>PPYE01344433.1_pt1 | contig 30058 bp, 20 predicted proteins | sample 1559881 | NCBI WGS metagenome assembly PPYE01 (sample SAMN08240022, study PRJNA423297) | Human gut metagenome, whole genome shotgun sequencing project. | reverse complement strand
AAACCCCTGCTTGCGTATAGGTGATGTTATGCTGTCGGCTTTCATTTTTTCTTCTTTCTCGTTAATTTATCGAGCAAATGTACACTATTTCGGCTTATTTTTGCTACATTTGCGGCGAAAACCTTTAGAGTATGGAAGAAGAAAAAGGCATAAAGGACAATGTAGAGGAAGTTAAGGGAAATCTGCAGGTCGGACTAGGCTTGACTGCCGGGGCAGAGCCACGGGAGGAAGGTAGCATGGTGCTGCGTACAGAGGATTTGGTGAAAAAGTACGGAAAGCGTACGGTAGTGAGCCATGTGTCTATTGATGTGAAGCAAGGGGAGATTGTTGGTTTGTTGGGACCGAATGGCGCCGGTAAGACAACTTCGTTTTATATGACCGTAGGGCTGATAACTCCCAATGAGGGACGTATCTTCTTGAATGATTTGGATATAACGAAATATCCGGTATACAAGCGTGCACAGACGGGTATCGGTTATCTGGCGCAGGAGGCTTCCGTATTCCGTCAAATGAGTGTGGAAGACAATATTGCATCTGTACTGGAAATGACCGACAAGCCTTTGGAGTATCAGAAAGACAAGCTGGAGAGCCTGATTGCAGAGTTCCGCTTGCAGAAGGTAAGGAAGAACAAGGGTAACCAGTTGTCAGGTGGCGAGCGGCGCCGTACAGAAATTGCCCGTTGTCTGGCCATTGACCCCAAATTTATTATGTTGGACGAGCCTTTTGCCGGTGTAGACCCGATTGCAGTGGAGGATATTCAGCAGATTGTGTGGAAGTTGAAGGATAGGAATATCGGCATTTTGATTACTGACCACAATGTGCAGGAGACGCTGAGTATTACCGATCGTGCTTATCTGTTGTTTGAAGGAAAGATTCTGTTCCAGGGTACGCCCGAAGAGCTGGCCGAGAATAAGATTGTGCGTGAAAAGTATCTGAGTAACAGTTTCGTGCTTCGTCGCAAGGATTTTATGAAGTGATCCGAATACTGCCATTGATAGAAATAAAAAAAGACCACTCATTCAGTGGTCTTTTTCATTTCTCCTTAAATCTCTATGATTAATATTTTGGAGGTCTTGCTTCTTTCACTACCATCTGGCGGCCGAAGAATTCAGCACCGTCTAGTTCGGCAATAGCTTTAGCTGCAGCAGCGTCATCTTCCATTTCTACAAAAGCGATGCCTCTGAAACGTCCGGTGGTGCGGTCATTGATAAATTTTACAGAAGATACTGTGCCGTAATCTTCCATTGCCTTCTGCAGGTCATTCTCCTTAACGCGGTAGTTAAGGTTTCCAACATAAATGTTCATAATGAAAATGATAAAATAAATATAATGAATAAAACTCTCTTGGAAGGAAGGCTGAATAATAAATGGATTACAACGACAGAGAGTTTACAAAAGCGTTCTTGAAAACGGAAGTAAAAACCATGTAATGGAAATCGAAAAACTAATGCGCCATCATTCCGCGACAAAGAAACGCATAAAATTCGGATAAACAATGTTTTTCTTTAATTATTTTTGTGGATTGTCGTGTCTTCGGGCAACTCTCGTTTCTCCTCATAGAAACCGGACGATTCGGTTTATCATCGTCTTTTCCTCGAGTATCTTTCCAGTAAACTTCCTCTGTTGTCAGCCCGATTGTTGGGCTCTTCTACCGCTCTATCCAAGAATTAAACTGAAATAAATCGGCAATGTTCTTTTGATAATTGAAAGAATAACGCTAATTTTGCACGCTCATTTGAGATATGGAACAAAGTATAAATCAAATAAATAATTGTCAGAATGAACGTTTCATTACAAAACATTGACAAAGTAAGCGCACTGCTTACTGTAAAGCTTGAGAAAGCAGATTATCAGGAAAAAGTAGACAAATCGTTGAAGAGCTTCCGTCAGAAGGCACAGATTCCCGGTTTCCGTAAGGGAATGGTTCCTATGAGCCTGGTTAAGAAAATGTATGGTAAGTCTGCATTGGCCGAAGAGGTGAACAAACTGCTTTCAGAAACAGTATATAAGTATATCCAGGACAATAAGGTAAATATATTGGGCGAGCCTTTGCCCAACGAAGACAAGCAGCAGGAAATAGATTTCGATACTATGGAAGAGTTCGAATTCCTGTTTGATATTGCTTTGGCTCCGGAATTTAAAGCAGAAGTCAGTGCAAAAGATAAGGTAGATTACTATACTATTGAGGTTACAGACGAGATGGTGGATAACCAGGTCAAGGCTTATACTCAACGTAACGGCAAGTATGACAAGGTAGACGTTTACGAGGACAATGACATGCTGAAAGGTTTGCTTGCTGAACTGGATGAAGAAGGTAATACCAAAGAGGGTGGCATTCAGGTGGAAGGCGCTGTAATGATGCCTTCGTACATGAAGAATGATGAACAGAAAGCTATTTTTGCTGGTGCAAAAGTGAATGATGTGCTTGTATTCAACCCGAATACTGCTTGGGACGGAAATGTTGCCGAATTGTCTTCTTTATTGAAGATTGACAAGGAAGCTGCTCCCGAAGTGAAATCCAATTTCAGCTTCCAGGTAGAAGAAATCACACGCTTCGTTCCGGGTGACTTGACTCAGGAAATTTTCGATCAGGTATTTGGCGAAGGCAATGTGAAAACGGAAGAGGAATTCCGTGCCAAAGTGAAGGAAGTTATTGCTAACCAGTTCGTGGCAGACAGTGACTATAAGTTCTTGATTGACGCACGTAAGATGCTGACTGAGAAAGTAGGCAAGTTGGAATTCCCGGATGCATTACTGAAGCGCATTATGCGTCTGAACAATCCTGACAAGGAAGAAAGCTTTGTAGAGGACAACTATGACAAGAGCATCGAAGAGCTGACTTGGCACCTGATTAAAGAACAGCTGGTGAAAGCCAATGATATCAAGGTTGAGCAGGAAGATATCACAAACATGGCTAAGGAAGCTACTCGCGCACAGTTTGCACAATATGGTATGATGAGTGTACCTGAAGAAATCCTGGAGAATTACTCAAAGGAAATGCTTAAGAAGAAAGAGAGTGTAGAAGGCTTGGTTAATCGTGTGGTTGAATCTAAATTGGCTACAGCATTGAAGTCTCAGGTGGAACTGGAGCACAAGAATGTTTCTGCTGAAGAGTTCAATAAGATGTTTGCGTAAGAGCAATGTGAGCCTACGGCTAAAATTTATAAAGAAACACAGAGTTTGACAAACTATAACTCTGTGTTTTTTTGTGTCTCTGTGTTCTTTTTTGTTTCTTTGTATCCTTATAAATTAAAAAAATAGAAAGAAATGGATGATTTTAGAAAATACGCTACCAAGCATCTTGGTATGAACAGTTTGGTACTGGACGATGTGATTAAATCACAAGCCAGCTATTTAAATCCCTATATCCTCGAGGAACGCCAGCTCAATGTAACACAGTTGGACGTGTTTTCCCGTCTGATGATGGACCGCATCATCTTCCTCGGTACGCAGGTTGATGACTATACGGCCAATACTTTGCAGGCTCAGTTGCTTTATCTGGATTCGGTGGATCCGGGCAAGGATATTTCCATCTATATCAATTCGCCGGGCGGTTCAGTATATGCCGGTCTGGGTATTTATGATACCATGCAGTTCATCAGCAGTGATGTGGCTACTATCTGTACAGGTATGGCTGCAAGTATGGCAGCCGTACTGCTGGTTGCCGGTGCTGAAGGCAAACGCTCCGCATTGACCCACTCCCGGGTGATGATACACCAGCCGATGGGAGGTGCCCAGGGGCAGGCTTCGGATATTGAAATCACGGCACGTGAGATCCAAAAGCTGAAGAAAGAACTTTATACTATTATCGCTGACCACTCCCACACTCCCTTTGACAAGGTATGGGCGGATTCTGACCGTGACTACTGGATGACAGCCCAGGAAGCCAAAGAATATGGTATGGTAGATGAGGTTTTGATTAAAAAATAATATGGCAGATTCAAGAAAAAATAAAAATAGATGTAGCTTTTGCGGCCGCACAGAAGATGAAGTCGGATTTCTCATAACGGGGATGAATGGCTATATCTGCGACAGTTGCGCCACCCAGGCTTATGAAATTACTCAAGAGGCTTTGGGGGCTGGCAAGAAGGCAAGTGCCACGAAGCTGAATCTGAAAGAACTTCCTAAACCCGTAGAAATAAAGAAGTTCCTCGACCAATATGTCATTGGTCAGGACGATGCCAAGCGTTTCTTGTCTGTGTCGGTGTATAACCATTACAAACGCCTGCTCCAGAAGGACGGCGGTGATGATGTAGAGATTGAAAAATCGAATATCATCATGGTAGGCAGTACTGGTACGGGAAAGACGTTATTGGCGCGTACTATCGCCAAGTTGCTGCGTGTTCCTTTTACTATTGTAGATGCAACAGTTCTGACAGAGGCAGGTTATGTAGGCGAGGACATTGAAAGCATTTTGACGCGTCTGCTCCAGGTGGCGGATTATAACGTACCCGAGGCAGAGCAAGGCATTGTGTTTATTGATGAGATAGACAAAATAGCACGCAAGGGTGATAATCCTTCCATAACGCGTGATGTGAGTGGTGAAGGCGTGCAGCAGGGATTGCTGAAATTGCTGGAAGGTTCTGTGGTGAATGTTCCTCCCCAGGGTGGGCGCAAACATCCCGACCAGAAAATGATTCCGGTCAATACCAAGAATATTCTGTTCATTTGCGGTGGGGCTTTTGATGGCATTGAAAAGAAGATTGCCCAGCGGCTGAATACACATGTTGTCGGGTATAGTGCTGTACGCAATACGGCAACCATTGATAAGAGCAACATGATGCAGTACATTGCTCCGCAGGATTTGAAGTCGTTCGGACTGATTCCCGAGATTATCGGCCGCCTTCCGGTGCTGACTTATCTGAATCCGTTAGATCGTGCGGCATTGCGCTCCATTCTTACGGAACCGAAGAATTCCATCATCAAGCAATACATCAAACTGTTTGAGATGGACAATGTGAAGCTGACTTTTGAAGATGCTGTATTTGAATATATCGTGGATAAAGCAGTAGAATATAAGTTGGGGGCCCGCGGCTTGCGTTCCATTGTGGAGACAATTATGATGGATGCCATGTTCGAAATTCCGTCAGAACAGAAGGGGCATTTTGTTGTGACGTTGGACTACGCCAAGCGCCAGCTTGAAAAGGCAAATATGGCACGACTGCAAAGTGCTTAAGAATCAGATGGTAATACGGGGTAAAACCGACTATTTTGCTTTTTATTGAAAAATATTCGATGGATTATGCTTGAAATTTAAGAAGTTGTTTATAACTTTGTTAGGGTGCTTTGTGAAAACATGGCGGAGTACCACTATTAAAAGTTAACTCAATAAACAACAACCTAATGAATCATGGCAGGGAAGAAGATTAATTTGACAGACCAGCTGAAGAAATACTTCGGGTTCGATACATTTAAAGGAAATCAGGAAGCAATCATAGAGAATCTGTTGGCGGGTAATGATACATTCGTGTTGATGCCTACCGGTGGTGGAAAATCTTTGTGCTACCAACTGCCGTCCTTGTTGATGGAGGGCACGGGTATCGTGATTTCTCCTCTGATTGCCTTGATGAAGAATCAGGTCGATGCGATGCGTAACTTCAGCGAAGAGGATGGGATAGCCCACTTCATCAATTCTTCCCTAAACAAGAGTGCGATAGACCAGGTTCGGTCTGATATACTCAGTGGTAAGACAAAGCTGTTGTATGTGGCTCCGGAATCACTGACGAAGGAAGAGAATGTGGAGTTTCTGAAAACGGTGAAGATTTCGTTCTATGCCGTGGACGAAGCCCATTGTATCTCTGAATGGGGCCATGACTTCCGTCCTGAGTATCGCCGTATCCGTCCCATTATCAATGAAATAGGAAAAGCCCCTCTGATAGCGTTGACTGCGACGGCCACACCGAAAGTGCAACATGACATCCAGAAGAATCTGGGTATGGTGGATGCGCAGGTGTTCAAGTCATCGTTCAACCGCCCGAATCTTTATTATGAGGTACGTCCCAAGACTGCAAATGTAGACCGGGACATCATCAAGTTCATTAAGAACAATCCCGAAAAGTCAGGCATTATCTATTGCCTGAGTCGGAAGAAAGTGGAGGAACTTGCTGAAATCCTGCAGGCAAACGGAATCAATGCCCGTGCCTATCATGCTGGAATGGATTCGGCTACACGAACACAGAACCAGGATGATTTCCTGATGGAAAAAATTGATGTGATTGTAGCTACCATTGCTTTTGGTATGGGGATTGACAAACCGGATGTGCGCTATGTCATCCATTATGATATACCCAAAAGTCTGGAAGGATATTATCAGGAGACCGGACGTGCCGGAAGAGATGGAGGAGAAGGGCAGTGTATTACTTTCTATACCAATAAAGACTTGCAGAAGCTCGAGAAGTTTATGCAAGGCAAACCTGTAGCAGAGCAGGAAATTGGCAAGCAGCTTCTGCTGGAGACTGCTGCGTATGCCGAATCTTCCGTATGCCGCCGAAAGGCGTTGCTTCATTACTTCGGCGAAGAATATATGGAAGAAAATTGTGGTAATTGTGACAACTGTTTAAATCCGAAAAAACAAGTGGAAGCTCAAGAATTATTGTGTACCGTGATTGAAGCTGTTCTCGCGGTGAAAGAAAATTTTAAAGCGGACTATATTATAGACATAATACAAGGTAAGGAAACTTCAGAAGTGCAGGCGCATCTGCACGAAGATCTCGAAGTATTCGGCTCTGGCATGGGCGAAGAAGACAAAACGTGGAATGCTGTGATCCGTCAGGCGCTTATTGCCGGCTATCTGAGTAAGGATGTCGAAAACTATGGCTTGCTGAAAGTGACGGATGACGGTAGGAAGTTCCTTAAACATCCTAAATCATTCAAGATAGTGGAAGACAATGACTTTGAGGATGTGGAAGAAGAAGCACCTGCACGTGGAGGCGGTGCGTGTGCGGTAGACCCGGCATTGTACTCCATGTTGAAGGACTTACGAAAGAAGTTGTCCAAGAAGTTGGAAGTGCCTCCTTATGTTATTTTCCAGGATCCGTCTTTGGAAGCAATGGCGACCATATATCCGGTGACTTTGGACGAGTTGCAGAACATACCGGGTGTAGGAGCCGGAAAGGCAAAACGCTACGGCGAGGAATTCTGCAAACTCATTAAGCGTCACTGTGAAGAGAATGAGATTGAACGTCCTGAGGACTTGCGTGTGCGTACTGTAGCTAATAAGTCAAAAATGAAGGTGGCCATCATTCAGGCTATTGACCGTAAGGTGGCGTTGGATGACATTGCCATGTCAAAGGGTATTGAGTTTGACCGTATATTTGCACGCAATAAATTTTAAACGCATAGCCCTATGTCATTTATTGCTGATAAGATTGTAATGGATGGATTAACTTATGACGACGTACTGTTAATCCCCGCTTATTCTGAAGTCTTGCCCAAAACTGTCGAACTCTCGACTAAGTTTTCACGAAACATTGAGTTAAAAATCCCGTTTGTAACTGCTGCCATGGATACGGTTACCGAAGCGAAGATGGCTATTGCCATTGCCCGTGAAGGTGGTATCGGAGTTATTCATAAGAATATGTCCATTGAGGAGCAGGCACGTCAGGTAGCTATTGTGAAGCGTGCCGAAAACGGTATGATTTATGACCCGGTAACTATCAAGAGAGGTTCTACGGTGGCTGATGCGCTGGCTTTGATGGCTGAATACAAGATTGGTGGTATTCCGGTGGTAGATGATGAAAGATATTTGGTAGGTATTGTTACCAATCGTGACCTTCGTTTTGAGAAAGATATGAATAAGCGTATCGACGAGGTGATGACCAAGGAGAACATCATTACTACCAATCCTACGACGGATATGGAGGCTGTTTCTCAAATTCTGCAAGAACATAGAATCGAGAAGTTGCCGGTAGTGGATAAAGACAACAAATTGGTAGGTCTGATTACCTATAAGGATATTACCAAGGCAAAGGATAAACCTATGGCGTGCAAGGATAGCAAAGGTCGTCTGCGCGTTGCTGCCGGAGTGGGAGTGACGAATGATACTTTGGAGCGCATGCGGGCTTTGGTGGATGCAGGGGCGGATGCCATTGTCATTGATACGGCTCACGGACATTCTAAAGGGGTTATTGAAAAATTGAAAGAGGCCAAAGAACATTTCCCTCATATTGACATTGTTGTTGGTAATATTGCTACCGGTGAAGCTGCGAAGGCATTGGTCGAGGCTGGTGCTGATGGAGTAAAGGTGGGCATCGGTCCGGGTTCCATCTGTACTACCCGTGTAGTTGCCGGTGTGGGTGTTCCCCAGTTGTCTGCCGTTTATGATGTGGCAAAGGCACTGAAGGGCACGGGTATTCCTTTGATTGCTGATGGCGGTTTGCGTTATTCGGGCGACGTAGTGAAGGCGTTGGCTGCCGGTGGTTACAGCGTGATGATCGGTTCGCTGGTTGCCGGAACGGAAGAGTCTCCGGGCGATACGATTATTTTCAACGGTCGTAAGTTCAAGTCTTATCGGGGTATGGGATCGCTGGAAGCTATGGAAAATGGTTCCAAGGACCGCTACTTCCAAAGCGGTACCAGTGATGTGAAGAAATTGGTTCCGGAGGGCATTGCCGCCCGCGTTCCTTATAAAGGCACTTTGTATGAGGTGATTTATCAGTTGGTTGGCGGTCTGCGTGCCGGTATGGGATATTGCGGTGCAGCCAATATAGAGAAACTGCACGATGCCAAGTTTACCCGCATTACTAATGCAGGTGTACTCGAAAGTCATCCGCACGATGTATCTATAACCAGTGAGGCTCCGAACTATAGCCGTCCTGAGTAAGATAATAACAAAATAATAGTGAATGCCCGGAGAGAGATTGCCGCTTTCCGGGCATTTTGTTTATATTTGCAGCCGTATAAAAAGAACGGATGGTGCTTATGGTTAGATTGCTTTGGGTGTTTGTCTTCCTTGGGTTCGGATTGGCTGTTTCGGCTCAGGACGATCCGGTATTGATGCGTATCAATGGAAAGGAGGTCCTCCGTTCTGAATTCGAACGTAGCTATAATAAGGACGGTACCTCTGTCGGTGCAGGCCGGAAGGCATTGGATGTATATGTGAATAAGTTTATAGACTTCAGGCTGAAAATAGAGGCTGCCGAAGTTGCGGGATTGGATACTTCCTGTGTCTTTCAGAAGGAGCAGGATGAATATCGCCGTTGTCTGATTAAATCATACCTGACAGATGAGAAGACGGCAGAGCAGGCGGCACGGCAGTACTATGACAAGATGAAATCCGACCGGCGTGCAGGTCGGGTATATGTGAAGCATATTTTTAAATATCTCCCCCAGAATATTTCCGGTCATACCTTGCGTGAGGTGGAGTTTAGGATGGATTCTATCTATAGGGCTCTTGCAAAGGAAGGGGAAAGTACGCCGTCTTTCGATGCTTGCGTCGAGCAATTTTCCGATGAGAAGAAAGCGTTTTGGGTGGGTTGGCTGCAGATGCCGGCGGAGTTTGAGGATATTGTATTCGGGTTGAATGCCGGAGAGATTTCTCGTCCGTTCCTCACTCCTCAGGGCATTCATATCGTGAAAGTACTCGAACAGCAGGAAATCCTTCCTTTTGAGAGGATGAAGAACAAAATCATCCGTTGTCAAACCCGTCGTCATGGAATGGATAAAGGAACGCGGGCTTTTGTGGAGAAACTGAAGAAAGAGTATCACTATATGCCGGATAAAGCCGGTATCGACGAACTGCTGGCTAAAGGAAGCACTTCCCGTACATTGTTTACATTGGATGGCAAGGCATACGGTGGAAAAGAATTTGTCGGATTTGCCGCTGCTTATCCGGCAGGGATGCGCAGACAGTTGGAGGCTTTTACAGTAAAAACGATTCTGGACTATGAAAACTCCCGTCTGGAATGGAAGCATCCCGAATTTTGTGCGTTGGTGCAGGGGCATCGTGACAGCATGTTGCTTGCCGAAATCACTGACCGTGAAGTGGGAAAGAGGAGTGTGGTGGATGAAGCGGGATTGAAAGCATATTTTGAGGCGCACCGTTCGGACTTCCATTGGGACGAACCGCGTTATAGGGGTATTGTGCTGCATTGTACTACCAAGCGAGTGGCGAAGCAAGTACGGAAATTTCTGAAACAGATTCCGGAAGAGGAGTGGATGGATGCCATCCGTCTCACTTTCAATGCCGGCGATACTCCCAAGGTGCAGGCAGAGCAAGGATTATTTGCCCCCGGTGATAATGCATATGTGGATGATTTGGTGTTTAAAAGGAAGGATGCGACTCCGGTTTTGTCATTTCCCTTTACTGCTGTACAAGGTCGTAAGCAGAAGGGACCGGACAGTTGGCAAGAGGTGCGAGAGCCGCTCGTAACCGCTTATCGGAACTATTTGGAAACGCATTGGGTGGCAAAGTTGCGTGCTGCCGGTAAGGTTGAAATTGACCAAGAGGTTTTAAAAACCGTTAATAATCACTGATGCAACCGATTAAAACACTATCTTCGTACCTCAAAACGAAGTAAATATCAGTTGGTGATGCGAACAACCTGCTTTGGGCTTTTAATTTTCCTTCTCTGTGTGGCGTGCAGCGAGCGGCACGACCATAAAGGGCGGACACCGTTAGTGGAGTTGGACGGCAATTTCCTTTACCGGGAAGATTTGCAATCGGTACTTCCGACCGGTTTGTCCAAAGACGACAGTCTGTTGTTTGCAGAACATTATATCCGTAATTGGGTGGAAGATATTTTGTTGTACGATAAAGCGCAGAGCAATATTCCCAATAACGGTGAGATTGATAAACTTGTGGAGAATTATCGCAAAGCATTGATAATGCATACCTATCAGCAGGCTTTAATACATCAGCGACTATCAGAGGAGATTTCAGAACAAGACTTGACGGAGTATTACGAGAAGAATCAGGCGCTCTTCAAAGTGGAACGTCCGTTGATGAAAGGCTTGTTCATCAAAGTTCCTTTGACAGCCCCACAGCTGGGCAATGTTCGTCGCTGGTACAAGATGGAAACCCGTGAGGCGGTGGAACATCTGGAAAAGTACAGTCTGCAGAATGCTGTGAAGTATGAGTATTTTTATGATAAATGGGTGCCGGTATCGGAAGTACTGGATATGCTGCCCTTGAAGGTTTCTGATGTGGACGAGTATCTGGACAAGAATCGCCATGTAGAGCTGAAGGATACGGCTTTCCATTATTTCCTGAATGTGAGCGATTATCGCCCGGTGGGAGAGCAGGAACCCTATGAGTTTGCCCGTAGGCAAGTGAAGGATATGCTGCTGAACGTGAAGCAGGTGGAATTCATGAAGCAAGTGAAGGATGATTTGTACCAACGGGCGGTGAAAAGAGACAAGATTAAATATTATTTAGAATAAGACACCAAGAATGAAACAGTGTATGAACTTTAAGTTTGTAATTTTATTTGCCTTGACGCTATTAGTCGGTTCTACCGTTTATGGACAAGACAACGTGATTGACGAGGTAGTGTGGGTAGTAGGTGACGAGGCTATACTGAAGTCCGAAGTGGAAGAGGCACGCATGAGTGCATTGTATGAAGGACGTAAATTTGACCGTGACCCTTATTGCGTGATACCTGAGGAGATAGCCGTGCAGAAACTGTATCTTCATCAGGCTGCCCTCGACAGTATCGAAGTATCCGAGAGTGAGGTTATCCAGCGTGTGGACTATATGACGAACATGTATATCGCCAATATCGGTTCGCGCGAGAAAATGGAGGAATACTTCAACAAGACTTCCAGCCAGATTCGTGAAACGCTGCGCGAGAATGCCCGTGAAGGATTGAAGGTTCAGAAGATGCAGCAGAAACTGGTGGGCGAGATTAAGATAACTCCGGCCGAGGTGCGCCGTTACTTCAAGGATTTGCCGCAGGACAGCATTCCTTATATCCCTACCCAGGTGGAGGTGCAGATTATCACTCAGCAGCCTAAGGTCCCTTTGGAGGAAATAGAAGATGTAAAGAGACGTTTGCGTGAGTATACCGACCGTGTCAATAAGGGTGAAAGCTTTTCCATGTTGGCTCGTCTGTACTCCGAGGACCGTGGTTCGGCCATGCGTGGCGGTGAGATTGAATTCTCAGGACGCGGTATGCTGGACCCCGCTTATGCCAATGTGGCTTTCAACTTGCAAGACCCCAGCAAGGTTTCCAAGATTGTAGAGTCTGAATATGGTTTCCATATCATTCAGTTGATAGAGAAGCGCGGTGACCGTATTAAAACACGCCACATTCTGTTGAAACCGCATATTCCGGAAGAAGCTCTGGCTGCCGGTTGTGCCCGTTTGGACTCTATTGCTGATGATATCCGCAATAACAAGTTCTCTTTTGAAGAGGCTGCCTCAGTGCTTTCGCAGGATAAGGATACGCGTAACAATCATGGTTTGTTGCCGAATCCCAATACGAACACTTCCCGTTTTGAGATGCAGGAACTTCCCCCTGAAATAGCCAAGGTGGTGGATAAGATGAAAGTGGGCGAAATCTCCGAAGCCTTCACCATGATTCCGCAAAAGACCGGAAAGGAAGAGTGCGTGATTGTGAAGCTGAAGAGCCGTACGATGGGACACAAGGCTACCATTGCCGATGACTATCAGAACTTGAAAGAGATTGTGTTGGAAAAACGCCGCGACGAAGTGCTGGACAAGTGGATTCGTGAGAAGCAGAAGCACACATATGTCCGTATCAAGGATAATTGGAAGAATAACTGTACGTTCAAGTATCCGGGCTGGATTAAAGAATAATCCGGAAGAATTTACATAGATTTGTATGCAAAAGAAGAATACAAAAAATCATTTCCTGAACAAGCATAGATACCTCCTGGTAGGTATTCTATGCTTGTTTGGTATCTGTCTGCTGAGTGCGCAGGACAAGAAGAAGAGTACTGGTGCACCGGAGAAGAAGAAAGTGGACTCGATTGAACAGAAAAAGACGGAGACGCCGGAAAAGAAGAAGACGCGCGTCGATTTGTTGTACGCAGATGAGGCGCAGGCGGACAAACAGTTGCGTCCTGATGTGCAGGTACTCATCGGCTCGGTGAGGATGAAGCATGACAGTATGTACATGTTCTGTGACAGTGCGCTGATATTCGAAAAGATAAATTCTGTGGAGGCATTCGGCAATGTGCGTATGGAGCAGGGCGACACCTTGTTTATCTATGGAGACTATCTGTATTATGACGGCATGTCGCAGTTGGCCATGCTGCGTGAGAATGTACGTATGATAAATCGTAATACGGTGCTGACAACTGACAGTTTGAACTATGACCGTCTGTACGATTTGGGCTATTACTTCGAAGGCGGTACGCTGACCGACGAGGATAATGTGCTGACTTCCGAGTGGGGAGAATATAGCCCTGCCACTAAGTTGGCTGTCTTCAACCATGACGTGAAGTTGGTCAACCCGAAGTTTGTTTTGACTTCGGATACCTTGAAGTATAGTACAGCTACTAAGATTGCCACAATTTTAGGACCCTCCGACATTGTGAGTGACCAAAATCATATTTATTCCGAACGTGGCGTGTACAATACGACTACTGAGCAGGCAGAACTGCTCGACCGTTCCGTACTGACTAACGAAGGCAAGAAACTGACCGGTGACAGCCTTTTCTACGACCGCATCTTGGGATACGGCGAGGCTTTTGACAATGTACAGATGAATGATACGGTCAACCGGAACATGTTGACTGGCGACTATTGTTTCTACAACGAACTGACCGGAAGCGCCGTTGCCACCAAACGTGCCGTAGCTATCGACTATTCGCAGGGCGACAGTCTGTTCATGCACGGTGATACTTTGAGGCTGATTACCTACCATATGAATACCGATTCCATGTACCGGGAGATGCGTGCCTATCATAAGGTGCGTGCTTATCGCACGGATGTGCAGGCCGTATGCGATTCGTTGGTGTATAATTCCAAGGACTCTTGCATGACGATGTATACCGACCCTATCTTGTGGCACGGGGAACAGCAGTTGTTGGGCGAGGAAATTAAAATTTACATGAATGATAGTACCATCGATTGGGCGCATATCATCAACCAGGCCCTGACGGTAGAGAAAAAGGACAGTATTCACTATAACCAAGTTTCCGGTAAGGAGATGAAAGCTTTCTTCATAGATGGAGACATGCGTCTGGTGGAGGTAAACGGCAATGTACTGGTGGTGTATTATCCGGTGGAGGAGAAGGATAGTTCGCTCATTATGATGAACTATTCGGAAGGCGGACTTTTGAAAATGTACTTGAAGGAGAGAAGGATGGAGCGCGGAGTCTTTGTTGGAAAGACTACCGGTACAGCCTATCCTCTGGACCAGATTCCACCAGATAAGAGCAAACTGCCTTCTTTTGTCTGGTTCGACTACATCCGTCCGCTCAACAAGGAGGACATCTTCGAGTGGAGGGCTAAAAAAGCAGGTGAAGTATTGAAGAAAAGTGACCGGAAACCTGTAACTTCGCCAAGGAATATGCATATTAAACGAAATAATAAGTAGCGTCATGGGAATGTTTGCAATGCGGAAGCCTCGTGGCTTCAATCATAGCTATATCTATGTGGATGAGCGGAAAGAGAAGTTGGCGAAGATGGAAGAAAACGCCAAGCGTGACCTGGGTATGCTGCCGGAAAAGGAATTCTCGCCCGAGGATATACGGGGCAAATTCATAGAAGGAACAACTCACCTGAAGCGGCGTAAGGAGAGCGGACGTAAGCCGATGCATTTGGGCATAATCCTTGTTGTCATAGCTGTGCTGATTTATCTGTGGTATGCCATCAGCAGCGGAATCATATAAAGTGAAGAATAATGAATGAAGAGTTTGGCTTCTTTAATTTTTAATTCTTAATTTTTAATTGTAATGAGCGATATCATTCATTTGCTGCCCGATTCGGTTGCCAATCAGATTGCTGCCGGAGAGGTGATTCAGCGTCCGGCATCTGTTGTGAAGGAATTGGTGGAAAATGCAATTGATGCCGAAGCAGAGGAAATACATGTGCTGATTACCGATGCGGGCAAGACCTGCATCCAGGTGATTGATGACGGGAAGGGTATGTCCGAAACGGATGCGCGCCTTTCTTTTGAACGTCATGCGACTTCAAAGATACGCGAGGCTGCCGATTTGTTTGCCCTACGCACCATGGGCTTCCGTGGAGAAGCGTTGGCTTCCATTGCTGCGGTAGCTGAAGTGGAGTTGAAAACACGCCCGGCCAGCGAGGAGCTGGGGACGCGACTGTTGATTGCCGGCTCTAAAGTCGAGAGCCAGGAAGCCGTTTCCTGCCCTAAGGGAAGCAATTTTTCCATCAAGAACCTATTCTTCAATATTCCTGCCCGGCGTAAATTCCTGAAAGCCAACTCTACGGAGTTGAGCAATATCCTTACGGAATTCGAGCGTATAGCGTTGGTGCATCCTGAGGTAGCCTTCTATCTGTATAGTAATGATACGGAATTGTTCAATCTTCCGGTAATGCCTTTGCGGCAACGCATCATGGCAGTTTTCGGAAAGAAACTGAATCAGCAGTTGCTGTCCGTAGACGTCAATACGACGATGATAAAGATTTCCGGTTTTGTTGCCAAGCCGGAAACCTCGCGCAAGAAAGGAGCGCACCAATACTTTTTTGTGAACGGGCGTTATATGCGTCACCCCTATTTCCACAAAGCAGTGATGGACGCTTATGAGCAGCTGATTCCTGCCGGTGAGCAAATCTCCTACTTTATTTATTTCGAGGTAGACCCTGCCAATATCGATGTGAACATCCATCCGACGAAGACGGAGATTAAGTTCGAGAATGAGCAGGCTATCTGGCAGATTCTGTCGGCTGCGGTCAAGGAATCCTTAGGCAAGTTTAGCGCTATACCTACTATCGATTTTGATACCGAGGACATGCCGGATATTCCTGCATTCGAGCAGGCTCGTCCGATAGAGCCTCCGAAGGTACACTATAACACGGATTTCAATCCCTTCAAGACGTCTTCCGCTTCTTCCTATGGAGGTGGTGGCAATTATTCGCGTCCCAAAGTGGAGTGGGAGGGGCTTTATTCCGGTTTGGAAAAAGCCAGCAGGATGAACGAGCCGATGGAGGAAGAACCTTTTGCAGAGGATACGGTTACCGGTACGGCTCCAAGAGAGGAGGAGAGGGTTCCTTATTTCCAGGAAACGGTTCCTTCCGGGACAAGCGCCTCTTTCTACGGCAATGAGGCAACGGTAGAGAAAGGAGCGCAACACTTCCAGTTCAAGGGGCGTTTTATTCTGACTTCCGTTAAATCGGGTCTGATGCTGATAGACCAGCATCGGGCGCATGTCCGGGTATTGTTCGACCGCTATATGAGTCAGATTCGACAGAAACAAGGGGTATCGCAGGGGGTATTGTTTCCGGAGATTATCCAGTTGCCGGCTTCGGAAGCTGCCGTGCTGGACGGTATATTGGAAGATTTGTCGGCAGTAGGCTTCGATTTGAGCCCGCTGGGTGGCGGCAGCTATGCCATCAACGGCATACCTTCGGGCATAGAGGGATTGAACCCGGTGGAATTGGTCCGGAATATGGTACATACTGCTATGGAAAAAGGGAATGACGTTAAGGAAGAGGTACAGACAATTCTTGCATCGACCTTGGCGCGTGCTGCGGCCATCGTTTATGGACAAGTGCTGAGCAACGAGGAAATGTCCAATCTCGTGGACAATCTGTTTGCATGCCCATCCCCGAATTATACTCCGGACGGAAAGACGGTGCTGGCGACCATTAAAGAAGACGACATAGAAAAGCTTTTCTCCAAATAAGGGAGAGTGCTTTCTTTTGCATCAAGGCAAAAAAAGTACAAATATTCAGAACCTTTTAGTTCTGTTGGCGTTAATTAGACAGTTTGAATGATAAAGAGTTTAATTAACCACTTAACTATTTTAAGGTATATGAAAAAGATTCTAATGTTACTGGCTTTGGCCGGTGTGTCTTCTGTTGCCATGGCGCAGCAAAAGACTGAAGTTGTGGAAGAATTTGGTGTTATCCAGGTTCAGGATAAATATCAGGTAATCACTAATCCGTTCTGGAGTAATTGGTTTTTCTCTATAGGCGGTGGTGCCGAAGCAACTTTTGGAGATAATGATAAGGCAGGAAGTTTTGGCAAGCGTATCAGTCCGACGCTGAATTTTGCCATCGGCAAATGGTTCACCCCGGGACTGGGAGTACGTCTGCAATATAGCGGCCTTCAGGCAAGAGGATATACGTATGATGCAGGTGCTGACTACGTGAAAGGCACTCAGATGGATGACGGCTACTACAAACAGCGTTTCGACTATATGAATCTGCACGGAGATGTGATGTTCAATCTGAATGCGCTGTTTGGAGGATACAACCAGCACCGTGTGTATGAAATCATTCCTTATGTAGGTGCTGGCTTCACTCACAACTACACAAAGCCTCACCGCGAAGCTCTGTCTGTAAACGCGGGTATCATCAATCGCTTCCGTATTTCGAATGCGATAGATATTAACCTGGAGCTGAGCGCAATGGGTGTTGAAGATAAGTTCGATGGCGAAGTTGGCGGCGATCATGGATATGATGGCGTGCTGAGTGCAACGGTGGGGTTGACATACCGTTTCCCCGCCCGTGGATTCCGTCGCCCGATGCCTCAGTTGATTTCTCAGGTAGAGCTGGCTGCCATGCAGGCACAGCTTGCAGAGATGGGAGCTGCCAACCAGCAGTTGCAGAATGCACTGGTTGCCGCACAGAACCAGCCGGTGGCCGAAGTTACAGAAACGGAAGTGATTGTTCCCGATCCGGACATTGCACCGCGTACTGTATTCTTCAAGATTGGCTCTGCAGAAGTTTCTCCGCGTGAAGCAATGAACTTGTCTTATCTGGCAGATCAGATGAAGCAATTCCCGAACGCCACTTACACTGTAAACGGATATGCAGACTCTGCAACCGGTACGCCGGCATTCAACAAAGAGTTGAGTTTGAAGCGTGCACAAGCCGTGGTCGATGTATTGGTAAAACAATACGGAAAAAGCAGGAGATTTTCATATTGTAACTTATAAATTATAAGTAAGTCTATCTCTGTTTTTTATTTTGAGACAGCCTCTTTTCTTATTAACTTATGTGCTCTTCCCTTATTCCCCTCCGAATTTCTTTATTTGCTCTGCAATCAGTTCCGCATCATCAAAGTAGTTTATTTTCATTGCCTTGCGTACATCATCCAAAGTTGCGGCGGCAGTTTCTCTGGCAGTTTCGCAACCTTTCTTCAGCATGTCGTAGATGGCAGGGATGTCTTTTTCAAACTCCTTGCGGCGGTTGCGGATAGGCTCCAGTGTCTCCTGCATAATTTCGTTGAGGAACTTCTTCACTTTCATATCGCCCAGACCGCCACGTTGGTAGTGGGCTTTCAGTTCGTCCAGATTCGGATATTCGGGCAGATAAAGGCCGAAGTGTTCCGGACGGCAGAAAGCATCCAGGTAAGTGAATACGGTGTTGCCTTCCAATTTTCCGGGGTCTTGCACACGCAGGTGGTCGGGGTCGGTATACATGCTTTTCACTTTCTTCTGCACTTCGTCGGCGGAGTCCGAAAGATAGATACAGTTGCCGAGGCTCTTGCTCATTTTGGCTTTGCCGTCCGTTCCCGGCAGGCGCAGGCAGGCTGCATTGTCGGGCAACAGGATTTCCGGTTCCACGAGGGTTTCACCATATATATAGTTGAAACGGCGTACGATTTCACGAGCTTGTTCAATCATCGGTTCCTGGTCTTCGCCCACGGGCACGGTGGTGGCGCGGAAAGCAGTGATGTCCGCTGCCTGGCTGATGGGGTAGGTGAAGAAGCCTACGGGGATGCTTGTCTCGAAGTTACGCATCTGGATTTCGGTCTTTACCGTCGGGTTGCGTTGCAGGCGGCTCACGGTCACCAGGTCCATGTAGTAGAAGGTCAGCTCGCAGAGTTCCGGTATCTGGGATTGGATGAAGATGGTGCTCTTCGTCGGGTCCAGTCCGCAAGCCAGGTAGTCCAGTGCCACCTCGATGACGTTCTGGCGCACCTTTTCCGGATTCTCCATATTGTCCGTCAGCGCTTGTGCGTCGGCGATGAAGACGAAGGTCTTGTCGTACAAGCCGGAGTTTTGCAGTTCCACTCTTCTTCTCAATGAGCCTACATAGTGTCCTATGTGCAGGCGTCCCGTGGGGCGGTCGCCCGTAAGGATGATTTTTTCTTTTGCCATATTATGTATTTTTTAGTTTCTTCATTGTATAAAAGCCATTAGGGCTGGCAAAGATACCTATAATTATCGAAACCTCAAGGGATGACGCTTTCTTTCCTTTTCACGTACACCTTATGGCTTCCGATGCCGCTTGTATCGATTCCGCTGCCGGGAGTGTGGGCCCATTTACGCAGTTCCACAGTGGCGGTGGAGCGGACGAGTCCGGTCAGTTGTCGGTAGATGCTGACAGTAAGGAAGGCGTGCTTGTCCAGATACTGATGCGCCAGAGCCAGACGTTGTTCGGGGGTGTATTTCTTCGACGAGTGTGCAGGTTTCCAGGAGGCACGTTCCAGTTCGCACCAATGGTTGGTTTCTCTAATCAAGGCCTTGTCCGTGCGGAAGTTCACGCCGCTTACGTAGATGCTCCGTGCGTTTCGCTTCGTGCTGCTTTCTTGGGGCTGTTCGGGTTCTTTGTCGGGGTAGATGGACAGTGCGGGGGTGAATACGCCCAATCCTTCTATCTTCACCGAGCGTCCCATTCCCATTTCGTGGGCCAGAGCTTCGCCCAACTCGCAGATAATTCCTTCGGTTACGCCTTTCGAGAATCCCGAGGTCATGGCGATGTATTCCGCCAGTTCGCGCGTGCCGGTCTGTCCGGTCATCACCATCTTGGGGTAGGTGATTGGTTCGCCCGTGCCTTGCAAGTCGGGCATTTCTTTCATTTGGTAGCGTGTGGTCATTGTTGCGTTCTCCTTTCTTTTCTTTCCTTCGTTGCAAAGTCCTTTTCCCTGCGGAGCAAAGTTCTTTTGGTGGCGGAGAAATCTTAGAATAAAGCCTTTATTCCAAGGAATAGAAATTTTATTTTTAAGAATAAAGGCTTTGTTTGTAGAAACAGAATCCTTGTTCTATTTTTGTATAGGTACAAAGGTAAGTTTCCGTGGCGAGAAAAGCAAGTTTTAGTGGGGAGAATCTTCATATTTATCCGCAAATGCCTTTACTGAGATATAGTCTTTCTTTTTTATATGGAATCGCATTTTTCGGAAAAAGATTTCGGTTGCGGGCGGCGGCCGCTCTTCTATTATGGGAGATGACGTTTCTTTTATGCAAAAAAACATGCCACAATTTGCTCTTTTCGTAAATAAGTCGTTACTTTGCACAAATTTTAAAGAGACTATGCAATCGCAGGAAATGAGAAGCAAATATAACCTCCGTTCGAATGAATTTCATTCGGGAGCCGTCAGTTTCTCTTTTTTCGAGAAAGATATTTTTAGTTCTTTGGTAATGCGTTAATCCTTTATTGGGTGACGCATTTTTTTTGTGAAATAGCTGCAACTCGTAATTCGTAGCTTGTAACTCGTAACTTAATAGACAACAAGAGAATATGGAAAAGAATTTAAAGAAAGTGCTTGTCTTGGGTTCTGGTGCGCTCAAGATTGGTCAGGCCGGAGAGTTTGACTATTCCGGTTCGCAGGCGCTGAAGGCGTTGCGCGAAGAAGGTATCGGTTCTGTTTTGGTAAACCCGAACATTGCTACTATCCAGACATCGGAAGGTATCGCCGATCAAGTTTATTTCTTGCCGGTAACTCCTTATTTCGTGGAAGAAATCATCAAGAAAGAACGTCCCGACGGCATTTTGCTGGCATTCGGCGGACAGACGGCGCTGAACTGCGGTACGGAACTCTACCAGAACGGAATTCTTCAGAAATATGGCGTGCGCGTGCTGGGTACTTCCGTTGAGGCGATTATGTACACCGAAGACCGTGACCTCTTTGTGAAGAAGCTGGACGAGATTCCGATGAAGACTCCGAAGAGCCACGCTGTGGAGAGCATGGAGGACGCACTGAAGGCAGCCCGCGAGATTGGCTACCCCGTGATGGTGCGCTCGGCTTATGCTCTGGGCGGACTGGGAAGCGGTATTTGTCCGGACGAGGAAGCCTTCATTAAATTGGCCGAAAGCTCTTTCACTTTCTCCAAGCAGATTCTGGTAGAAGAGTCTCTGAAGGGTTGGAAGGAAATTGAATTTGAGGTAATCCGCGATGCCAACGACCACTGCTTCACGGTGGCAAGCATGGAAAACTTCGACCCGCTGGGCATCCATACGGGTGAGTCCATCGTAGTGGCTCCCACTTGCTCATTGACCGACGAGCAGGTGAAAATGTTGCAGGAACTCTCCACCAAATGTATCCGCCACCTGGGTATCGTGGGCGAATGTAACATCCAGTATGCCTTCAATGCCGAGACAAACGACTATCGTGTCATCGAGGTGAACGCACGTCTCTCCCGTTCTTCCGCATTGGCTTCCAAGGCTACCGGTTATCCGCTGGCATTCGTGGCTGCCAAGATTGCTTTGGGCTATACGCTCGACCAAATCGGCGAGATGGGAACTCCCAACTCTGCATATGCTGCTCCGCAACTTGATTACCTGATTTGCAAGATTCCGCGTTGGGACTTGACGAAGTTCGTAGGTGTCAGCCGCGAAATCGGCTCCAGCATGAAGTCCGTGGGTGAAATTATGTCCATCGGTCGCTCTTTCGAAGAAATCATTCAGAAAGGTCTGCGTATGATTGGTCAGGGAATGCACGGCTTCGTGGGTAATGAAGACGTGGAATTCGAGGACCTGGATTATGAACTGTCGCACCCCACCGACCTGCGTGTCTTTGCCATTGCCGAGGCTTTGGAAAAGGGATATACCATCGACCGTATCTTCGAGCTGACCAAGATTGATCCCTGGTTCTTGGGCAAGCTGAAGAACATCGTAGACTACAAGCAGAAACTTTCTCAATATAATAAGGTAGAAGACATTCCTGCCGATGTGCTGCGCGAAGCAAAAGTGCTTGGCTTCTCCGACTTCCAGATTGCCCGCTTCGTACTGAATCCGCAAGGCAATATGGAGAAGGAAAACCTTGCCGTACGTGCCCGTCGTAAGGAATTGGGCATCCTGCCTGCCGTGAAGCGCATCAATACGGTGGCTTCCGAACATCCGGAACTGACGAACTACCTCTACATGACGTACGCCGTTCAGGGTTACGATGTGAACTATTACAAGAATGAAAAATCAGTGGTTGTACTTGGCTCGGGCGCTTACCGCATCGGTTCGTCCGTAGAGTTTGACTGGTGCTCGGTGAACGCCATCCAGACGGCTCGCAAGCTGGGCTACAAGTCCATCATGATTAACTATAACCCCGAAACCGTTTCTACGGACTACGACATGTGCGACCGTCTCTACTTCGACGAACTCTCCTTCGAGCGCGTACTCGACGTTATCGACTTGGAACAGCCGCGCGGTGTCATCGTCTCAGTGGGTGGACAGATTCCGAACAACCTGGCTATGAAGCTTCACCGCCAGTCAGTTCCCGTGCTGGGTACTTCTCCCATCTCCATCGACCGTGCAGAAAACCGTAACAAGTTCTCCGCTATGCTCGACCAGCTGGGTATCGACCAGCCGGCTTGGCAGGAACTCACCAGCCTGGAAGATGTGAAAGGCTTTGTAGAGAAGGTGGGCTATCCGGTACTGGTGCGTCCGTCTTACGTACTCTCCGGTGCTGCGATGAATGTATGCTACGATGAAGAAGAACTGGAAAACTTCTTGAAGATGGCTGCTGAGGTATCTAAGGAATATCCGGTGGTGGTATCCCAGTTCTTGCAGAACACCAAGGAGATTGAGTTTGACGCTGTTGCCCAAAACGGTGAAGTGGTGGAATACGCCATCTCCGAGCACGTGGAGTTTGCCGGTGTACACTCCGGTGACGCTACGCTGGTATTCCCGGCACAGAAGATTTACTTTGCAACGGCACGCCGCATCAAGAAAATCAGCCGCCAGATTGCGAAGGAACTCAATATTTCCGGTCCTTTCAACATCCAGTTCCTGGCACGCAACAACGAGGTGAAGGTTATCGAGTGTAACCTCCGTGCATCGCGCAGCTTCCCGTTCGTATCCAAGGTGCTGAAGCGTAACTTCATCGAGACTGCTACCCGCATCATGCTGGACGCTCCCTATACACAGCCGGACAAGTCGGCATTCGACATCGACCGTATCGGTGTGAAGGCAAGCCAGTTCTCCTTCTCCCGTCTGCACAAGGCAGACCCGGTATTGGGTGTGGACATGTCGTCTACGGGCGAGGTAGGCTGTATTGGCGACGATTTCTCCGAAGCGTTGCTGAATGCCATGATTGCTACCGGATTCAGAATCCCCCGTCCCGAGAAGGGCGTGATGTTCTCCTCCGGAGCCATGAAGTCAAAGGTGGATTTGCTGGATGCCAGCCGCATGCTCTTTGCCAAAGGCTATAAGATTTATGCTACGGCAGGTACAGCCGCTTTCCTCAACGCCCATGGCGTGACGACGGAAGCCGTTTACTGGCCGGATGAACGCCCGGATGCGGAAAACAACGTGATGACGATGATTGCCGACCATGCCTTCGACCTGATTGTCAACATTCCGAAGAACCATACGAAACGCGAGCTGACCAATGGCTACAAGATTCGTCGCGGTGCCATCGACCACAACATTCCGTTGATTACCAATGCCCGCCTGGCAAGTGCCTTTATCGAGGCATTCTGCGAAATGAAGCTGGAAGATATCCAGATTAAGAGCTGGCAGGAGTACAAATAAATTGTTTGCTCTATAAACGATTGCAGGAGCGGAAAGCCGAAAGGTTTTCCGCTCTTTTGGTATACTGCGTTTATTTCCGTATTTTTGTTCGGGGCTGAGTCTCTGTATGAATCAAAAGAAGAAATAATATGAATGAAGTGGAAAAAATGCGTAGCTCCCAGTTGGCGGATATGTCCGTTCCGGAGATACAGGTGAAGTTCGAGCATGCCAAGCGCTTGCTGGCAAAAATGCGTGTGATGAGTACTTACGATGAGGATTACCGGAGTTTGCTGGAGGAACTGGTGCCAGGTATTCCCGCTACTTCCATCATCTGCCCGCCCTTCCATTGCGACCACGGGGATGGTATCCGGCTGGGTGAGCATGTCTTTGTCAATGCCAATTGTACTTTCCTGGACGGAGGATATATCACGATTGGTGCCCATACGTTGGTCGGTCCATGCGTACAGATATACACTCCCCATCATCCGATGGATTATATCGAACGTCGTACGGAAAAGGAATATGCCTATCCGGTGACGATAGGAGAGGATTGCTGGATTGGCGGCGGTGCCATTTTGTGTCCGGGTGTCACCATCGGCGACCGTTGTATCATCGGTGCGGGTAGTGTGAAAGGGCGTTTAGCTCAGCTGGTTCAGAGCATCTGCCTTACAAGCAGAGGGTCGGCGGTTCGAATCCGTCAACGCCCACTGGAAATTTTCATTCGAAGGTGGTCTTGCAAGTGATTGTAAGGCCATTTTTTTATCCGTTAACTTCCTTTTCTTAAAATCTTTATCCTTTATGTCTTGTTACTCAGAAAAAAGCAGTAATTTTGCAGTCCGATAATTATCATCATAAATACGACGTATGAAACTTGATTTACTTACCGCAATCTCTCCGATTGACGGTCGATACAGAGGCAAAACGGATGTTTTGGCTGCCTATTTTTCAGAATTTGCACTGATTAAATACCGTGTACAAGTTGAGGTAGAATACTTTATCACGCTGTGTGAGCTGCCTTTGCCGCAACTGAAAGGGGTGGATAAGGGCGTTTTCGAAACCTTGAGAAACATTTACCGTAACTTCTCCGAAGCCGACGCGCAACGCATCAAGGATATTGAGAGCGTGACGAACCATGATGTGAAGGCTGTGGAGTATTTCTTAAAAGAAGAGTTTGACAAGTTGGGTGGTATGGACGACTATAAGGAGTTCATCCATTTCGGCCTGACTTCACAAGATATCAACAACACGTCTGTTCCTTTGTCTGTAAAAGAGGCGTTGGATCAGGTGTACTATCCTCAAATAGAGGAACTGATAGCGCAGCTCCGTGCTTATGCGGAAGAGTGGGCCGCTATCCCCATGCTTGCCAAGACACACGGACAACCGGCTTCGCCTACCCGTTTGGGCAAGGAGGTAATGGTGTTTGTCTACCGTCTGGAACGCCAGCTGGCAACGCTGAAGGCTTGTCCGGTGACGGCAAAGTTCGGTGGCGCTACGGGTAATTACAATGCCCATCATGTGGCTTATCCGGAATATGACTGGAAGGCATTCGGCAATAAGTTCGTTTCCGAAAAGCTTGGCTTGGAACGCGAGGAGTATACTACCCAGATATCCAATTACGATAATCTGTCTGCCATCTTTGATGCCATGAAGCGCATTAATACGGTGATGATTGATATGAACCGTGACTTCTGGCAATATATCTCTATGGAATATTTCAAGCAGAAGATTAAAGCCGGTGAGGTGGGCTCCAGCGCGATGCCGCACAAGGTGAACCCGATTGACTTTGAAAATGCGGAAGGAAACCTGGGCATGGCGAATGCTATTCTTGAGCACTTGGCGGTAAAACTGCCGGTTTCCCGTTTGCAGCGTGACTTGACGGACTCTACCGTGCTCCGCAATGTGGGTATGCCATTCGGGCATATCATTATTGCCATACAAAGTTCTTTGAAGGGGTTGCGTAAGTTGCTGTTGAACGAACCGGCCATCTACCGTGATCTGGACAACTGCTGGAGTGTGGTGGCCGAGGCCATCCAGACCATTCTGCGCCGTGAGGCCTATCCGCATCCCTATGAAGCATTGAAAGCGCTGACCCGTACCAATCAGGCCATTACGGAAGCGTCCATCAAGGAATTTATAGAAGGACTGAATGTGAGTGAAGAGATAAAGAAAGAATTGCGGGTGATTACCCCCCATACTTATACGGGAATTTAAGCAACCACAGAAGTGTGCCGGAGGAATTTCAACTTTTTGGTCCGGCAATTGTTATAGAAACATATAAAATTCAAGGTATAATAGAGACAATGAATGGCCGTGAGGCCAAGGTTTAATTTTATTCGAATAAAAAGCAATGAGTACAGAAAACGAAACTTGGCGTGATGCTTCTTCCTCAGAGGAGAACTCAGGTGCCGGCCGCGATGGTAACCAATTTAACAAGGAAGGTGGCTACAGCCGTCCGTCTTACAATCGTGATAATGGCGACCGTCCTTATCGCCCCAGATTTAACAGTGAAAACGGCGACCGCCCGCAACGCTTTTATAACAGTGACCGTCCTTATCGCCCGCGCTTTAATCCTGGTGCGGACAATGGTGACCGTCCGCAGCGTCCTCGTTACAATAATGATAATGGCGACCGCCCTTATCGTCCGCGTTATAACAGCGAAGGCGGCGACCGTCCGCAACGTCCTTATGGAAACAATTCGGGGGACCGCCCTTACCGTCCGCGCTACAACAGCGAAGGTGGCGACCGTCCGCAACGCCCTTATAATAGTGACCGTCCGCAGCGCCCGCGTTATGGTAATGAAGGTGGTGACCGTCCGCAACGTCCTTATAACAGTGATCGTTCTTATAATACAGACCGTCCCTATCGTCCGCGCTATAACAGTGAAGATGGCGACCGTCTGCAGCGTCCTCGCTACAATAATGAGGGTGGTGATCGTCCTTATCGTCCACGCTTCAATTCGGGTGGTGGAAGGCCTGGCGGATATGGTAACAGAGATAGCTATAGTCGTCCTGTCCGTCGTTCGGCCGATTATGACCCCAATGCTAAGTACAGCAAGAAGAAACAGATAGAGTATAAGGAGCAGTTTGTGGACCCGAACGAGCCTATCCGTCTGAACAAATTTCTGGCCAATGCCGGTGTTTGTTCCCGTCGCGAGGCTGATGAATTCATCACTGCCGGAGTTGTTTCTGTAAACGGAGAGGTCGTGACGGAATTGGGAACCAAGATTAAACGTGGTGATGAAGTGAAGTTCCACGACCAGACGGTCAGTATCGAACGTAAGATTTACGTCCTGCTGAACAAGCCGAAAGATACAGTGACTACTTCGGATGACCCCCAAGCACGTCGCACGGTGATGGATTTGGTGAAAGGCGCTTGCAATGAACGTATTTATCCGGTAGGTCGTCTGGACCGCAATACTACAGGTGTGTTGCTGCTGACAAATGATGGTGACTTGGCTTCCAAGCTGACGCATCCCAAGTATCTGAAGAAGAAAATATATCATGTGCATTTGGACAAGAATCTGACAAAAGCCGATATGGAGCAAATTGCGGCCGGTATTCAACTGGATGACGGAGAAATCCATGCAGATGCCATTAGCTATACGGATGACGTCAAGAAAGATGATGTCGGCATTGAAATTCACTCCGGTAAGAACCGTATCGTGCGTCGTATCTTCGAATCGCTGGGATACAAAGTGATGAAGCTGGACCGTGTATATTTTGCCGGTTTAACGAAGAAAGGCCTGCGCCGCGGCGAATGGCGTTACCTCACGGAGCAAGAGGTGAACTTCCTGCGCATGGGTTCTTTCGAGTAATATATAATAAGGTATAATAACTGTTTTATGGAAAAGATTAGTAGAACAAAGGTGGTTGACCTGCTGAAGCGTGAAGATTTTGGCGCTATGGTCAACGTGAAGGGCTGGGTTCGTACCCGCAGAGGTAGTAAGCAAGTAAACTTTATCGCGCTGAATGACGGTTCTACAATAAATAATGTGCAGATTGTAGTAGACTTGGGTAACTTCGATGAGGAGATGCTGAAAGAGATAACTACCGGTGCTTGTTTGAGTGTAAACGGGGTGCTGACGGAATCTGTCGGTTCCGGTCAGAAGGCCGAAGTGCAGGCCCGCGAGATCGAAGTGCTGGGAGCTTGCGATAACACGTATCCGTTGCAGAAGAAAGGTCATTCCATGGAGTTTCTCCGTGAGATAGCCCATCTGCGTCCCCGTACCAATACGTTCGGGGCGGTGTTTCGTATTCGTCACAACATGGCGATTGCCATCCATAAGTTCTTTCATGACAGAGGGTTCTTCTATTTTCATACTCCGATCATCACGGCTTCCGACTGCGAAGGCGCAGGCCAGATGTTCCAGGTAACTACAAAGAATCTGTATGACTTGAAGAAGGACGAGAATGGTTCCATTATTTACGATGATGACTTCTTTGGAAAGCAGGCCAGCCTGACGGTTTCCGGACAGTTGGAAGGCGAACTTGCCGCTACTGCATTGGGAGCCATCTATACATTCGGTCCTACGTTCCGTGCCGAGAATTCCAATACTCCCCGCCACTTGGCAGAGTTCTGGATGATTGAGCCGGAAGTGGCGTTCAATGATATTGCGGACAATATGGACCTGGCGGAAGACTTCATCAAGTATTGTGTGCAGTGGGCTTTGGACAACTGTGCCGACGATGTGAAGTTCCTCAATGACATGTTTGATAAGGGATTGATTGAACGTCTGCAAGGTGTCTTGAAAGAAAACTTCGTGCGCCTGCCCTATACGGAAGGTATCAAGATACTAGAAGAGGCTGTTGCCAAAGGACATAAGTTTGAATTCCCGGTGTACTGGGGAGTTGACTTGGCTTCCGAACACGAGCGCTATCTGGTGGAAGACCACTTCAAGCGTCCGGTTATCCTGACTGACTATCCGAAGGAAATCAAAGCGTTCTATATGAAGCAGAACGAAGACGGCAAGACCGTGCGTGCCATGGATGTGCTCTTCCCGAAGATTGGGGAAATCATTGGCGGTTCCGAACGTGAATCGGATTACAACAAGCTGATGACGCGTATTGACGAACTTCACATTCCGATGAAGGATATGTGGTGGTATCTCGATACCCGCAAGTTCGGTACATGTCCCCACTCCGGATTTGGTTTGGGCTTTGAGCGTTTGTTGCTGTTCGTGACGGGCATGACGAATATTCGTGATGTTATACCGTTCCCACGTACGCCGCGTAACGCCGAGTTCTAGGTTTTGGAATATACAAACTGGATAAAATCATCCGCACAAACATTCTGTTGTTTGTGCGGTTTTTTTATATCTAAAAATGTTATAATCTCAAAATAAATCTTTATATTTGTGTCTAACGGAACGACATAACGTTAACCAACATCATACGAATATGAAACGGAACTATTTCTTTACCATGCTGGCAGCGGTGCTGCTTGCGGTAGCGGGAGCCAATGCGCAGGAGAGCGCAGAGTTTAGGCCTGCGGAACTGGCAGGAATTTGGCAGTTATGTCATTATGTGTCTGAAATCCCGGATGTTCCCGGGATATTGAAACCGAGTAACACCTTTAAAGTGCTGAGTGATGACGGCCGTATTGTCAATTTTACAATTATTCCAGGCAAAGATGCCATCATCACTGGATATGGGACTTATCAGCAGCTGACGGATAATTCCTATAAGGAAAGCATTGAGAAAAACATCCATTTGCCCATGTTGGACCATAAAGACAATATACTGGAGTTTGAAATAGGGGACGACGGGGTAATGTACCTGAAGTATTTTATAGCTAAGGACTTGAATGGTAATGAACTGAATACATGGTTCCATGAAACATGGAAGCGGGTGGGCATGCCTGCAAAATTCCCCGAAGACCTTGTCCGTTGATATTTCTTTCTCTTTCCCGTTTCTTTCTCATGCAGCTTTGAAAGCCTTCTATGACGGCATCGACCGATGAAGGCCGCATCATAAAGAGTTGTTCTGCGGAGATTCTTCCCTTTCTCCGCAGGATAACTTTGTCTGTTGTATATCAGCCAAGTGGCTCTCTAAAAAAAAGTGGAAAACTTTTGCCAGTTCTAAGAAAAACCGTACCTTTGCAAGCCGATTATTATCTCGAAAGGATAAGCATTTAATTCATAGCGAGTTAATCTTCCATTGTCCGGGATGACTGGCTTGCGGTGAAGAAAAACATTTTAGTAGTAACATTTTAAAAAACAATTAAGAGTGGATACTTTAAGTTACAAGACCATTTCTGCAAACAAAGCTACAGTGACTAAAGAATGGGTCA
>PPYE01106807.1_pt1 | contig 30062 bp, 27 predicted proteins | sample 1559881 | NCBI WGS metagenome assembly PPYE01 (sample SAMN08240022, study PRJNA423297) | Human gut metagenome, whole genome shotgun sequencing project. | reverse complement strand
ATACCAATTTTCACCACCTTAAAATTTCTCTCGAAAATTTTGTTTTGGGGCTTGACTTTTAATAGTTAGTCTTTCCCTAAATCGTCTAATCGCTCTGCCATTTCCGTCTGTTTGGACGGGAACAGGTGGGCGTACTGATAAGTGATTTCAATACTTTCATGTCCTACACGGTCTGCAATCGCCACCGCCGAAAATCCCATATCAATCAGTAAACTGATATGGCTGTGTCTCAAGTCGTGAATGCGGATACGCTTCACGCCTGCGGCTTTCGCCCCTCTGTCCATCTCGTGATGAAGATAGCTTTTTGTTACCGTGAAAATGCGGTCTTTCTTTTTCAGACCGTAAAGCATACCGATATATTCCTGCATTTCCTCACAGAGAAACTGCGGCATTTTGATTATTCGGTTGCTCTTTTTTGTTTTCGGTGTAGTAATCACATCTTCTCCGTGTAAACGCTGATAGGATTTACTAATCGTTACCGTTCCCTTGTCAAAATCAAAATCGGAGGCGGTCAAGGCTAATAATTCGCCTTCACGGATACCGCACCAATACAGCATTTCAAAGGCGTAAAAGGAAACTGGCTTATCCATCATCTCATCGGCAAATTTCTTATATTCTTCTCTCGTCCAGAACAGCATTTCCTTGTGTTCCTCGCTTCCCATATTTCCCACCTTTGCCGCAGGATTTGACCGCAATTCATAATAGCGTACAGCGTGATTGAATATGGCTGACAACTGATTGTGCAGCGTTTTCAGATAGGTTTGTGAATACGGTTTTTTCTTCTCGTCACGGTAAGCAAGCATTTCATTCTGCCAAGTGATAATCTCTTTTGTGGAAATCTCGCTGATTTTCAGTTTGCCAAAGTAGGGCAGTATCTTCGTGCGAATGATATGCTCCTTTGTCAGCCAAGTATTTTCCTTCAGACGGTTTTTCACATCGTTAATATACAGTTCCGTAAAGGCTTCAAAACTCATATCAAGGTCAGACGAGTTTTGTAACTGAAACATTCGCTCCCATTCCTGCGCTTCTTTCTTTGTGGCGAAACCCCGCTTGCATTTCTGCTTGCGTTCGCCTTTCCAGTTCACATATCTCGCCATTACATACCAAGTGCCGTTGTCCTCATTTTTGAATACTGGCATTATTTACTCTCCTTTCCTGCTCCGTAGAGCCTTTCATAAAAATACTGGCGGTTTACACGCCCTGCAATCGTAATAAATCCCTGTGCTTTCAGTTCCTCGTTCAGCTTTCTGATGAGCTTATAGGCATAGGGCTTTGATACGCTTAGTTCCTGTGCCACATCATCGGCACGAATGAATTTGTTTTCCATATCATCAGTCCTTTCATTAAATTTTCAAGTTGCCGTTTTACCCGAATGTCGTTTTTCTGTGCCTGCCCCATTTCAGCGGCGTTGCTTCGCTCGTTTCCTTTTCGGAAAGTCCTTGCAAAGACATATCCCATTCAGACGGTCATTCAGTTGCATTTATTAAGCGCATTTGCTTAATGCCCTTTAATTATACTAAGCATATTTGCTTTTGTCAAGTGGCTTTCAAGAAAATATTAAACTTTTTTGTTTCATTTTCTCTTGACAATTCCTAAACTTATATGCTATACTACTTGCAAATACATAAGGCAAGGAGTGAAACACTATGGCTATTGGCGAAAGAATACATTTTTTTAGGCTTCTGCGTGGTATGACGCAGAAATATCTCGGTACGGCTGTCGGTTTTCCCGAAAAGTCCGCTGATGTGCGTTTGGCTCAGTACGAAACAGGCACACGCACACCGAAAGCAGACTTAACGGCGGCATTGGCGCAGGTGCTTGATGTTTCCCCACAGGCTCTCTCTGTTCCCGACATTGACAGCTACATCGGACTTATGCACACCTTATTTACCCTTGAAGATATTTACGGTCTGACCGTCAGCGAAGCAGACGGAGAGGTCTGCTTAAAAGTCAACAAGGACAAAGGCAAGGACGCCGCCGAGCTACTGAAAATGCTCTGTGCTTGGAAAGAACAGGCGGACAAGTTATCTTCCGAGGAAATCAGCAGAGAAGAATATGACCGATGGCGTTATTACTACCCGAAATATGACACCACGCAGCTTTGGGCGAAAGTTCCCTCGCAGGAACTTAGCGACGCTCTTGTTGACGCTTTCAAAGACCACCTCCAATCCGACAAATAAAGATAAAGACAACAAAACGCCCTTAGCTATGAGTTACTACCCACAGCTAAGGGCGTTATAAATAATATGGATTTATTCAGAGTATGGCTCTGAACACCAGTCATACAAGCCGCTTGAAAATCATTCCGCTACCTGCAAACCACTTGATAGTGAGAATAATCGCATTTATATGACTGTTATCAATTTGTTATCAAAAGGCCTCTTGAAATGCCGCAAACCCGCATAAACACTAGGCTTTTTCGGATTCTCAATTTACTCAAACTCAATCGTTGCCGGCGGTTTCGTGGTGTAGTCGAACATGACGCGGTTGATGTTCTTGACCTCGTTCACGATGCGGTTGGCGGCGGTGGTGATGGTCTCCGTCGGCAGGATCGTGACCTCGGCGGTCATGAAATCCGTCGTGGTGACGGCGCGCAGAGCGATGGCGTAGTCGTAGGTGCGCTCGTCGCCCATGACGCCGACACTGCGCATGTTGGTCAGCGCGGCAAAGTACTGGCTCGGGCGCTGGGCCATGGGCAGTTTGTCGATCTCCTCACGCCAGATGGCGTCGGCATCCTGCACGATGGCGACCTTCTCGGGGGTCACATCGCCGATGATGCGGATGGCCAGGCCCGGGCCGGGGAACGGCTGGCGGGCGACAAGGTACTCCGGCAGGCCCAACTCACGGCCAGCCTGACGGACCTCGTCCTTGAACAGGTCGCGCAGCGGCTCGACGATTTCCTTAAAGTCAACGTAGTCGGGCAGGCCGCCGACGTTGTGGTGGCTCTTGATCGTGGCAGATTCGCCGCCGAGGCCGGACTCGACCACGTCGGGGTAAATCGTGCCCTGCGCCAAAAAGTCCACAGCACCGATCTTTTTAGCCTCATCCTCAAAGACGCGGATGAACTCCTCGCCGATGATCTTGCGCTTGCGCTCGGGGGCGTCCTGACCGGCCAGCTTTTTGTAGAAGCGGTCACGGGCATCGACGCAGACAAAGTTGATGTCGAACTGGCCGCCCTCGCCAAAGACCTCGCAAACCTGCTCGCGCTCATTCTTGCGCAGCAGACCGTGGTCCACGAACACGCAGGTCAGCTGCTTGCCGATGGCCTTGGCCAGCATGGCCGCGCAGACGCTGGAATCCACGCCGCCGGACAGGGCGCAGAGTACCTTGCCGTCGCCGATCTTTTCGCGCAGGGCCTTGACGGAGTTTTCCACGAAGGAGTCCATCTTCCAGTCACCGGCGCAGCGGCAGACATTATAGACGAAATTATGCAGAATTTTCGTGCCGTTCTCGGTGTGCAGGACCTCGGGGTGGAACTGCACGGCGTAGAGGCCGCGTGCCTTATCCTGCGCGGCAGCCACCGGACAGTTGGGCGTGTGGGCCACGATCTCAAAGCCGGGGGCGGCCTGCTCGATGTAGTCGTTATGGCTCATCCAGCAGACATTCTGCGCGGGCAGCGTGTCAAACAGCGGGCTGGCGGTGTCCAAGTCGACCAGCGTCTTGCCGTACTCGCGCTCGGGTGCCTTGCAGACCTTGCCGCCCAGCATGTGCATCATCAGCTGGCTGCCGTAGCAGATGCCGAGGATGGGCACGCCCCAGTTATAAATTTCGGGGTCGATCGTGGGCGAATCCGGCAGGTAGGCGCTGTTGGGGCCGCCGGTGAAGATGATGCCCTTGGGGTTTTTGGCCTTGATTTTGGCAAGGTCGGTGCGGTACGAATAAATCTCGCAATATACGTTGCATTCGCGGACGCGGCGGGCGATCAGCTGATTATACTGGCCGCCGAAATCCAGAACGATGACAGTTTCCTGCTGCATGAGGAGACTCCCTTCTCTATTTATAGTCCTATTGGGTTATTATAGCACGTTTTGGCGGGTTTGAACAGATGGGAAGGGAAAATAAATTATTTTTGCGTTTGTGTGGCGTACAGCGTGACGCAGGGGCGCCTTGTATATGTGCCGGGCCGTATGCGGCTGCGTTTGGTTCGCAGGCGGATCGGGAATCCGCCCCTACGGTGGCGGCGGGAGGCTTGCGGTGGCGGGAACGGGCACGGCGGCATGAGGGCATGCCGCCCTACGTCCCCGCATAAATGACACACGTAGGGCGGGGTGCCCCCACCCCGCCGCAAGTTTACACCAGCTCCACCTTATACTTTGCCAGCCAATAGTTCAGCTGCAAAAACCACGCGATAGTCTGGGGCGTGGTCATCAGCTGACCGTACCACGGGATGGGGTCATCCGCGCCGGAGGCCAGCAGCGTTTCCAGTGCGTCCGCCCGAATGATGCGCAGAAGCGGCGCGGCGGGGTCGTTCAGGACGGTGCGCAGCTCCGCCGAGACGGCAGCCAGGTAGCTGGGGTTCCACGTTTTGGGGTACGGGCTTTTGCGCCGCCACAGAACCTCGTCGGGCAGCACGCCGCGCATGGCCTCGCGCAGGAGGCCCTTTTCCTGCCCGTGATAGTCCTTGAACTCCCATGGGACCGAGTATAGATACTCCGCAATGCGGTAATCGCAGAACGGCACGCGGACCTCGAGGCCGCTGTACATGCTCATGCGGTCCTTGCGGTCCAGCAGCGTCTGCATGAACCATTTGAAATTCAGGTTCATCATCTGGCGCATCCGCTGTTCTGCGGCGGGCAGGCCGGGGCGGACGGAGGTCTGAGCCAGCGTGGCGCGATAGCCTTCATCCACGAACGCTGCCGGGTCGATGCCGCCCAGCACACCGGGCTTGATGAACGACGCGCGGTAGGCCGTGGACTGCGCCCATGGGAAGCCGTACCGCTCGCGCACCGTGGGGTCGCGGTACCACGGGTAGCCGCCGAAAATTTCGTCCGCGCACTCCCCCGACAGCGCCACCGTGGCGTGGGGCTTGATATGCCGACAGAACACGAGCAGCGACGCATCCACGTCCGCCATGCCGGGCAGGTCGCGGGCGTCCACCGCGGCGTACAGCGCGGGCACAAGCTCCGGCGTGTCCAGCGTGACCCAGTGGTGCCTGGCATGGAGAAAGTCGTTCATTTTGCGGATGTAGGGTGCATCCGCGCCGGGCTGAAATTTTGTCGCATGGAAGTACTTTTTGTTATCCCGGTAGCCCACCGAGAACGTTTGCAGCTGGTTGCCCTGCGCCGTAAAATGCGCATCGGCAATGGCCGAAATCAGGCTGGAATCCAACCCGCCAGACAAAAACGTTGCCACGGGCACGTCGGACACGAGCTGCCGCTCGATAGCATCGGTGACGAGGTCGCGCACCCTGCGGGCCGTGGCGGCGAAGTCGTCGGGGTGGTCGTGGTCCTCAAGCCGCCAGTAGCTGTGCAGGGTCAGGCGGGCGGTTTGGGTCTCATAGACAGCGTACTGGCCGGGCAGCAGCTCCCGCACATTTTGAAATACGCCGCAGCCCGGCGTGCGCCCGGGGCCAAGCAGCAGCACCTCGGCCAGGCCGTTGGCATCGACGCGGGGCGGCACAGCGGGATGCGCCAGCAGGGTCTTCAGCTCACTGCCAAATATCAGCGAGTCCTCCGCCTGCGTGTAGAACAGCGGCTTGACGCCGCAGCGGTCACGCGCCAAAAACAGCGTACCTGCGTTCTGCTGCCAGACAGCAAACGCAAAAATACCGTTGCACCTGGGCACGCAGTTTGCGCCCCACTCGGCAAAAGCGTGGAGCAGTACCTCGGTGTCGGAGTGCCCGTTGAAGCTGTGCCCGCAGGCGGCCAGTGCGGCGCGCAGCTCGGGCGTGTTGTAGAGCTCGCCGTTATAAACCAGCACGTAGGTTTCACCCTGCCAGTCCAGCTGCATGGGCTGCAGGCCGTTTTCGAGATCCACAACCGCCAGCCGCGCGTGGATGAGCGCCGCCGCGCCGCAGATGTACATACCGCGCTGGTCCGGCCCGCGCCGCGCCAGCGTTTGCTGCATGGCGCAGTAGGCCGCGTACCGCCGCTGGATGGTCCGGGGGTCGCGCCCGACCTGCCCCGAAATTCCGCACATAAAAACGCCCCCTTTGCATGATTCACAAATGAATATGCAGGTGGGGGCGGGGGTATGATTTTTTTGGTTTCGGGAAAGGGCTTTGGCCGTTTGCGGTCTGTTTCTTACTTTCCCGCAATCGCGTCTGCAATGTGACCGGCAACGGCATCCTTGCTCTGGAGGGGCAGCTCGGTGACGCCTTGGGCGGTGATGATGGTCACAACGTTCGTGTCCACGCCGAAGCCTGCGCCGGGCACCTTTAGGTTGTTGGCCACGATCATGTCCATGTTCTTCTTGTGCAGCTTGGCCGTGCTGTTTTCAATCAAGTCGCGGGTCTCCATCGAGAAGCCGCAGACAAACAGCTTTTCCGGCTTATGCGCACCGACCCAGGCTAAAATATCGTCGGTGCGTTCCAGGGCAATACTCATCTCGCCGTCGTGCTTTTTGACCTTGTCCGCGGCGACAGTGGCCGGGCGGTAGTCGGCCACGGCGGCAGCCATGACGAGGGCGTCAGCGTCCATGGCGTTTGCCTTGACGGCCTCAAACAGGTCGGCGGCAGTGGTGAACGGAACGGTCTTTACAAACGGCACGGGCGGCAGCGTGCAGCCGCTGGACGCCAGCAGCGTGACGTCTGCGCCGCGCAGCATACAGGCGCGGGCCACGGCGTAGCCCATCTTGCCGGTGGAGTGGTTCGTCAGATAGCGCACGGGGTCCATCGGCTCCTGCGTGGCACCGGCGGAGACGACGACCTTTTTGCCTTTAAGGTCTTTCGCGCAGGCCAGCTCCCGCAGGACGTAGTCGACCAGCACACCCTCATCGGGCAGACGGCCCGAGCCGACGTCGCCGCAGGCCAGCATACCGGAGCCGGACGGGATGACCGTGAAGCCGTAGTGTTCCAGCGTTTTGAGGTTATCCTGGGTGATGGGGTTTTCGAGCATGTGGGTGTTCATGGCGGGCGCGACGAGCTTGGGGCAGGTCGCGGCCAGCGTGACAGTGGTCAGCATGTCGTCGGCCTGACCGTGGGCCAGCTTGGCGATAACGTTGGCCGTGGCCGGGGCGATGAGCATCAAATCTGCCGCGTTGGCAAGGCTGATATGGGCCACGTCGTACTGGAAGTTGCGGTCAAACGTATCGACCTGGCAGCGGCGGCGGGTCAGCGTCTCAAACACCAGCGGCGAGATAAACTCGGTGGCGTTTTTCGTCATAAGAACGTGTACATCCGCGCCCAGCTTGACGAGTGCATGCGCCACGTTGGGCATTTTGTAGGCGGCAATGCCCCCCGTGATACCGAGGACAACGGTTTTATTTTTTAACAGCATTTGTAAGGTCACACCCCTGCTAAACAAATAATAAATAAGAAATAAAAAATAATAAATGATGTGGAGTTTTTGCCTTTGGCAAAAACGAAATTGCTCTACGTGTATTATAGCAGATTGACGCCCCGTATGCAAATGCGTATAATATTTTTGAGCGGTGCGCAGCGCCGCGATTCACCATATTTGTTATTTATTATTTTTTATTTCTTATTTTATAAAAGGATAGATTATGGTTTTAGCAGTTGACATCGGCAACTCCAACATCTGCATTGGCGGGCTGGACGGGGCGGACCACCGCACCATTGCGTTCACGACCCGCATGGTCACCCGACCCCGCTGCACCGAGGACGAGTACGCCGCCGAGATGAAATTTCTGCTGCGGCGCCTGCCTGTGGACCCCACCGCCTGTGAGGGCGTTATTGTGTGCAGCGTCGTGCCGCGGCTGACCGGCGTGCTGGCCGCCGCCTGCAAGCGGCTGACCGGGCGCGAGGCGCTGGTCGTGAATTACACGCTGGACACCGGGCTGACCTTCGCCGTGGACGAGCCCGCCAAGGTGGGCCGGGATCGCATCGCTGATGCCGCTGCGGCAGCGGAACACTATCCCCTGCCCTGCATGACCGTGGATCTGGGCACAGCGACGACATACAACGTTATATCGGACAAAAAGGTGTTTCTGGGCGGGTTCATCGTGCCCGGCGTGCAGACGAGCCTGCGGGCCATCAGCGCGGGCACGGCGCAGCTGCCGCCCATCGCGCCCGAGCCGCCGGAGCATCTGATTGGCGCGAACACCGTCGCCGCGCTGAACAACGGGGCCATGTTCGGCACCGCCGCCATGCTGGACGGGTTAGCGGACCGCGTTGAGGCCGAGCTGGGCCAGCCGCTGACCGTGGTCGCCACCGGCGGGTTAGCGCCGTACATTATGCCCTGCTGCAAGCGGAAGATCATCTATGACGCTGATTTGCTGTTCAAGGGGCTGGCACTGATCTGGGAGAGGAACGGGAAATGAATCGACTGTATAAAGTTTTAAAGACCGCCGTCTGGTGTGTGATTGGCGTGTTTTTGGGCGTGACGGGCTACACCTGCTGGGACTATCACGCCCATCCCGGGCTGTATGCGCTGCAATCCGCACCGTGGTATACGAGCATCCAGATTCACGCCGTGTTTACCGCGGTGATGGTCGGCGTGCTGCTGGCGGGGATGTGGTTTTTAAATCGGCGGATGAAGTAGCCTGCTGTTTGTGGGCGGTTTGCGACGGCGGAAGGTGCCCGGGCGGCATGTATGTCGCCCCTACGACTATCGAGAACGGGCGTATGCGTTCCGCGGAGCGTCGCGGACGCCAACCCCTGCGGCGTAGGGGCGGATTCCATATCCGCCCGGGGTGTTTGCGGCGGCGGAAGATGGATGCGGAGCGGTCAAGACCGCTCCCTACGGGGCTTCTTGGAGCGGCTGCCTGTTGATTCTGCCGGTTTGTAGGGGCGAACATTGTTCGCCTCTACGAGGCACTTTTTTGGCAACCTGCGGGCGCACACTGTGCGCCCCTACACAGCACTTTTTGGTAACCTCCGGGCCGGGCATGCCCGGCCACTACCGCACAATGATATTAAAAAAGCACAAAAAGCCGCAGCTATGCGTTTTCTGCACAGCTGCGGCTTTATTTACACTCTTTTATACGCTCACATATCCGGCGTCACGGGCACGGCACCGTAGTTGCGGATGTTCAGGACGTGGCAGCTGCCTTCGCCGAAGCAGCCGTCGATGGCGGCCTTGTAGGCGTCCAGCAGGTCAACGGGCACAAACGCCTGAATGGTGCCGGCAAAGCCGCCGCCCTGCAGACGCCACGCGCCGCGGCCATTCAGTACGCGCTGGCTCAGGGCCAGGGCCACAGGCACGCCCTGCTCCTTCGGGTTCTTGATGCTGTAGGCGTTCTGGTTGAACTCAAAGCTGGAGTGACCGCCCTCGATAATCAGGCGCAGGAACGTTTCAAAATCGTCCTCGCGCACGGCGTCGCAGAGCTGGGCGGCGCGGCGGCAGTCGTTATAGAAGTGCATTGCACGCACGACGGCGCGGTCCCCTACGGCCTTGCGCAGCTTGGGCAGAGCCTTGTAGAACTCGTCCTCATCGACCTCGCGCAGGACCTTTTTGCCGAACTGCTCGGCCACGCTCTCCATCTCACGGCGGATGGCGGCATAGTCGTCGGTCAGGTCGGCGTGGCTGCCCTTCGTATCGCTGATGCACATGACAAAGCCGTGCTTTGCCAGGTCGATGGCGGTCTGGCCGACCACCGGGTGGGCCGGGTCCTTGAAGTCGATGGTGATAACGCCGCCGACGGCGCAGGCGGTCTGGTCCATCAGACCGCAGGGCTTGCCGAAGAACACATTCTCGGCATACTGGCCGATCTGGGCGATCTTGACCTGGTTGAACTTCTCCATGTCATTGTTGTTGTACTCGCCGCGCAGGATGGCACCGATGCAGACCTCAAAGGCTGCGGAGCTGGACAGACCGGAGCCGCGCAGCACGTTGCTGGTGGTGTAGCAGTCAAAGCCGTCCACCTTGCCGCCCGCATCCACGATGCCCTTGGCGACGCCGCGGATCAGGGACGCGGAGTGCTCGGCCTCGCGCGGCTGCGGAACGAGGTTGGTGACATCGACGTCGTCAATTTTGTCAAAGCCCAGGGACTTGACGCGGATGACATTTTCCTCATTCGGGGAGACGACGGCCACCATGTCCAGGTTGACAGAGCCTGCCAGCACCACGCCGTTGTTGTGGTCGGTGTGGTTGCCGCCGATCTCGGTGCGGCCCGGGGCGGAATAGAGGCGCACCGTGCGGTTGGTGCCATATTTCTTTTCAAATTCGTCGATCAGGTCGGTATAGCGCTTGCGCTGCTCCTGCACGGCGTCTGCACCGTACAGCTTGGCAAAGGCGGCGTCGTATTCGCCCTGTGCGATCTGCTGTTTGAGTTCTATGGTATTTGCCATGATTCCACTCACCTTTCCTGTCGGGCGGCTCTTTTCGTGGATATGCACAAATTGAGCCTTATGTTTTTAGGCAGACAGCCAAAGGAGCGGCTCTCTGCGGGTTTCTTGTTTTCAGTATAGCAAATCCTGCAAAAAAAGCAAACATTTTTTCCGCCTCTTTTATGGACTTTTGATGAATAGCTTGGTATAATAAAAATATCACACGAGCGAGGTGCCGCCATGACCATCAATGAGATGAAGCAATCCTACAAGCAGAGCTACACCGACAACGTCGAGCTCTCGATTTTTAACTGCGGGCATGAATACTGCCAGCCGGGCCACACCTGGGGCCCCGGTGTGCGCGACCACTACCTGATCCATCTGGTGGTGGCGGGCAAGGGTGTGTATCAGGTCAACGGGGCCTCGCACACGCTGCAGGAGGGCGATCTGTTCCTGGCCAAGCCGAACCAACTCATCACCTACGCCGCCGACGAGACCGACCCGTGGGAGTACTACTGGGTCGGCTTCAACGGCGCGTGTGCCAACAAGCTGGTGCAGCAGACGCCGTTCTCCGACGCGCACCCCGTACACCACTGCAAGGACCCGCAGACCGTGCGGGAGGCGCTGTACAACATCTACCTGTCCCGCGGGCCGGAGCCGCAGTGCGAGGCCCTGATGACGGGCTATCTGTATATCTTTATGGCGCACCTGATGAAGGAGGCCCGCGAGGCGATGCCCAACGTTGGCTCGTCCAGCAGCCAGTACGTGCTGGCCGCCATCAAGTATATCCAGTTCAACTACTCGCATGACATTTCGGTGGACGATATTGCCAAGGCCGTCGGCGTCAGCCGCAGCCACCTGTACCGCGTGTTCATGTCGAACGTCGGGCAGAGCCCCATTGACTACCTGACAAGCTACCGCATCAGCGAGGCGTGCAGCCTGCTGAAGAATTCCAGCCTGTCGATTGCGGAAATTGCCGTATCTGTGGGATTTTTTGACCAGTTCTATTTTTCCCGCGTGTTCAAAAAGGTCAAGGGCGTGCCGCCGAGCAAGTACCTGGCCACGCTGGAGAAGGAAGGCCCTGCCGCACCGTAGGCCATCAACCCGTAACATTTCCCGCACTATTTATAAGGAGCAGACATGCCTTTTACGAAAAATCAGATCATTACTCTGGAGATCGAAGCGCTCTCCAATGACGGAAACGGCGTAGCCCACAAGGACGGTCAGGCCGTTTTTGTGCCGCTGACCGCCCCCGGCGATGTGGCCGAGGTGCGCATTGTCAAGCCGATGAAAACCTATGCCTTTGGCCGCGTGGAGAAGCTGCTGACCGCCGGGCCGGGCCGCGTCAAGCAGGACTGCCCGGTGGCCGGCCCCTGCGGCGGCTGCGGGCTGCGGCATATCAGCTATGAGGCCGAGTGCGCCGCCAAGACCCAGTTTGTACGGGACGCCTTTGCGCGGCTGGGCAAGCTGGACGTACCGGTGCCGGACGTGCTGGGCGCACCCGACACGGACCGCTACCGCAACAAGGTCCAGCTGCCCGTGGGCACCGACGAGAACGGGCATATTGTGACCGGCTTTTTTGCCGGGCGCAGCCACCGCATTGTGGCCTGCACCGACTGCAAGCTGCAGCCCGCGTGGATGAACGAGCTGGCCGCCCGTGCCTGTGCGCTGCTGGAGGAGAACGGCATCACTGCCTACAACGAGGAGACCCACACGGGCCGCGTGCGCCATTTGTACATGCGTCAGGGCTGGCACAGCGGGCAGCGGCTTTTGTGCTTTGTGGTAAACGGCAACGGTCTGCCGAACGAGGCGGAAATTTGCGCCACACTGCAAAAAGAGTTTGCCTTAACGACAATTTTGGTCAACCGCAACAGTGAGCGGATGAACGTTATTTTGGGCCGCAGGACCCGCACCGTGCTGGGCCCCGGCGTCATTGAGGACACGCTGGCCGGTGTGCCGCTGCGGATGGGTGTGCATGAATTTTACCAGGTCAACACCCCCGCCGCCGAGGTGCTCTACGCCAAGGCGCGGGAGTACGCCGGGCTGAAGCCGGACGATTTTTTGCTGGACCTGTACTGCGGCATGGGCACGATTGGGCTTTCGATGCTGGCGGACTGCAAGCGCTTAGTCGGCGTTGAGGTCGTGCCACAGGCTGTCGAGGGTGCGAAGGAGACCGCCGCGCGGCTGGGACTGGACGCGGACAGAGCGGACTTCCGCTGTCAGGATGCCGGTGCAGCCGCCGCCCAGCTCGCCGCCGAGGGTGCGCGTCCCGACGTGATCGTCGTAGACCCGCCCCGCAAGGGCTGCGACGAGGCGACCCTGACCGCCATTGCCGAGATGGCCCCGCGGACCGTGGTCATGGTCAGCTGCAACGCCGCAACAGCGGCAAGGGATGCCAAGTGGCTGACCGAGCACGGGTATAAAGCCGTGGAGGTCCAGCCGGTGGATCTGTTCCCGAGGACGAAGCATGTGGAGTGCGTGGTGAAGCTGACGCGCGGATAAAAGAAGTGGAGATGTAAAATGGCGATACCTAAGTACAACGAACTATATGACCCCTTCCTTACCGCAATCAGCGATGGAAAAATTCATACTGCTAAAGAAGTTGCCTCTACTGTAGCAAATATTCTTCAGCTTTCCCCGGAAGATTTAGCTGAGCAGCTGCCGAGCCAGCGGCAGACTACGTTTGCCAATCGGTTGAATTGGGCAAAGACCTATCTAAAAAAGGCCGGACTTGTAGATTCACCCAAACGAGGCACCTACATCATCACTACAGCCGGGAGCACACTTCTTCACAGTGACGTCGCCATCACAAACGAATTTTTGGAGAGCAATTATCCATCTTTCGCTGCGTTCGTAAACAGGACTGACGATGTAGATACCGCAAACGACACTGCAAGCATCACACCATCTGATACGCAAACTCCCGAAGAGCAGATGGATGCCCTTCACAAAACAATCAATGATACTCTGGCTGATGACCTGCTTGCCGAAATCATGCAGCAGACGCCTGTATTTTTTGAGCAACTGGTCGTTGACTTGATGAAAGCCATGGATTACGGCGATGGCTTCAAGACAAAATCCAGTGGTGACGACGGCATTGACGGTGTTATACATGAGGACAAACTCGGCTTCAATCTGATTTACATCCAGGCTAAACGTTGGAACCCCGATGTTACCATCGGCAAGCCGGAGATTCAAAAATTTTTCGGTGCCATGATGGGCCCGCCCTGTGTGGAAAAAGGACTTTTCATTACAACTGCTAAATTTTCCAAGGGAGCCAAAGAGTACGCCGATGCACAGCATATTATTCTAGTCGACGGGCAAAAGCTCACTTCCTTGATGATTGAGTGCGGCTTGGGCGTGTCTGTGCAGAAGGTGTACCAAATCAAGCGCATTGACAGTGATTATTTCTCCGATTCACTTTAAACCCGCTTTTGTTCAAACTCTATTCCCCGCTTGTTCACGATTTGCCCATATTTGTGTGCCATAATAGTACGATGAAAACAATGCGGCTTTGCCGCAAAAAGGTGGTTTTTACATGAAAGGCTGGTTTCAGCGGTTTATGGCGGGCCGATATGGGTTCGACCAGTTCGGCGGTTTCCTGTGTATTTCGTCGCTTATCCTTATTGTCATCGGCGCGTGGGTGTCGCCGGTGCTGTACTGGCTGGGGCTGGCGGCCATCATCTACAGCTATTTTCGCATTTTGAGCCGCAACACCCGCAAGCGGTACAGTGAAAACCTCAAATATCTCTCCTACCAGAACCGCGTTACCACGTGGTTTGGCAAGCAGCAGGTGCGGTTCAAGCAGCGCAAGGACTATCACTATTACCGCTGCCCCCAGTGCGGCCAGCAGCTGCGCGTGCCCCGCGGTCGCGGCAAGATCAGCATCACCTGCCCGAAGTGCGGCCATCAGTTCATCAAAAAGAGTTGACGCGCGATGTTCGGATATGTTACGCTTTACCGTAAGGGTCTGGCAGACGCCGAGATGGATCGCTACCAGGCTTACTACTGTGGGCTGTGCCGGACGCTGGGCCGCCGCTACGGACGCACCGGGCAGTTGGCATTAAGCTATGACATGGCGTTTGTCGCCATTCTGCTGACAGCACTGTATGACACGCCCACAGCCTTTTCCGAGGGCCGCTGCGTGCCCCACCCACTGAAAAAACGTCCCCGCGCGGACAACGAGCTGCTGGACTACGCCGCCGACATGACCGCCGCGCTGGCGTACTACAACTTTCTCGATGACTGGCAGGACGATCACCGCCGCGCCAGTCTGACACAGGCGCAAAAGCTGGAGCCAAGCCTGCCCGCCTTGCGGGAGCGCTGGCCGCGCCAGCTGCAGACCATGGCCGCACAGCTGGACAGGCTGAACGCGCTGGAAAGCGCCGGCAGCCACGATTTGGACGCGCTGTGCAACGCCTTTGGCGCACTGCTGGGCGAGGTGTTCGCCTGCCGCGACGACATCTGGGCCCCGGCGCTGCGCGGCATGGGCAATGGGCTGGGGGCGTTCATCTACCTGATGGACGCCTACGACGATCTGGAAAAGGACAGCCGCCGCGGGCAGTTCAACGCCCTGCGGCAGCTGGCGGACGAGCTGCCGCCCGCCGCCTATGAGCAGCGCTGCCACGAGCTTTTGACCCAGCAGATGGGCCGCTGCGCACAGCAGTTTGAGATGCTGCCGATTTTAAAGGACACCCCGGAGGGGAAGCTATTGTACAACACGATCTATTCCGGCGTGTGGAGCAAATACGCGCTGGTACGCAAGCACAGGGAGGCAAAGCGCCATGACTGATCCATACAGTGTATTGGGCATCACCCCCAGTGCCGACGACGAAACGATTAAAAAAGCCTACCGCAAAAAATGCAAGGAGTACCACCCCGACCTGCACCCCGATGACCCGTCGGCGGAGGAGCACTTTAAAGAGGTACAGGCCGCTTACAGCGAGATCATGCGCATCAAGCAGGGCGGCGGGGCGTCTTACAGTGCTGGCGGGCAGCGCTATGGCAGCAGCCAGAGCGGCTACAGCCAGCAGTATCAGGACCCGTTCAGCGGGGCCGGGTTCGGCTTTGGACCGTTCGGGTTTGGGTATTACAGCACAAGCGGCTCGTCCGGGCGGCAGAGCTACGGCAGCGCTGCCGGTGACCCAGAGCTGCGTGCCGCGGCAAACTACATCCGCAGCGGCTTCTATGAGGAGGCCATGAACACGCTGAACGGCATCCCCACTGCCAACCGCACGGCCCAGTGGCACTACTACGCCGCGCTGGCCAATCAGGGGCTTGGCAACAACATCCGCGCACAGGAGGAGGCCCGGACGGCGGTCTCGATGGAGCCGAACAACTACGCTTATCAAAACCTGCTGGATCAGCTGCAAAGCCCGGGCCGCAGCTACACAAGCTACCAGCAGCCCTACGCCCAGCCCAGCGGCAGCCCGGGGTCTTTCTGTCTGTCGTTCTGGATGTATTTATTGGTGTGCAATATTTTGAGCTGGTGCTGCTGCGGCGGCAGAGGCGGATTCTTTATCTGCTGATTTACACGTAGGGGCCGGGCATGCCCGGCCCGCGGCTTTCCCGCAGATGGGCGGTTATCTTCAGGCTGCGGGCCGCACATGTGCGGCCCCTACAAAGCAATATAGGAAAAGCGCTGTGACTGTTTGAAAAGGTCACAGCGCTTTTGTTGTTGTTTCGTAGGGGAGGGATTTATCTCTCCCGGGCGTTGGCGGCGGTGGAAAGGTACACGGGAGACATGAATGTCTCCCCCTACAAACCGTCCGTTTACCCGCAACCGACAATTTACGGGAAATTTTGTAGGGAGGGGTCTTGACCCCTCCAGGGCGTTGGATTCTGCCGCAGAGCTGCATGGAGCGGTCAAGACCGCTCCCTACAAAGCCGTTTTTTACAGCATCCTGTCCAAAAGCGGCATTAAAATTTCTATGTTTTGACAAAACTGCGGGTAGAAGTCGTCGCCGAGCTCGTAATCGTAGTAGAGGGCCCGCTCCATACGCCTGACAGCGGCGGAGAAGCGGGGGTTATCCGCGCCGCCCGCGGCCTGTAACCGTTGGGAAAGCTGCGTGCAGACGATGGCCCAGCGGGCATCCACCCCCGCGCGGTCCAGCACGGCGGAATCCTGCAGATAGTCCTGCAGCGTCCGTACCTCCCCTGCCCGTGCACCGCAAAGCGGCGTCTGTACGTAATATTCCGTCTGCGCTGTCACCGTGTCGATGCTCTGCCCCAGCGGGTAGAGCGCACAGGCCAGCGGGCGCGCGGCGTGGATGGTGCAGGCGCTGCCCTCAAAAAAGCGGCAGTTGCCGGTTTTGGGGTCCGGCGTCAGGCGCAGGGCAGGCAGGCAGCTTTCAGGCGCAAGGTAGCTTTTGCAGAACGCCGCCGCCACGATACGGGGCGGCAAGCTAAGCCGCCGCGCAATGCGGTAGAGGTCATACCCCGACAGCACCAGATCGCGCCTCTGGCGGCAGCAGTCGCCGCAGCCCGCACAGGCAAAGTCAAAGCGGTCCCCTGCCGCCAGCCGCGGGCAGTCGTCCCAGTGTTCGCCGCAGCGGCCCGGCTCAACGGCTGGCATCACAGCTGCACCTCACCGGCGTAGGGCTGGCCGTGGGCATAGGCGTCCAGCGCCTCAAACGGGCTCTGCACCATGCTGGCGACATTGACGTCGGTGTAAAACGCCGTGTGCGGGCTGACGATGACATTGGGATAGCTGCGCAGCAGGTTCAGTTCGCGGTTCGGGATGGCCTGCCCCATGCGGTTGTAATAGTAAATACCGGTCTCATCCTCAATGACGTCGAGGCCTGCACCGCCGATCTTGCCGCTTTCCAGCCCGGCGATCAGCGCGTCAGGGTCAATGAGCGTGCCCCGCGCCGTGTTGACGAGCAGCACGCCGTCTTTCATTTTTGCAAAGGCACCGGCGTTGATGAGGTGGTGGTTTTCCGCCGTGGCGTTCGTGTGCAGCGTGATAATGTCACTTTGCGCGTAAAGCTCATCCAGCGTGACGTAGTCGGCGTACTGCCTGACCGCGTCGTTCGGGTAGAGGTCGTAGGCCAAAATTTTGCAGCCGAAGCCGCTCAGGTGGCGGATGACCGTCTGGCCGATCTTGCCCGTACCGATGACACCCACCGTGCAGCCGGAAATATCGCGGCCCATCTTGCCGGGCAGCGAGTAGTCCTGCACGTTGGCGCGCAGCATGATTTCGTTCATGCGGCGTGTACACATCAGCATAAGCATGATCGTATAGTTGGCCACGCCGTCCGGCGGGTAATGGCTGTGGCTGATGCGCAGACCCAGCTTTTTGGCGGTGTCCAGCGGGATATGATCATAGCCGATGCTGCGGCAGGGCAGATATTTGACGCCCATTTCAGCCCATGTCTGCAAATATTCAGGGCGTATCTCGCAGGGGTTCGTGCTGACGGCGTCGCAGCCCTCGGCCAGATGCAGGTTATCCGGGCGCGGCACGTCGGGCGTGCCGGTGTAGTCGATGCCGTAGCGGGCTTTGTAGGACTCGCAGTATTGCTGCTCATCAAAGGGGCGCAGCGCGTAAAACATGATTTTCATGCTTTGTCATCTCCTGTTACAGGTGAAAATCAAAGGTTTCGGCCAGCCAGTCCGTGCAGAGGGCCACCCAGGCGCTGTTGTGCTTGTTGGGGGTGTTGACCTCCCGCGTGCAGGTGCTTGTGCCGTGGCCGTCGTGGGCGAAAAGATGCAGCTCCAGCGGGACCTTATGGGCTGTCAGCGCACCGGCAAGCATCAAAGAGTTCTGCACGGGGACGGACGGGTCCTCCACCGTATGCCAGACGAAGAAGGGCGGCAGACCGTCGCGGACCTGGTTTTCCAGGCTCATTGTGGCGCGCAGGTCGGCGTCATCGCCGCAGAGGTTGACAATGGAGCCGTCGTGGCGGTATTCCCCCGCCGTGATGACCGGATAGCCCAGCACAACGGCATCGGGGCGGGCCTCGGTGCCGTGGATGCCAAGGGCGGTCTGCACAGGCTCGGCGTCCCACAGGATGGCCGTGGACGCCGCCAGATGGCCGCCCGCCGAGAAGCCGCAGATGGCGATTTTCGCCGGGTCGGTGCCGAACTGCTCTGCATTGCGGCGGATATGCAGGATCGCCCCGGCAGCGTCGATCAGCGGCTGCCAACGCAGCGCGGGCACGGTCTCGTCACTTCGGCAGGTGTAATAGAGGGTAAAAACGTTGTAGCCAGCCTGCAGGAACTGCATGGCAACGGGGTCGGCCTCGCGTTTGCTGCACCAGGCGTAGCCGCCGCCCGGCAGGATGAGAATGGCCGGACGGGTGTTGAAGGCAGGCATCTCGACGGTCCTATCGCGCAGATACCCGATGAGCTGTGCGCCGCCGGGGAGAGTGTGGGTGTATATTTGCATGATGGATTCTTCTTTCTATGGTATTTCTATGGTAAGGGATCGTTTTTTGTCGGCATGGCGTAGGGGCCGCCTATATGCGGCCCGCAGCTGTACGCAGGCAGACATTCACGGGCAAGCCCGCGGGCCGGGCATGCCCGGCCCCTGCCGCGCTGTTTAACAGAACACCTTATATATTGTTAGCATACCGCAAATTTCCACGTTTGAAAAGCCCTGAATTTAAATTTTTTGTTAAAATGCTGCGCAAGGGTTGCGCTTTATTAAAAAGAGTGCTAAACTAGCTTTAGCAGTTGAAATAAACGAGTGCTAATTTCATTTGTATAAAGTGAGGTTTTCTACCATGGCTATGCATCAGTTTAAGGCCGAGAGCAAAAAGCTGCTTGACCTGATGATCAATTCTATCTATACAAACCGCGAGATCTTCCTGCGTGAGCTGATCTCCAACGCATCGGACGCCTGCGACAAACGCTACTTCAAGAGCCTGACCGACACGTCCATCGGCATCACGAAGGACGACCTGAAAATCCACATCCAGCCCGACAAGGACAGCCGCACGCTGACCATCACCGATAACGGCATCGGCATGACGAAGGAGGAGCTGGAGAAGAACCTCGGCACGATTGCCAGGTCCGGCTCCCTTGACTTCAAGACCGAGAACCAGAGCGATAACATCGACATCATCGGTCAGTTCGGCGTCGGCTTCTATTCCGCGTTCATGGTGGCCAAAAAAGTCACCGTCATCTCCCGCGCACAGGGCGCTGACACGGCCTGGAAGTGGGAGTCCACCGGCGTCGAGGGCTACACCCTGACCGAGGCTGACAAGGAGGACGTCGGCACCGAGATCATTCTGGTGCTGAAGGACGACACCGATACCGACAAGTACAGCGAGTACCTCGAGGATTACGAGCTTGCAAACCTCGTTAAGAAGTACAGCGACTACATCCGCTTCCCCATCACGATGTACCGCGAGAAATCCCGCCAGAAGCCGAAGCCGGAGGACGCGGGCGACGACTACAAGCCCGAGTACGAGACCTACACCGAGCTAGAAACGCTGAACAGCATGGTGCCCATCTGGAAGCGCCCGAAGAACGAGGTCAAGGACGAGGACTACAACGAGTTCTACAAGAACAAGTTCATGGACTACACCGACCCGCTGCGCGTCATCACCAGCCGCACCGAGGGTACGGCGACCTACACCGCGCTGCTGTTCATCCCCGGCTCGACCCCGTACGACTACTACACCAAGGAGTACGAGAAGGGTCTGGCGCTGTATGCCTCCGGCGTTATGATCATGGAGAAGTGTGCCGACCTGCTGCCGGATTATTTCAGCTTTGTGAAGGGCGTTGTGGACAGCGAGGATCTGAGTCTGAACATCAGCCGTGAGACGCTGCAGAAGGACAACCAGCTCAAGCTGATGCGCAATTCTCTGGAAAAGAAGATCAAGAACGAGCTGCACGCGATGCTCGTCAATGACCGCGAGAAGTATGAGACCTTCTGGAAGAACTTTGGCCGCCAGATCAAGTTCGGCATCTACGGCGACTACGGCATGCACAAGGATCTGCTGGGCGACCTGCTGATGTTCTACTCCGCCAAGGAGAAAAAGCTCGTCACGCTGGATGAGTACGTCGAGAAGATGCCCGAGGATCAGAAGTGCATCTACTTTGCCGCCGGTGACGACACGGACCGTCTGGGCAAGCTGCCCAACGCCCAGCTGGTGTTGAGCAAGGGCTACGACCTGCTGCTCTGCACCGAGGATGTGGATGAGTTCTGCCTGCAGATGATGCGCGACTACAAGGAGAAGGAGTTTAAGAATATCAACTCCGGTGACCTGGGTCTGGAGACCGAGGACGAGAAGAAGGCCGCCGAGGCTGCCGAGACCGAGAACAAGGACCTGTTTGAGGAAATCAAGAAGGACCTGAACGGCAAGGTCAAGGAGGTCAAGGTCAATCCGACCCTGCAGGAACACCCCGTCACCCTGTCTGCCGAGGGCGGTATCTCGATGGAGATGGAGAAGGTACTGCGCCGCATGCCCAACGCAGAGGGCGTCGAGAGCACGAAGGTGCTGGAGCTGAACCCGAACCACACGGTCTTTGCCGCCCTGAAGGCTGCCCACGCCGCGGGCGACACCGACAAGGTCGCCAAGTACGCCGAGCTGCTCTATGACCAAGCCCTGCTGATCGCCGGTCTGCCCATTGAGGACCCCGTTGCCTATGCACAGCTGGTGTGTGGGCTGATGCAGTAAAATTAGAATAACAGCCGCCCGCCCAGGTACGATGCCTGCGCGGGCGGCTGTTTTTTTGATGGGGTTGCAGGGGCAGGCATTGTTCGACCACGGCAGCACGGACTTTCCGAGTCGATGCAGGCGCCGTCCCTATGTGTAGGGGCGGATTCCATATCCGCCCGGGAAAGCTTCCGCCACCGCAAACGGGCACGGGCTCATATAGAATGCGCCCCTACGGAGTTATGCCGCAGGGGCGCAATTTTTGTTTTTTACACAAACGGATTATAAAACCGTCCAAACCTGATCGTCACGGTCAGGCTGATGAGCAGCAGCACGACGCCGACTGCCAGCGCGATAAAATCGCGGCGGGCAAAGGGGCGGCGGGTGTACCAGGTGCGCTTGTCATGCTTGCCGAAGCCGCGCAGCTCCATGGCGTTGGAGATCGTGTCGATGCGGTTCAAGCTCGTCAGAATCAGCGGCAGCAGGATGCTGACCGAGTTCTTCAGGCGCTTGAAGAACGGCTCGCTGCGGCCCAGCTCGACGCCGCGGGCCTGCTGTGCCTGGCTGATGCTGTGGTAATCGCGCTGAATATCCGGAATGTACCGCAGCGCAATAGCGACGGAATAGCCGACCTTGTATGAGATGCCGATGCTGTTCAGGCTGGCGGCGAACTCACTGGGGTTCGTGGCCGAGATGAACAGAATGGCCACCGGCAGCGCGACAAAATATTTCAGCGAGATGTTGAACATGTAAAACAGCTGCTCGGCGGTCAGGTCGTACCGCCAGAACAGATGGCAAAGCACCGTGCGGGTGCCGTAGAGCGCCGTGCCCTGGTTCGGGTCGAACAGGAAGATGAACAGGTCGTTCAGTGCGAGGAACACCAGCATAAAGACCAGCATGAAACGAACCTCGCGCAGCTTGATGTGGCTGAGCCTGAACACCGCAAGGCTGACGGCCATCAGCCCCAGCAGCACCCAGGTGTTGTAGGTGATCATGCTGGCGAAGGTAAACAGCAGAAAGAACGCCAGCTTTGTCGTGCCGGTCAGGTCGTGTACCACGCTTTTGCGCGGTATATAGTTCAAAACGGTATTAGCAGCCATCGGCACGCACCTCCCTGTCTGCCGCGATAAAGCGCTCCACAAATTTCTCGGCGGGCGTGATGCCGCAGCGGTTGGCCAGCGTGTAAAGGCTCGTCTCCTTCAAGGCCGCCTGCTCGATCAGCGCCGGGTCACAGAGGATGGCCGCCGCGCTGCGGTCCGCAATGAGCCGCCCGTCGCAAAAGGCCAGCGCCCGCGGCGTGTATTCCAGCATCAGGTGCATGTCGTGGGTGATCATGACCACGGTCACACCCTTGGCGTTCAGCCCGCGCAGGAACTCCATAATGTCGGTGTAATGTCGGAAATCCTGGCCCGCCGTCGGCTCGTCCAGAATGATAAGCTCAGGGTCCTGCACCAGCACGCTGGCGATGGTCACGCGCTTTTTCTGACCAAAGCTCAGCGCCGAGATGGGCCAGTTGCGGAACGGGTACAAGCCGCAGACCTTCAGCGTGTCCTCGACCCTGGCGCGAATCTCAGCATCGGTCAGGCCGCTGCCCTGCAGGCCCAGCGCGACCTCGTCAAAGATCATCGTCTTGGAGATCATCTGGTTCGGGTTCTGCATGACATAGCCGATATGCCTGGCGCGGCGGCGGATGTTTTCGTCTTTCAGGTCTTTTCCGTCAAAGAAAATTTCACCGCTGTCTGGCGTCTCAAAGCCGCAGATCAGCTTGGAGAGCGTTGACTTGCCCGCGCCGTTGCTGCCCACGATGCTGACCATCTCCCCTTTTCCAATCGTGAAGCTCACGTCGGACAGGGTGTGCTGGTCCTTGCTGTAGCCGAAGGACAGGCCCTTGACCTCCAGCAGCGGGGTCGGGGCAGGCTTGGCCGCGGGCAGCGGCTCGGCGCGGAACCAGGCGCGCAGCTTCTCGGTATCGGCGTCATCCAGCACGACGGAGTCAACGTGGGCGGGGTGCTTGGCGGGCGTGATGTCAATGCCCGCATACCGCATGGCCGTGACGTAAAGCGGCTCACGGATGCCGTTTTCTGCCAGCAGTGCGCCGGACAGCAGCTCGTCGGGGCGCAGGTCGGCCAGGATGCGGCCCTCGTTGACCAGCACAATGCGATCCACGCTGCGCCAGAGCACGTCCTCAAGGCGGTGCTCAATGATGAGGACCGTCGTGTCTGTCTTTTGCTGGATCGAGTCGATCAGCTCAATGGCCTGCTTGCCCGTGGCCGGGTCAAGGTTTGCCAGCGGCTCATCGAACAGTAAAATCTTTACCTCGTCGACCATGACGCCCGCGAGGCTGACGCGCTGCTTCTGGCCGCCGGAAAGCTCGTGCGGAGCGTAGTCGAGGTGGTTCTCGATGCCGACCAGCTCGGCGGCGCGGCGGGTGATCTCGTGCATTTCGTCCTGCGGGGTGCAGCTGTTTTCCAGCGCAAAGGCGATGTCCTCCCCCACCGTCAGGCCGATGAACTGGCCGTCCGGGTCCTGCAGCACCGTGCCGACGTGGCCCGCCAGCTCAAAAATACTGCTGTGGGGCGCGTCCACGCCGTCCACAGTCAGCGTGCCCGTGCACTCGCCGGGGTAGGAGAACGGGTTCAGGCCGTTGATGCAGGCCGCCAGCGTGGACTTGCCGCTGCCGGACGGCCCGGCGATCAGCACGCGCTCCCCGGGGTAGATGTCCAGATTGATGTCATGCAGCGTGGGCTGCTTCTGGGCACGATACTGGAAAGAAAAATTTTTAAAGGATATGATCGGGGTTCTCGTTTCAGCCATACGGCACCTCGCAGGGGAAATTGTGGTGGAACAGCAAAATGCCTTCCCGCGTTTGTGGGAAGGCATACGGGTTTACAGCGGATCACTCTTTGTCCAGAGAGCCCTTCTTGGCGATGGTCTTGGTGTAGGCCAGAATCAGCAGGCCGCCGACGACGACAGCCGTGATGATGTTGGACACAGCGGCAAACGCGCCCTGTGCAAAGACCTTTTTGGCGGGCTCGGCGTAGATCAGGATGTCCAGCACAGGCGCAACGACGATCCAGGCAATGGCATGGGCCGCGACATTGGCAATGGCGAAGGTGGCGACCTTACGCTTGTTGAAGTCGCCCTCCTGCACATTCAGCTTCTTGGCAAACAGGCCGACGACCACGCCGGTGAAGGCGGAGGCGATGACCCAGCTCCACCACGGGATGCCGCCCCAGGACAGGTCGATGAGGGCATGGCCGATGAAGCCGATCAGGGCGCCGGCCACAGGGCCGTACATAGCGGCCAGCAGACCGAGCACCGCGTACTGCAGGCTGATGTTGGTGTTGGGCACCGGGCTGGGGATAGCGACAAAGCGCCCCAGAACAAAGAACAGGGCTGCGCCGATGCCGACGGCAACGAAGGTTTTACTTGGTGCCTCCGATCGGAATCGAACCAATGACACGGGGATTTTCAGTCCCCTGCTCTACCGACTGAGCTACAGAGGCAAACAACAGGTATGATTATACACGAAGGAGGGACATCTGTCAAGCGCGTTTTTACAATTTTCTGCCGGATTTTGCCTGAATTTCAAAAAAATAAAGCAGCTGCTGCCGTGCCCCGGGTCATCGGGGCGCGGCGCAGCTGCATAAACAGCATGGCAAACGCGGTCAATCGCGGCGGAAGATGTCGCGCGTGTAGACCTTTTCCTTTACGTCGTCCAGGCATTTGTCATAGCGGTTTGCCAGAATGGCCTGCGACTGTGCCTTGAACCTGTCCAAATCGTTGACAACAACACTGCCAAAGAAGGTCTCGCCATCCTGCAGCGTCGGCTCATAGATGATGACCGTCGCCCCCTTGGCCTTGATGCGCTTCATGACACCCTGAATCGAGCTCTGGCGGAAGTTATCGCTGTTGCTCTTCATCGTCAGGCGGTAGACGCCGATGGTCACGGGCTTTTCCCTGCCGGCGTCATACTCATTCTCGTCGGCGTAGCCGTAGTACCCGGCCAGCTTCAGTACACGGTCCGCGATAAAGTCCTTGCGGGTGCGGTTGCTGTCAACAATGGCCTCGATCAGCTTTTCGGGCACATCGGCATAGTTGGCCAGCAGCTGCTTGGTATCCTTGGGCAGGCAGTAGCCGCCGTAGCCGAAGCTGGGATTATTGTAGTGGCTGCCGATACGCGGGTCAAGGCAGACACCGTCGATGATCTGCTGGGTATTCAGCCCCTTGCTCTCGGCGTAGGTGTCCAGCTCATTGAAGTACGCCACGCGCAGCGCCAGATAGGTGTTGGCAAACAGCTTGACAGCCTCGGCCTCGGTGAAGCCCATGAACAGCGTGTCGATGTTCTCCTTGATAGCTCCCTCCTGCAGCAGCGCCGCAAAGGTGTGCGCGGCCTCCACCAGGCGCGGGTCGTTCAGGTCAGTGCCGACAATGATGCGGCTCGGGTAAAGGTTGTCGTAGAGTGCCTTCGACTCGCGCAGGAACTCGGGGCTGAAGATGATGTTGCTGCTGCCGAATTTTTCGCGCACCGACACCGTGTAGCCCACGGGAATCGTCGACTTGATGACCATGACGGCGTTGGGGTTGTACTGCATGACAAGCTGAATGACCGCCTCGACAGCCGAGGTGTCAAAGTGCTGGGTGCGGCTGTCGTAGTTTGTTGGCGCGGCGATGACGACAAAGTCCGCGCCGCTGTACGCCTGTGCTGGGTCAAGCGTGGCGGTCAGTTTCAGTTCCTTTTCGGCCAGGTATTTTTCAATGTATTCGTCCCGGATCGGAGATTTGCGCCGGTTGATGAGATCGACCTTGGCCGGGATCACGTCAATCGCGCAGACCTCGTGGTGCTGCGCCAGCAGCGTTGCAATGGAAAGTCCCACATAGCCCGTTCCCGCAACCGCAATTTTAAGCATTTTGTCCATAGCCGATTCCTTCTCCGTGTTATTTTGGCGGCACCGGCGGACGCAGTGTGCATCCTGCCGTGCTTTTGTTTTGGTATTGCCTTATAATAAATGTATTATAACACGAAGTTGGGAGTGTGGCAACCGGGCGGCGGGCAGTTTACGCATGCCGCTTTTTGTCCAGACGAATTTTATCGCTTATCATGGCAATAAATTCACTGTTCGTCGGCTTGCCGCGCAGGTTGTGGATCGTATAGCCAAAGTAGCTGTTCAGCGTGTCCACGTCGCCGCGGTCCCAGGCAACCTCGATGGCGTGGCGAATCGCGCGCTCGACGCGGCTGGCCGTGGTCATGTTGCGCTTGGCGATTTCGGGATAAAGCCGCTTGGTCACGGCGTTGATGTACCCGTGGTCGGAGATCGTCAGCAGAATGGCGTCGCGCAGGAACTGGTAGCCCTTGATGTGCGCGGGTACGCCGATCTGGTGCAGAATTTCCGTCACGGTCAGCTCATCGCTGTCCTGCGATACGACCTGCGGGCGTATTGTGTTGCCCGCCGCCTTCAGCACACGGCTGACAAGGACCGACTCGTCAAACGGCTTGACGAAGAAGAATGAGAACCCGCTGTCAAGAAGTTCCTGCTCCATCTCCTCGCTCTGGAATGCCCCCGTGACGAAGAACGTCGTGTGGGTGCTGCTGGTGTTCTGGGCCTCGTAGCGCTGCTTGACCGTGATCGCGTCCAGGTCCGGCATGAACGCATCCAGCAGGACGGCCTGCGGATGAACGGCCAGAAGGGTTTCCAGGGCCTTGGTGCCGTTCTTCTCACAGACGGTCACGGCAATGCCTTTGGCTTCCAGCGCACGGCGGCACACAGCGGACACCTGCGTGTCCGTGTCGGTCATTACAAATTTGATCTTTTCCATCGTCACATATCCTCCATACATTTTGAGCTGCGCGTACCCCGCGCGTAAACTTTGCTCGGTTTCTGTTTACATTGGGAATTCTACCATATTTTCCCACATTTATCAATAGATTTCCCGCAGTTTATCGTTATTTCCCGAAATTTTCGTTCGACAATTTTTTCTATAATTCGTCAGTCATCGGCAAAATAGTACACGTATCAACATCATTTTATTCTTTTCGTCGTTTTTGTTGTCGGTCAGCAGTCCCGCTTTTTCGTCCGATGCGTCCCACTTTCGGCGCTCATTTGCTGCTGGCGACAGCATCCGCTTTTTCCAGCATGGTTGTCGCAAAGATTGCGTAGCCCCTGCTCGGATCGTTCACCAGCACATGTGTAAGCACTGCCGCCAGACGGCCATTCTGCACGATGGGCGAACCGCTCATGCCCTGCACTACGCCGCCGGTGGCGTCAAGCAGGCGCCTGTCCGTCACGCGGATCAGCAGGTTTCGGTTCGGGTCGCTGCCGGTCATCGTCACACGCTCGACCTGAATCGTATAGGGCTGCGCCGTCGTGCCCAGCACAGTGGTCCACAGTTCGGCCTCGCCGGGCGTGACCTCCTGCAAATTTGCCACGGGCAGTGCCGGGGCGGTGCAGCTGCCGGTGTAGCTGCCGTAGACCCCGGCGGCATCGTTGGCCAACACGGTTCCGGCGGGCGCGGCGGCGAACTCCCCGCGCAGCTCGCCCGGGCTGCCCGCTGCGCCGCGGATACAGCCGGTAATCGTCACCGGGACGATTTCCCCCGAGAGCAGCGTCAGATCCGCACCTGTGTCGGCATCGCTGATGGAATGCCCCAGCCCCGCGAATGTGCCGCGCTGCGGGTCCACAAAGCTCATTGTGCCGATGCCCGCACCGGAGTCCCGCACCCAGACGCCCGCCTTGTAGTGACCGTTTTCGTCCGCCGTCGGGGTCAGCGTCGCCGTGTACCGGGCACCGCTGCGCCGGTACACTACGGTCAGGGGTGCGCCGCCCGCCGCCTGAATGGCCGTGGTCAGGTCCTCGTTGCTGCGTACCGGCCTGCCGTTGGCGGAGACGATCAAATCACCCAGCCGCAGCCCGGCTGCCTTGGCGGGGTTCTCACTGCCCAGCGCCGTGTAGCGATCTGAGAACGCCACGACAAGCGCCCCGTCGGAGAACAGCTTGACGCCGAACGGTGTCCCGCAGACCTGCACGGTGCGCCGCTCGGTGCTGACGGCACGCACGGTCTTGACCGGCAGCGTGCCGAACAGCGTCAGCGTGACGTTGGCGCTTGTGTCAGGCGTCGTGCTGTCCGCGGCCACACTCCCCTGCCGCTTTTTTACGGTCAGGTAGGGCATCGAGGCAATTTCCAGCTCCGCCGCCGGGCCGTCGGTGTAAAGTGTATCCGGCAGAGCCGCCGCCAGGCCCGCCAGTACCACGGCCGCCAGCAGGGCCGCTGCCGCCAGGACAGCCGCCGCATGCCGTAAAAATTTGTGTCGGTGCATATTCATCCCTCGCTTTGGGATTAGAATGTGCAGACAGTCCGCGGATTATGTCACAAAAAGCCCCCTGCATCGCGGGGATGCAGGGGGCTTGGGTCAGGCGGTTTCTTCTTCCTTGCTGCCGTGCAGCAGGTCGGCCACCGGGCTGATGGCCATATAGGCGTTTGCGTCGACACCCTTGACCAGCGTCTTGAGCTTGACGGTCTGGAAGCGGTTGACCACAACGTACAGCACCGTCTTGGGCGTGTCCGAGTAGAAGCCGTGGGCGTCTATGATGGTCAGCCCCGTGCCGAATTCCTCCGACACGGCGCGGGCGATCTCGTCCGGGTGGGTCGTGATGATCATGGCTGCCTTGGCGCTGTCAAGGCCGTCCACGATGAAGTCTACGGTCTTGGAGCCCGCCGCGTAGGTGACGATGGAGTAGAGCGGCAGTATCCAGCTGCCCATGACGATGCCGCAGATTATGTACAGCAGCACGTTGTAAATCAGCACAAATGTACCGACGGACAGCCCGAGCGGCTTTGCAAAGATGACGGCGACGACCTCAATGCCGTCCATCGCGCCGCCGTAGCGGATGGCTAGGCCGCTGCCAACGCCCGAGATGATGCCGCCGAACAGCGCACACAAAAACAAATCCGTACCCGCCAGCGGCGAGGCAATGCTGACGTCGATGGGCAGCACATCGGTGATGAGCCAGGCCGCCACCGAGTAGACGCAGACCGTAAAGATGGCGTAAATCGAGAACACTGCCCCCTGCCGCTTGAAGCCGAACAGCAGCAGCGGGATGTTGAGCAGGATCAGGAAGAAGGACAGCGAAAGATAGTCCGGCGTCAGCTGGGAGAGCAGGATGGATGTGCCGGAGATGCCACTGTCGTACAGCTGTACCGGCGCAATAAACAGCGTTACACCGATAGCATTGATGATGCCCGCGATCAGCAGCATCAAAAAATGGAAGGGCGAGAGCTTGGCTAGGATGTTCTTTTTCAAAGTCTACCTCCGTGGTCACAGGCTGGCAGGCGGTTCGATAATACACAAAGTATTATCTGCGCTTTTGGCTTAGCAGCTGCCGTGCCTCGCTCGCCGTATCGGCACTTAGAATTATGCGGTATTGCCCTATATTAAAACGGATGCCCGTGTCAATACGGTTTTGCCATTGACAAACCGCACAAAAAAACGTATACTAATTTTGTTATGCGGCTATGGCGGAATTGGCAGACGCGCTGGTTTTAGGGTCCAGTGTCCACGACGTGCAGGTTCAAGTCCTGTTAGCCGCACCATTCCAAAAAGAGCGTATCTACGAATCGTGAACGTAGATACGCTCTTTTTCTACGTTTTATAATGTCTCTACACGTTCAAGCATGTTGTTTTTCGCGTCGTAAAACCGTCGTAAACGCTTTTATTTTTTCAAGATGTCGTAAAAGTGTCGTAAAAAACAGCCCGATTGCGCCATGCCCAAATCCTTGCAGTAATATGCCCATCTGCGCTTGTATGCGCAGCCTGTCAGCGGCTTTTCGCCGCCGAGTATATACGCATTCCCTGCCGCTTGCAGCGGCGCCAGAACAGCCCGCAGCGTATGACCTGCAGCCACTCGAAGTCGGTTTTCCGGAACATCCGAATGCCGCCGGAGAAACGCTCCACAAAGGGAAGTAACCCTTCTTTGTCGTAGTAGCGTAGGGTGGTGGCAGGTACGCCCAGCTTTTGTGCCATTTCACCTACGGTATAGATCATCTGAAACCTCCGTTTTTTCAAAAAGCCCTTG
>PPYE01385261.1_pt1 | contig 30066 bp, 38 predicted proteins | sample 1559881 | NCBI WGS metagenome assembly PPYE01 (sample SAMN08240022, study PRJNA423297) | Human gut metagenome, whole genome shotgun sequencing project. | reverse complement strand
GTAAGCCTATCGGTGTTCGTATGGGTAAAGGTAAAGGTAACTTGGAGTGCTGGGTAGCAGTAGTTAAACCTGGACGTGTAATGTTCGAGATTTCAGGCGTTGCTGAAGAAACAGCAAGAGAAGCTTTACGTCTCGCAACACATAAGCTTCCTTGCAAGTGCAAGATTGTTTCACGTGCAGACTTAGAAGGCGGTGATAACAGTGAAAATTAATAAGTATGTAGAAGATTTAAAGGCAAAATCAGCTGCAGAGTTAAATGAAGAATTAGTAGCTGCTAAGAAGGAACTTTTCAATTTAAGATTCCAGAACGCAACAAATCAGCTGGACAACACAAGCAGAATTAAGGAAGTTCGTAAGAACATCGCTAGAATCCAGACTGTAATTGCACAGAAGAATGCTTAATTAAGGCATGTAGACTTAGATATCCTAAGAAAGGAGAATAACTGTGGAAGAGAGAAATTTAAGAAAAACTCGTACAGGTAAGGTTATAAGCAATAAGATGGATAAGACAATCGTTGTTGCAGTACAGGACAACGTTAAGCATCCACTTTACAATAAGATCGTTAAAAGAACTTACAAGTTAAAGGCACACGATGAGAACAATGAATGTTTAATCGGAGATGTTGTTAAGGTAATGGAGACTAGACCTTTATCTAAGGATAAGAGATGGAGATTAGTTGAGATTATCAGTAGAGCAAAATAATAAGAATTTATTTGTGATATTACTGAAAGGAGTAGTATTATGGTACAACAGGAAACCAGACTTAAGGTTGCTGATAATACTGGTGCTAAGGAAATTCTTTGTATCAGAGTTATGGGCGGATCTACAAGAAGATATGCAAATATCGGTGATGTAATTGTCGCTACTGTTAAAGAAGCAACACCAGGCGGCGTTGTTAAAAAGGGTGACGTTGTTAAGGCCGTTGTCGTACGTTCAGTAAAGGGCGCACGTCGTAAGGACGGTTCATATATTAAATTTGATGAGAATGCTGCTGTTATAATTAAAGATGATCAGACTCCTAAGGGAACTCGTATCTTTGGTCCAGTAGCCAGAGAGTTAAGAGATAAGAAGTTCATGAAAATCGTATCTCTTGCTCCAGAAGTATTATAGGAGGTACCACAATGTCAGCTGTTAGAATTAAAAAAGGCGATACTGTTAAGGTTATCGCAGGAAAAGACAAGGGCAAAGAGGGCAAGGTATTGTCTGTAAATGCTAGGAATCATACAGCATTAGTTGAGGGTGTTAACATGGTTACAAAGCATGCTAAGCCAAGCGCAGCTAATCAGCAGGGTGGAATTCTCCACCAGGAAGCACCAATCGATATCTCAAATATCGCTTACTCATTAAAGGGTAAGGAAACAAAGATTGGTTATGACTTCAAGGACGGTAAGAAAGTTCGTGTTGCTAAGGCAACTGGCGAAGTTATCGATTAATAAAGGAAGGAGGCAATAATTTTGAGTAGACTTAGAGAATTATACGATAATGAAATTACTAAGAAAATGACTGAGAAATTCGGTTACAAGAACCCAATGATGGTTCCAAAGATTGATAAGATCGTAATTAACATGGGCGTTGGCGAAGCTAAGGAAAATTCAAAGCTTCTTGACACAGCTGTTAAGGAAATGGAAACAATTGCTGGTCAGAAGGCAGTTCTTACAAGAGCTAAGAATTCAATTGCTAACTTCAAGTTAAGAGAGGGTCAGGCAATTGGTTGTAAGGTTACATTAAGAGGAGAGAAGATGTATGAATTCCTTGACAGATTAGTAAACCTTGCATTACCACGTGTACGTGACTTCCGTGGCGTTAGCGCTGATTCATTCGATGGAAGAGGTAACTATGCTTTAGGTATCAAAGAGCAGATTATCTTCCCAGAAATCGAATATGACAAGATTGATAAGGTTAGAGGTATGGATGTAATCATTACAACTACAGCTAAGACTGATGAGGAAGCTCGTGAGTTATTAAGATTATTCAACATGCCATTTAAGAAATAATTAAGGAGGGAAATTCAATGGCTAAGACTTCTATGAAGGTTAAGCAGCAGAGAGCACCTAAGTTCTCTACAAGAGCGTATACACGTTGTACAATATGTGGTCGTCCACATTCTGTTTTAAGAAAATACGGAATCTGCAGAATTTGCTTCCGTGAATTAGCTTACAAGGGACAGATTCCTGGAGTTAAGAAAGCATCTTGGTAAAATCAATTAACGTAGTCCTGGTAACAGGAAACCAGTTAAAATAAGGAGGAAAATTTCAATGACAGATCCAATTGCAGATATGCTTACAAGAATTCGTAATGCAAATACAGCAAAGCACGACACAGTTGATGTTCCATCATCTAAGATGAAGCTTGCAATCGCTAAGATTCTTTTAGACGAGGGTTATATTAAGTCTTATGAGCTCGTTGAGAACGGTAAGTTCAACGATATCCGTATTACATTAAAGTACGGTGCTTCTAAGAATGAGAAGATCATTTCAGGTCTTCAGAGAATCTCTAAGCCAGGTCTTAGAGTATATGCAAACAAGGAAGAACTTCCAAAGGTTCTCGGTGGTCTTGGTGTAGCTATTATATCTACAAACAAGGGCGTTATCACTGACAAGGAAGCTAGAAAGCTCGGCGTTGGTGGAGAAGTTCTTTGCTTCGTTTGGTAATTATTGAACACTTACACACAGGGAAACGGGAATCCTATCCCATCGTAGTTCAGCGTATATGAATGTTTCCCTCATTATAATTAGGAGGTGCACGGCATGTCACGTATAGGAAGAATGCCTATCGCTATCCCAGCAGGAGTTACTGTTGAGATTGCAGAAAATAATAAAGTGACTGTAAAGGGTCCAAAGGGAACTCTTGAGAGAGTTTTACCAGCAGAGATGGACATTAAGCAGGAAGGTTCTGAAATCGTTGTTTCAAGACCAAATGACTTAAAGAAGATGAAGTCATTACATGGACTTACAAGAACACTTATTCATAACATGATTATTGGTGTTACAGAAGGCTATGAGAAGAAGCTTGAAGTTAACGGTGTTGGTTATAAGGGCAAGGGTATCAAGTATGCTGATGAAGTTATCAGACGTAAAGTTGGTAAGACTGGTAAGAAATAATTAAAGGAGAAAACATAATGGTTAGTAAGAAATCAAGAACAGTAGTTCGCGAACAGAAGCATAGAAGATTACGTAATCGTTTCAGTGGTACTGCAGAAAGACCACGTTTAGCTGTGTTCAGAAGCAATAATCATATGTATGCTCAGATTATTGACGACACAGTTGGAAAGACACTTGTATCAGCATCAACTCTTGATAAGGAAGTTAAGGCAGAGCTTGAGAAGACAAATAATGTTGAAGCAGCAGCTGCTGTTGGTACAGTCGTAGCAAAGAGAGCATTAGAAAAGGGAATCAAGACTGTTGTTTATGACAGAGGCGGTTTCATTTATGCAGGTAAAATTAAGGCATTAGCAGAGGCAGCTCGTGAAGCTGGCCTTGAATTCTAAGCGGAAGGGAGATTACAGTATGAAACGTACAATAATTGATGCTAGTCAGTTAGAATTAAATGATAATGTAGTATCAATCAAGCGTGTAACAAAGGTTGTAAAGGGCGGACGTAACATGCGTTTTGCAGCATTAGTAGTTGTTGGTGACGGCAACGGACACGTAGGTGCAGGTGTTGGTAAGGCAGCTGAAATTCCAGAAGCTATCCGCAAGGGAAAAGAAGATGCTATCAAACATTTAGTAGAAGTTCCAATCGATGAGAACGGTTCAGTTCCACATGATTTTCTTGGAAAGTTCGGAGGAGCTACAGTATTATTAAAGAGAGCTCCAGAAGGTACTGGTATCATCGCTGGTGGTCCAGCACGTTCAATCCTTGAGCTTGCAGGTATCAAGAATATCCGTACAAAGTCACTTGGATCAAACAACAAGCAGAATGTTGTATTAGCAACAATCGAAGGACTTAAGTCTATGAAGACTCCAGAAGAAGTTGCAAGACTTCGTGGAAAGTCAGTTAGCGAGATCCTTGGTTAATTAAATTGTGATTCCTGCTAAGCAGGAGATGGAGGTTAAAATGGCTGAGAAGTTAAGAATAACTTTAGTTAAGTCTCCAATCGGCGCTGTTCCTAAGCATAGAAAAACTGTTGAAGCTATGGGTCTTACAAAGATGCATAAGACAGTTGAACTTCCAGATAATGCTGCTACAAGAGGACAGATTCAGCAGATTGGTTATATGTTAAAGGTAGAAGAAATCTAATTACAGATAAGGAGGTGCAATGATGGATTTATCTAATTTGAGACCTGCAGAAGGTTCAGTATTAAGCGATAATTTCAGAAGAGGTCGTGGACATGGCTCAGGTAACGGCAAGACAGCTGGTAAGGGTCATAAAGGACAGAAAGCTCGTTCAGGAGCACCAAGACCAGGTTTTGAAGGTGGCCAGATGCCATTATATAGAAGAATTCCTAAGAGAGGATTCACTAACAGAAACCGTAAGGAATTCGTTGCTATTAATGTTAATGTATTAGATCGTTTTGATAACGGTGCAGAGGTTACTGTTGATACATTAATCGAGTCAGGAATCGTTAAAGATCCTAAGGACGGAATCAAGATTCTTGCAAACGGCGAGCTTACAAAGAAGCTTACTGTTAAGGCTAACGCATTCAGTGCTGCAGCTAAGGAGAAGATCGAGGCTCTCGGCGGAACCTGCGAGGTGATCTAATATGTTTAAAACACTTGTAGGCGCTTTTAAGAACAAAGATATAAGAAAAAAGATAATATATACATTATTAATTCTTGTTGTTGTCAGAGTTGGAAGTTTACTTCCAATCCCTGGTGTAGACACCAATTATTTTAGTAGCTTACTTAGTGGAATTAATACTGGTGATTTAAGTTATCTCAGTGCTTTTACAGGAGGTTCATTCGAAAGAATGTCCCTCTTTGCGCTGAGCATAACACCATATATCACATCTTCAATCATTATGCAGCTTCTCACAATTGCAATTCCTAAATTAGAGGAAATGCAGAAAGAGGGAGAAGATGGTAGAAAGAAGATTGCATCGATTACAAGATACGTAACAATTGGTCTTTCTTTAATAGAAAGTATCGCTATGGCGGTTGGATTTGGTAGATCAGGTCTTATCAAAGATTCAGCACAGCTTAGCACATTGCATTATGTAGTATGTATAATCGTAGTTATAGCTGCACTTACAGCTGGTTCAGCAGTATTAATGTGGCTTGGTGAGCGAATCACTGAAAAGGGTGTTGGAAATGGTATTTCAATTGTACTTTTAATTAATATCATATCAGGTATGCCTAGTGATTTTGCTACATTATATAGCACATTTGTTGCACCAAAGACACCTGCAAAGGGTGTTTTAGCAGCAGTAATAATATTAGCAATTCTTATTGTTATGGTAGTTCTTGTATGCTTCCTTCAGGATGGAGAGAGAAGAATTCCTGTTCAGTACTCTCAGAAGGTCAGCGGTAGAAGAACAGTTGGCGGACAGTCAACAAACATTCCATTAAAGGTTAATACTGCAGGGGTTATGCCAATTATTTTCGCATCATCACTTATGCAGTTCCCAGTTATAATCGCCCAGTTATTTGGTAAATCATATGAGTGGACCAGATATCTCAGCTCATCATACTGGTGCAGAGTTGAAGCTCCAAAGTATTCAATTGGTTTATTAGTATACATAGTACTGCTTATAATATTCGCATACTTCTATACATCAATAACATTTAACCCAATTGAGGTAGCTGATAACTTAAAGAAGGCTGGTGGAGTTATCCCAGGAATAACACCTGGTAAGTCTACAAGCGAATATCTTAACAAAATACTTAATTATATCGTATTTATTGGAGCTGTCGGACTTTTAATAATTGCCCTCATTCCAATAATGTGTACAGGATTCTTTAATGCTTCTGTTTCATTCGGTGGAACATCAATTATCATTATTGTTGGTGTTGTACTTGAGACATTAAAGCAGATTGAGTCTCAGATGTGCAATCGTTACTATAAGGGATTCCTCAGTGAGTAATTCTTTATATCACGGATGATATTAGTATAAAATATTGACTTGCCCGGTTTATGCCGGGTAAGTCCTTTGTGTATTATGATTTATTACGAATATTTATGATTTTGGAATGGAGAAAATATTATGAAGATAATTATGTTAGGTGCTCCAGGAGCAGGTAAAGGTACACAGGCTAAGAAGATAGCAGCAAAATATGCTATACCACATATCTCTACAGGAGATATTTTCAGAGCTAATATTAAGAACAATACAGAGCTTGGACAGAAGGCAAAGACATACATGGATAAGGGAGAGCTCGTACCTGATGAATTAGTAGTAGATCTTATCATGGACAGATTCAAGGAAGCGGATTGTGCTAACGGATATGTACTTGATGGATTCCCAAGAACAATTCCTCAGGCAGAGGCACTTGATAAGGCTCTTAGTGCTAATGGAGAGTCAGTTGACTATGCAATCAATGTCGAAGTTCCTGATGAAAATATAATAAACAGAATGTCTGGAAGAAGAGCATGTGTAGGTTGTGGAGCAACATACCATATCCAGTTCAATCCAACAAAGGTTGAAGGAATATGTGATGCATGTGGCGAGAAGCTTATCTTAAGAGATGACGATAAGCCAGAGACAGTAAAGAACAGACTTTCAGTATATCATGAGCAGACACAGCCATTGATTGAATACTATTCAGGAAAGGGTGTACTTAAGGAAGTTGATGGTACACAGCCTATGGATGATGTATTTGCTGCAATAGTTAAGATCTTAGGTTAATCATCTATGAGTGATATAAAGGGATATTTTGCAAGTTCTAAAGCAGGCCATGACAAAGGTACTGTGTATATGATTCTCGAATCTGATGATGTATATGTTTATCTGTCGGACGGTAAATTAAGACCGACAGATAAACTTAAAAAGAAAAAGCTGAAACATGTTCAGCTCATAAAACAAAAAGATAGTGATCTTGCAGAAAAGATAGAGAAAAACCTGTTTATAAGTAATGAAGAAATAAAATATGCGATTAAGCAGATTAAAACCAGTGCCAAATAATAGGAGGTAAACTTATATGTCAAAGGCAGATGTAATTGAAATTGAAGGAAAGGTAGTTGAGAAATTACCTAATGCATTTTTTAAAGTAGAACTTGAGAATGGACATCAGATACTTGCTACAATCAGTGGTAAGTTAAGAATGAACTTCATCAGAATTCTTCCTGGTGATAAGGTAACAATTGAGTTATCACCATACGATTTAACAAAGGGAAGAATCATTTGGAGAGATAAATAAAAACAATAGGAATATATGTACAAAATATTCTTTATAAATTTTGTAAAATTTTCCTTGCGTTGATAGAAAAGGTTGTGCTATAATAGCAAACGAACTTGTCTGAAAGGAGGCTTTTGCAGTGAAGGTTAGATCATCAGTTAAACCAATTTGTGAAAAATGCAAAGTCATTAAAAGAAAGGGCAGCATCAGAATTATCTGTGAAAACCCTAAGCACAAGCAGAGACAGGGCTAATTACCCTGAAGCAGAGAAGTAGAAGTACTTCTCATATTTCTGCGTTATAGTATCAATGTCACTAGTTGGTATTATAACTAATTCTGTCTTTAATATAATGGGCAGAGAACAGTTTTGCGGCTGCAGCGATGACACATCCGGATAAGTTGACGGTGTTCATTGCTATCAAATATAGTAGACTGAAGGTGACGCACACATTTCAGGCGTTCAAAGCGGGGGATAGAGCTTAGAACGAGCTGCGTAGGAATCGGACTACATTTTTCTATCTTTATTATTAATATTAATTTAATTGATCAAACGGAGGTTAAAGAACACATGGCTCGTATTTCAGGTGTAGACTTACCAAGAGAAAAGCGTATTGAAATAGGACTTACTTATGTTTACGGTATTGGCCGAGTAAGAGCATCTAAGATTCTTGAAGAGGCTGGCGTTAATCCAGATACACGTGTTAAGGATCTTACAGATGAAGAAGTTGCAAAGATTGCTAAGGTTATCGATGCTGATCCAGAACATTTAGTAGAAGGTGACTTAAGAAGAGAAGTTGCCATGAACATTAAGAGATTAAAGGAAATCGGATGCTACAGAGGAATCCGTCATAGAAAGGGACTTCCATGCAGAGGTCAGAAGACAAAGACTAATGCAAGAACATGTAAGGGTCCTAAGAAGACTGTAGCTAATAAGAAGAAATAATTGAATTGTTAAACTCACAGGAGGTTAGTTATCATGGCTCAGAAAGTTACAAAAAAAGTGACAAAGAAGCGTGTTAAGAAGAACGTTGAAAGAGGACAGGCACATATTCAGTCATCTTTCAATAATACAATAGTTACATTAACAGATGCAGAAGGAAATGCTTTATCATGGGCATCTGCAGGTGGACTCGGATTCAGAGGATCTAAGAAGTCTACTCCTTATGCAGCACAGATGGCAGCTGAGACAGCAACAAAGGCTGCATTAATCCATGGATTAAAGTCTGTAGACGTTATGGTTAAGGGACCAGGTTCAGGTAGAGAAGCAGCTATCAGAGCACTTTCAGCAGCTGGTCTTGAAGTTACAAGTATCAAGGATGTTACTCCAGTTCCACATAATGGATGCCGTCCACCAAAGCGTAGAAGAGTTTAATTTAGGGAGGTAAGATTACAATGGCAGTTAATAGAACACCTGTCCTCAAGAGATGTAGATCTCTTGAAATGGATCCTGTATATTTAGGAATAGATAAGAAATCTAGAAGAAAGGCAAAGAACGCTGGTAGAAAGGTTAGCGAGTATGGAATGCAGCTTCGTGAGAAGCAGAAGGCTAAGTTCATCTACGGTGTATTAGAGAAGCCTTTCAGAAATTACTATAAGAAGGCTGAGAGACAGAAGGGTATGACTGGTGAGAACCTTATGATCATGCTCGAGCTCAGACTTGACAATGTTCTTTTCAGATTAGGATTCGCTAGAACAAGAAAAGAAGCAAGACAGATCGTTGATCACAAGCATGTATTAGTTAATGGTAAGTGCGTAAACATCCCTTCATACCTTGTAAAGGCTGGAGATGTTATCGAAATCAGAGAGAAGTCTAAGTCATCAGCAAGATACAAGGAAATCCTTGAGTCTACTAACGGAAGACTTGTTCCAGAGTGGTTAGAGGCAGATGCAGACGCTCTTAAGGGATCAGTTAAGTCAATCCCTACAAGAGAAGTTATTGACGTTCCTGTAAACGAGATGCTTATCGTCGAGTTATATTCTAAGTAATCCGTACCGGAAATATAGAATAAAACTTATAAAACCCATAAAAAGGAGGGACTATACATGGTTGATGCAGATTTTAATTTCAAGATGCCAAAGATTGAGATGACAGAAAAATCAGAAGATGGCAAGTATGGAAAATTTGTTGTTGAGCCACTCGAAAGAGGATATGGTTTAACATTAGGTAATTCTTTAAGAAGAATTATGCTCTCTTCATTAGTTGGTACAGCTGTAAGCAGTATCAAGATTGAAGGTGTACTTCATGAATTCAGCTCAATTCCAGGTGTTAAGGAAGATGTTACTGAGATCGTCATGAACATCAAGCAGTTATCAATCAAGAACAACGGAAATTCTGTTGAGCCTAAAGAAGCACATATTGACTTCGTAGGCGAAGGTGTAGTTAGAGCATCAGATATTCAGGTTGATCCTGATATTGAAATAATCAATCCGGATCTTGTTATTGCACATCTTAATGGTGCAGACAGCAAGCTCACAATGGAACTTACAATCACTAATGGTCGTGGTTATGTAAGCTCTGAGAAGAATAAGAGAGATGATCAGCCAGCAGGCGTTATCGCTATTGATTCAATCTACACACCAGTAGAGAGAGTTAATATGGCAGTTCAGAATACTCGTGTAGGTCAGGATACAGATTTTGATAAGCTTACACTTGATATTTTCACTAATGGAACAATAGAACCAGATGAGGCTTTAAGTCTCGCAGCTAAGGTTTTAAGTGAACATTTAAAGGGATTCATCAATCTTTCAGAGAACGCTCAGAAAGTGGAAATCATGGTTGAGCAGGAAGAGGATGAGACTACTAAGGTCCTTTCAATGAGCATTGAAGATCTTGAATTATCTGTTCGTTCATCTAATTGTCTTAGAAGAGCTGGTATCAACACAGTTGAAGAGCTTTGCAACAAGACATCAGATGATATGATGAAGGTAAGAAACTTAGGTAAGAAGTCTTTAGATGAAGTTCTCCTTAAGCTTAAGGAAATGGGCTTACATCTTAGACCTAACGAAGATTAATTTGTAGATACGGCGGCTATACAGTAAGTCCATAAGCGCATGTGTAGCTGTTACAAATGGAGGTAAATCATGGCAAAATATAGAAAGCTCGGCAGAACATCTAGCCAGAGAAAGGCTTTATTAAGAAGTCAGGTAACAGCATTAATCGAGAATGGCAAGATTGTTACTACAGAGGCAAGAGCCAAGGAAGTAAAGAAGATGGCTGAAAAGCTCATCACACTTGCAGTTAAAGAGAAAGACAACTTCGAGACAGTTAAGGTTTCAGCAAAGGTTCCTAAGAAGGATGCTGAAGGCAAGAGAGTTAAGGAAGTTGTTGATGGCAAGAAGGTTACTGTATATGAGACAGTAGAGAAGGAAATCAAGAAGGATCTTCCTTCAAGACTTCATGCTAGAAAGCAGATGGATAAGGTTCTTTACACAGTTACAGAAGTTCCTACAGCAGCTGCTGGAAAGAAGAAGAATACTAAGACTGTTGATCTTACAAACAAGTTATTTGATGAGATCGCACCTAAGTATGCTGGTCGTCAGGGCGGTTATACAAGAATCGTTAAGATCGGTTTAAGAAAAGGTGATGCAGCAATGGAAGTTCTTCTTGAATTAGTTTAATTTCAATTGCAATTTAAGCGGGTAAGGAAACTTATCCGCTTTTTTTGGAATCTGCGGTAAGACTTAAAAGGGCAGGAGGTAATATGGGAATAGTTAAAGCAAAAAACCTCACATTTGAATATATAAGACGAGATGAAGATGGTAATGTTGAGGGGATAACTAAGGCTGTTGATAATGTGAGTATTGACATTAAGCAGGGCGATTTTGTTGCCGTGTTAGGTCATAATGGCTCCGGTAAATCAACATTTGCAAAACATCTGAATGCGCTCGTTATGCCGACAGAGGGAACTGTGTGGGTTGATGGTATGGACACAAGGGAAGAGGAGAATACTTTAAAGGTAAGACAGACTGCCGGAATGGTATTTCAGAACCCTGATAACCAGATAGTTGGAACTCTTGTTGATGAAGAGGTTGGATTCGGACCAGAGAATATTGGTGTTCCAACGGAAGAAATATGGGAACGAGTTGAAAAAAGCCTGAAAGCAGTAGGAATGTATGCTTTCAGAAACCAGTCGCCAAACAAGCTATCTGGAGGACAGAAGCAGAGGGTAGCGATTGCTGGAATTGTAGCAATGAAGCCAAAATGTATTGTCTTAGATGAACCAACGGCAATGCTTGATCCGTTGGGACGAAAGGATGTACTTAATGTGCTCCATGAATTGAACAGGCAGGAAAATGTAACGGTTATACTTATCACTCATTACATGGAAGAAGTAATTGATATAGACAAGCTTTATGTAATGGATGATGGAAAGCTGGTAATGTCAGGAACACCAAGAGAAATATTCTCACAGGTAGAGAAATTAAAGGAATTGAGACTTGATGTGCCGCATGTTACAGAATTAGCCTATGAACTTCAGAAGGAAGGAGTTCCATTAAAGAATGGAATATTGACTTCAGAAGAATTTACAGAGGAACTCATTAGAGTTAGAAATGAGGGTTTCAATGTCAATAATAGTAGATAATATCAGCTATATTTATGAAAAAGGCACTGGCTTTGAGAGGCAGGCTTTGAAAAATGTGAGCTGTGCAATAGAAGATGGTGAATTTATCGGACTTATTGGTCATACAGGTTCGGGTAAATCCACATTTATACAGCATCTTAATGGACTTGTTAAACCGACTGAAGGCCATATATATTACAATGGCAGAGATATATATGAGCAGGGCTTTAATATGAAAGAATTAAGAAGCAGGGTAGGACTGGTTTTTCAGTATCCGGAACACCAGCTTTTTGAGACTGAGATATTCAAAGATGTATGTTTTGGTCCTAAGAACCTTGGCCTTTCACAGAAGGAGGTTGAAATCAGAGCATTTGAGTCGTTAAGACTGGTTGGAATAGATGATAATATGTTTTATCAGTCGCCATTTGATTTGTCAGGTGGACAGAAGAGAAGGGTTGCCATTGCAGGTGTACTTGCGATGAAACCTGATGTTCTTATTCTGGATGAACCAACGGCTGGCCTTGATCCTAAGGGAAGAGATGATATTCTTAATTGTCTTAAGTATTTAAGGGAAGAGACAGGAATGACTATTATTCTTGTATCACACAGCATGGATGATGTTGCTAATTATGTGAGCAGAATTATGGTAATGAATGATGGTGTGCTGACATATGATGACACTCCAAGAAATGTATTCAGGCATTATAAGGAGCTGGAGGCAATAGGGCTAGCAGCACCACAGGTAACTTATTTGATGAATGATTTAAAACAGGCAGGCTTTGATGTTAATACAGATGCTATCACAATAGATGAAGCGAAGGAAAGCATTTTGTCAGCACTGGGATAAAGGAAGTAATATGATTCGAGATATAACAATAGGACAGTATTATCAGGCAGATTCGGTAATACACAGACTGGACCCGAGAGTTAAGCTTATGGGTACCTTAATATTCGTAATATCCCTGTTTCTGGGAAGTAATATATGGCTGTATCTGGTTGTAGCAGCATTTTTGGCGATTGTAATTGCACTGTCAAAGATACCTCTTAAATTCATTGTTAAAGGTCTTAAGGCAATTGTAATATTAATTGTAATCAGTGCGGCATTTAATCTGTTTCTGACGCCAGGAACGCCTCTTATTAAGATATGGAAGCTGACGATAACGCATGAAGGCCTTAATACGGCTGTATTCATGGTTATAAGGCTTATTTTTCTTATTATGGGTTCATCCCTTATGACACTTACAACAACGCCTAATAACCTTACAGACGGGCTTGAAAAGGGACTTGGTTTTCTTAAATACATTAAAGTTCCGGTTCATGAAATTGCAATGATGATGTCAATTGCATTGAGGTTTATCCCGATTCTTATTGAGGAAACAGATAAGATAATGAAGGCACAGATGGCGCGAGGTGCAGACTTTGAGTCAGGTAATATTATTAAGAAGGCAAAAGCTATGATACCTATTCTTGTACCTTTATTCATATCAGCGTTCAGAAGAGCAAATGAACTTGCAATGGCTATGGAGGCGAGATGTTATCACGGTTCTGAGGGAAGAACCAAGATGAAGCCGCTGAAATACTCCAGAAGAGATATTAATGCATATCTTATTATCGCATTGTATCTTGCATGCATTATTGTGGTTAAGATTACGCTTAAGTTAATATAATCAGAGTGCATGCAGATATTACATTTATAATAGGCTGATTCTGGCTGAATAAGGAGGAACGCCATGCGAAGAATAAAGCTTATCGTAGCTTATGATGGAACTGAATATTCCGGCTGGCAGATTCAGCCGGAAGCACCAACTATAGAAATGTATCTTGACAAGGCAATTCGCGAGCTTACAGGTGAAAATGTGCATGTGACCGGAGCAAGCCGTACAGACGCAGGTGTGCATGCATATGGAAATGTAGCTGTATTTGATACGGAATCGACAATACCTGGAGACAGATTCACATTTGCACTAAACAGATTCCTGCCGGATTCAATTGTTATTCAGGATTCATGGGAAGTGTCTTCTGATTTTCACCCAAGGCACTGTAACACAAGAAAGACTTACGAATACCGCATACTTAATACTGCTGTTCCGTTGCCTCAGAAGCGCAATTTCACATGGCATGTTGCAGGCAGTATTGATATTGAAAAGATGAAAGAAGCTGCAGCATATATTGTTGGTGAACATGATTTCAAAAGCTTCTGTTGTGTGAGAACTCAGGCAGAATCGACTGTCAGGACTATATATTCACTTGAGGTTCTGCAGGAAGGCAGTGAGATAATAATCCGTATTAAAGGAAATGGATTCTTATACAACATGGTAAGAATTATTACAGGCACGCTTATTCAGGTAGGAAAAGGAAGATTCAAGCCTGAATATGTGAAGCAGATGTTAGAGGCAAAGGACAGGACTGTTGCAGGGCAGACTGCTCCTCCACAGGGACTTACACTTGTTGGCATTGAATATGTGGATAATGATGACGCAAGGGTTGTCTGATGTGGATAACTTTTTTGGATAAAACATTTGCAAAAGTATATTGACACACGTGGTTATGTGTTATATAATTCAGAAATGTGGCGTGATAAGTGCGCCCATAATTAAGGTTTTAAGTGTTTCACCAATGCCCCGGAGAGACATTTATATACATTAATAATTAAGCATTATAGCAATATTTCAGGAGGAAAACTAATGAAAACTTATATGGCTAGTGCATCTACAATCGAAAGAAAATGGTATGTAGTAGATGCTGCAGATTATACATTAGGTCGTTTAGCATCACAGGTTGCTGCTGTGTTAAGAGGAAAGAATAAGCCAACTTACACACCATTCCTTGACTGTGGTGACAACGTTATCGTAATTAACGCTGATAAGGTTAAGGTTACAGGAAAGAAGCTTGACCAGAAGGTTTATTACAGCCACTCAGACTATGTTGGTGGTTTAAAGGAAACAACACTTAAGGAAATGATGGAAAAGAAGCCTGAGAAGGTTATCGAGCTTGCTGTTAAGGGAATGCTTCCAAAGGGACCTTTAGGACGTCAGATGTTCACAAAGCTTCATGTTTATGCTGGTCCAGATCATGAGCAGGCAGCTCAGAAGCCAGAAGTATTAAAGTTTTAATATAAGGACACATATAAGGAGGAATTAACAGTGGCTAAGAAAGCAAACGGAAAGTTCTACGGAACAGGTAGAAGAAAAAGCAGTATTGCTAGAGTATATTTAGTACCAGGTACAGGTAATATCACAATAAATAAGAGATCACTTGATGAGTATTTCGGTCTTGAGACACTTAAGGTTGTTGTAAAGCAGCCATTAGCTCTCACAGAGACAGCTGACAAGTTCGATGTAATCGTTAACGTACACGGTGGCGGATACACAGGTCAGGCTGGTGCTATCAGACATGGTATCTCTAGAGCACTTCTTCAGGTTGATTCAGACGAGTACCGTCCATCACTTAAGAAGGCTGGTTTCTTAACAAGAGATCCAAGAATGAAGGAAAGAAAGAAGTACGGTCTCAAGGCTGCACGTCGTGCTCCACAGTTCTCAAAGAGATAATATTTACAATCCAAAGCGTCTTATGGCGTTTAAGAAAAGTATATTACACCTCGGAATTCCGCTTCCGGGGTGTTTTTTTATATAAAATGTGATAGAATATATTATAATAGTTAAGTATTAAGTGTAATTAAAAAGCTATTTTCGTATTAATTAGAATGGAGAGATATTTATATGACAACTGTAAGCACAAAGAGTGGTAGAATTATAAAAGTTGTATCCAGAGAAGAATAGAAAAGTACAATAACAACTTTTTTTGATAAAGTTGGCAGATATGATTGGAGAGCCATATATGATTAAAATAGCATTTTTCGATATAGATGGAACATTGTTGAAAATGGGATGTAAAGAACCGACAGATAAAACAGTTAAAGCGTTAAATTCTCTTCACCAGAATGGAATATTGCTTTGTATGGCAACTGGCAGAGGCTATCTTTCAATCCCTAAATTCAAAGATATTACATTTGATGTGCTGCTTACATTTAATGGTTCATATGTAATGGCTGGAGAAAAGATTATTTTCAGGAATCCCTTGAATAATAATGATAAACATCAAATAATTCAAAATCTTAATAAAATGAACAGAGCAGCTGCAATCAGCAATGAGCATTTTATTGTTACTAATGGCACAGATGAGCATCTGGAAGAGTACTTTAAATTTGGAAATGAAACATTGACAATTGCAGATAATTTTGATGAGTTATGTAAAGAAGATATTTACCAGATTATGTGTGCGTGCAGAAAAGAAGAATACGCCCAGATACTGCAAGGAACTGAAAATACCCAGATAACTGCATGGTGGGATAAAGCAGCAGATATAATTCCATTGAATTGTGGTAAGGGAAATGCTGTAAATGCAGTGCTTAATTATTATGGATTATCGAAAGATGAGGCGATTGCTTTTGGTGATGGTAGAAATGATATTGAAATGCTAGAAGCTGTTGGTACAGGAGTGGCCATGGGGAATGCCATTGATGAAGTCAAAGCAAGAGCAGATGTCATATGTAAATCCGTTGAAGAAGACGGAGTGTATCATTACTGTCTGGAGAAAAAACTCATTAAATGTTGATGGACTTATTATACAGCAGGGTTGCAGAGTGTTATATACTCTGCAACCCTGTTAGTCATTTATAGTCTTAATTTTACCACCATTTCTCACGGTAAGAATATTCACCGCGGTAATTAGAAGCATTATAATCAGGATACTTGAAAGGTGCATATACATCATCCTTAGGTGCATCATCCTGTGTATATATGTACATTGAATCATAATCCCATGTGACAATCTCATCACGGGCATCGCCGTAGAGGTTTACAGCTTCAGCACACATGGTAGGATGACCATCATCAGGGAATTTAACGACCTGGATACCATTGCCATCAATCATTCCACCGCGTTCTATATCAGCATTAAGAAGGATGAAGTCCTGACCGTCGCCAGTCCAGTTTACAGGAGTTAAGAGATTGCCATTAAGCTCGTTCTCCATTTCCCATAACTGATTACCCTCGCTGTCATAGAAATATATAATTCCCTGGTGTCCCCAGAAATTAACAACAACCATTTCATAGCCCGGGCGGTTAGGAAGATAATTAGCAAGACTGACACGCTGTGCATGGCCTATGCCATCCTTTTTAAGAAGCTTTCCGTTAAAATCAGATATCAGGAAGCCTTCCTTTCCTGCAACACAGGCAAAGAATTTAGTACCTTTGTGTGGTCCTGACTCAAATCTGCCTGGAACAATCTCATCAATATGGTCTTCATTAACAGGCATAGTCCACATTTTATTACCGTGGCAGTCAAGCATGTTATAACCAACTAAAAGTTCATCATGTCCATCTCCGTTAATATCAATTGCAAAAGGAAAATGTCCGGTATTCTTATCACTCTGGAAATGCCACATAACCTCAAGGTCATCGTTAAGTGCATATACTCTGCAATAACGGTCCTTAATGAGAATATCGCGTGGCTTGTCAAGACCACGGAAATTACATATACGCATACCATCAGGATTAATTCTGTCAAATGCGTAGATTTTATCAGGAACACCGATAATAGTTCCGTCCTCTTCTGGTGTAGAGAAAGGTGTTTTGGCACGTTTCTTCACTTCACCTGTTTTGCCATCAAGAATCAGCACTTCAAAATTCTTGGCTGTAATAACCTCATCAAAGCCATCACCGTCAATATCATATATCTGCATAGGCATATCTGCTGATATAGTTCCAATGTCGTGATTATCAGTAGGTTCACCATGCTGCCAGCTTTATAAGCATTTCTTGCAGCATCAATAGAAGCAGCAGTACTTTCAGAAGTAGTAACATTTACAAAACCAAACTGTGTAGGGATAGTTGCAGTAATGGCAACCTTGCCACCCTGCCTTGCATATTCAGTGTCAAGGTCAAAATAAACCTTATCATCAACACTGCATATAACATGGCTGCCTTTAATCTCAGCCTTAAGTACATAAGTATCATCACAGTTGTAATCAAAAGGTACAGAATCGAGTACAGTAACCTCCTCCTTATGACGATACTCAAGTCTTAACTCATGCTCTTCAAAAACAAGGACAAGAAGATTAGCAGAGTTCTGACAACAAAAACCAATGCCGGCATTGCCCCATTTGGTAGTAAACATACGCACACTTGCAGTTATAGTATAATCGCGCCAGAATCTGTCACCGCTAGTGAGCATAGGGAATGTGCGGTGTGGCTTGTCATTACGGATACGCATCTGCTCCATAAAATGTTTTCCATTATATTCAGAAATAATCCAGGAAGCCCCCTGACCGTTATAAACGTGGTTGCATACCGGGTCATACCATTTACCATAATATCCGGGATAATGGATAAAATGATACTCACCCATTGCCGAATGATTCTTATCATAAGGAAATTCACCAATAGGAAAATCAGAGAAATCTTCATTAAGTAAAATAAAATCTGCCATAATAACCTCCGTTCTAAAATAAAAAATATAATTAATGGTTCTTTCTGTAGCTTCCGGGCGCTTCGCCCATGATTTTTTTAAATGTGCCGCCCATAGTATTACTGTCGGCGAAACCACATTTGTCAGCAATCTCAGTAATAGAGAGGCTGGTGTTGACTAAAAGGTCTGCTGCTGCGTGCGTTCTTACATAAATAAGATACTCTCTGAATCTGAAGCCTGTAAAAGCCTTAAATTTCTTGGAAAGGCTTGATTCACTCATATTAAAGAGTTCTGCAGTAGCAGCCATAGTTATGTCATTGTGATAATTCTCGATAATATATTCAATAACCTTCTGGATAAGTTCATTACCTGTATCCATTTTCGTAATAACATTATCTTCATACATCTGACAGCGCAGAATAAAAAGTATAAGTTCATGAAAATAAGAATGTATGAAAGATAAAGACAGACTATCTACACCATTGTGTTCATAAGAAATCTTCTGGATAATTGATGATATGTAATCAAGTCGTCTTTCTGGTATATGGATAACAGGATGTTTATGGAAAATGCTTTCTATATCCTGAGAGGAATCATCAGCAATCCACTTTAATTCATCATTATTAAAATATAACACATATCTTGTATGGTCACTTCCAGCGAGGTAAGTAGTCATGTGCGCCATGTCTGGCGGGATAAGAGCAAGTCCGCCAGGATTTAACATATATATTTCATCACCTACATAAAGTGTGCAGGAACCAGAATATATAAACATCAACTCCCATCTGTTATGTTCATGAAAATGTTTCATCTTATAAGATGGTGGCACAGTAGCAATATCCGTGTGGAAATTGTCATTAATAAAATGGTACATTGCCGTCTCCTTGGTATATGAATAATATCTTACGAAGCAAAATCATATACTGATTATAGGTCGTTTATAGAGAAAATGTTACTGATTTTTTTCATATTTTTTTGATTTTGGAAGATTTCGTGCTGTTTTTTTGTATATATAAAAATACAATGTGAATATAATGAAAGCATCTTAAGAAGCAGAAACAATTTAATATAAGGAGGAATAATATGATACGAAGAAACAAAATTATTGCTTCTGTTGCTGTCAGTGTCATGGCTGGTGTTCTTGTTGCGGGCAACTTAGCTCCATTACAGGGATACTATGCATTTGCACAGGAAACAGGAGTAAAAGCTGGAAGGTATTCAGCAGTAAAAGACATTAACAAAACATTAGAAGGTTACACACCAATGGACAGTTCTGATCCGGTTGAATTCGGTGGAACTTACATTAAGTATCAGGGCGAGACAATCCAGTTGTCGGAGACAGCCATATATGTTGATGGTTCGTTATCAGACGAGCTTGCTGCCCAGTACCCATATGTATATAACGACATTACTAAGGCGTTGTCAGCAGATGCATTAAAGAATGGAACAGCAGACAAACCAATGACAGTATATGTTGCACCATATGTGTATTGGATTGATGATCCGGCAGCAACAGATACAGTACAGAAGACCGAGGGATATTCAGTACCTTATGGAATGGTTGTTAATTCAGAATATCTTACTATCAAAGGTCTTACAGGAAATCCTGATAATGTTGTATTAGCAGGAAACAGAGGACAGTCACATGCCTCTAACGGTAACTACACAATGTTCAGATTCAACTGCAGCGGTGCACTTACAGTTAAGAACATAACAATAGGTAACTATTGTAGCGTTGACCTTGATTATCCGCTTATGAGTGAGCTTAATCAGGCAAAGAGAACAGAGACAATCACACAGGCACAGCTTGCTGATGTTTCAGGAGACAAGATGTTTGCAGATAACTGTAACTTCATAAGCAGACTTAATCTTGACCCAATAAATGGAGCATCAAGAAGTCTTTATAACAACTGTCATTTTGAAAGTACAGATGATGCCCTTAATGCAAATGCTGTATATGTAGGATGCGATTTTGATTTCTACGGAAACAGACCATTATATTCATCATATGGTACAGGTTCAACATTTTTAGGTTGTACATTTAATTGTAAGATATTAAATGTTGAAGCTGAACCAACACAGTTCTTTACTAAGGAAGGCGGCACAATTACCGCAGTAGACTGTGTATATAACAGTAATTTAAGTGTACCTATATCAATTGGATGGACTAAAACACCATCAACTTCATTAAAGTGTTATCAGAGCAACATAATTCATAATGGACAGAGCATCACAATCGGTGGTGAGGGTGCTAAAGAAACCGTTGATATGACAGGCAAGTCAGTACTTGATGCCTACAAGGTTGTGTCAGGTGGTAAGACATATTACAACACATACAATCTTTTAAAGGGCAGTGACGACTGGGATCCATTAGGAGTTAGGGATGTAATTAAAGCAGCCGGACAGGACACAGTTGCAACACAGCTTTCAATAACATCAGATGTCACAGAGATTGAATCTGGAAAGGAAACAGCTTCAATAGGAGGAACAGTTAACTATTTCTATGGAACTAATGATACAACACAGAAGATAACATACAGCGTATCAGACGAGGATAAGGCATATGTGAAGTTAACAGATAATGGTGACGGAACATGCAAAGTAGAAGGTACTAATAATGATGATGCAGCTAGGAAGGTCATTATAAATGCATCTACAGAGTCAGGTCTTGAAGCAGCAGTTGGAATTACTGTAAAGCCAAGCAAGATTGAAGCACCAGCATTTACAAAGGCACCAGTTATTACTAATGACGGACAGGGCAGTCTTAAAGTAGATTACTCACTTGATTTAGGAAGCAGAGAAGACATGTCTGCAATCTCATGGTACAGATGTACAGATGCAGAGGGCAGCAATCCTATACTTGTAGCAGTAACAAGAAATGATTCACCAGAGTATACATATAAGTTAACAGCAGGTGATGTAGGATATTACATCATGGCTAAGGTAGAATCTAAGAACATCAGAAGTGATTATGGAACACCGGTAAATACAGTATATGACAAGGCAATCGGAGTGAAAGATGTAAGAAGCAAGAACTTTGCTACAGATTTCTCTAACTTCCCTAATGTAAAGCAGTCTGAAATCAAAGCTGGCTTCTGGACAGTAGATTATAACCGTCCGGCAGATACAGAAAGTTTTGGAAGCTGGCAGGGAGCTGATACAGAAGAACCTTGGAAATATGGAACAACAGGTAACGGCTGTGTAGGCGCTGGATTATATGAAGGTACACAGGGCGCAAGACTTATGTATACACCAGTAGAAGGAACATATGGTGATATGTCACTTAAGCTTGTAGTTGACCCAGCCAAGACAGCAGGTCAGGGATTTGGTAGTGCAGGACAGTATATGGATGTACTTCTTAAGTTCGATACATCTACACTTACAGGATACGGATTAAGAATAGTAAGAACAAAGGCTTCATCTAATGCCGTAACATTTGTACTTGTAAAATACGACAACGGAACAGTAACAGAGATTTCTGATGAAGTTATCGCAAGCTGCTATGCAACAGGCTGTACAATCAGCTTAAAGGCTGAAGGCAATAAGCTCACAGCTCATGTTGAGACACCAACAGAACAGCTTGCAGACCAGGCAGCTAAGGGATATCCACATGTGGTTGACCTTACAGCAGATATTGAAGCTAACAGCTTTGGTGGAGTTGCAATCCAGCATACAGGAACACTTGGCGCAGGCGGATGGCAGAATACAACAATGCTTCATAACTTAAATGTTACATGGGAAGGTGAGAATAACCAGAACCCAGAATATGTTGAAGGAAATCCATCAGATAACGAGAATCCTGCCGAGACACCTGATGATTCAACAGGAACATCAACAGGAGCAGACACAACAGTCAAGACTGGTGATATGAGTCATACAGGAATGTATGCAGCATTAATGGCAGCAGGACTTAGTGGCTTACTTGGAATGGCAGCAGTATACATGAGAAGAAGAAAAGATATCTAATTTCATAAGAATTTTCTTTACAGGAGCACCCGCAATTATATTGCGGGTGTTTTTGCGTGGTGAATGTGTGACCGTATGTGATTGACATTTTGATTATTATGCTATAAAGTTTTATGGAACTAACTAGTATAAGATGGAGGATAAAACTTAAAAGCATGAAATATAATATCAGAAAATATATATTGGCAGGAATTACAGCAATTCTTGCAGCGGCTGTTTTGACGGCATGTGGTGGCAGCAAGCCAGAGAAGGACGATACAGTCCAGAGTACACAGGAAATATTTGCAATGGATACATATATGTCGCTTACTGCATATGGCAGCAATTCAGAGGAAGCAGTAAGTAAAGCAGTTCAGGAGATTAACCGGCTTGATGCAATGTTTTCGGTAGGAAATGAGGACAGTGATGTTACTAAGATAAATGAAAATGGAAGCGGTGAAGTATCGGAAGAAACCGCATTTATAATGAACAGGGCAATGCAGGTATCTAAAGAAACTAAAGGTGCTTTCGATATTACGATATACCCGGTTATGGAGCTGTGGGGATTTACCACCAAGAATTACAGAGTGCCTGAAAGCAGCGAGATTGCGGATGTACTTAAGCATGTTTCTTATACAAATGTGGAGGTTAACGGGCAGCAGGTGACATTGTCAGATGGTGCAAGCATTGACCTTGGTGGAATTGCCAAAGGTTATACATCTTTGCGGGTGATTCAGATTATGAAGGACTGCGGCATAGAGCACGCAATCATTAATCTTGGAGGCAATGTGCAAGTGCTTGGAACTAAGACTGATGGCTCGGACTGGAGGGTTGCCATACAGAATCCTGACAGTGAAAGCAGTTATCTTGGTGTATTAAGCACTGCTGATAAGGCAGTTATAACATCAGGTGGATATGAGAGATATTTTGAGCAGGACGGACGGGTATACCATCATATTATAGACCCGCAGACAGGTTATCCATCAGAGAGCGACCTGACTTCGGTTACAATTGTGTGTTCAGATGGAACTACAGCAGATGCATTATCAACTGCGCTTTTTGTAATGGGGCTGGACGGCGCTAAAGAACTTTACAGAAGCGGGGCTATAGATTTTGATATGATACTTTTCGATGGAAGCAGAGTGTATGTATCGGAGGGCATTGCCAGCGGTTTTTCAACAGGTATGGATAAGGAAATAATTACCAGACAGCCTTAATGAGAATTATTATTAACTGTCTGTATTGACAAATGTGGTGAGAAAAATATATTCTATAGAGCAGTTAGCGAAAACTAATTACAGATAGATTAATATACTTTTGTTGAAGACAGCTAACCAAGATATACAGACCCGAAGGAGCAGACATGTTATTAATAATATCACTTATAATCGTAGCTTTATTTATATATTTTCTCAAGGATTCACTTAAGAAATATGCCAATATATTTTATATAGGTGTGGCAGTAATCTCTATTGCAGTATTTCTGATTGGATTTCTGCCAATGCCTTTATTTGTAAAGAATAATATATTGGGGATATTTGCAAAGGGTTCGCTTGGAACGGCAATGTTCGTTGCAGTAATGTATGCAGGTGCACTTCCTAAGGCTAGCAAGCTGATTGCACCGCTTATGAAGATAAGAGGTGAATTGTCAATTACAGCGGCAATACTCGTCCTGTGTCATAATTTCACATATGGAATGACATATTTCAGAATGTTATTTACTAAGACAAGCCTGTTATCAGCCACACAGCTTGCAGCTGCGGTAATAAGTCTTGTGCTTATAGCTATAATGCTTGTGCTTACAGTTACATCTTTTCCATCTGTAAGAAAGAAGATGCAGGCTAAGAAGTGGAAGCAGTTACAGCGCACAGCATATGTGTTTTATGGTCTTATGTATGTTCACATTATGCTCATTAACATACCTTATGCGAGACTTGGACTTGGCATGTATATTGCAAATGTAGTTATCTACAGCATAGTTTTCTTAGGCTATGCAGCTATGAGAATAGCAAAGGCTGTATCAGTAAAGGCAGCAAGAGCTGGAAAGGCATACGGTAAGAAACCAGAGACGGTTCTGTATGGACTGGCATTGGTTATATGTGCAGTGATGACGGTGTCGTGCTTTGCAGGAAGACAGACAGTGTCGGCATCGGAAGATAATGAGGAATGGAACGATTTCTTTAACGAAGAGACAGTTGCAGCAATGGTCAAAGAGATTGAGAGCAGTACGTCTAAGACAGATGCCGAAGGAACAACACAAGAGAGTCTGGAAGAATCAGTTTCATCAGATGGACAGTCAGACTCACAGGCTGGTGGTGTAGGAAATGAAGTGTCGGGAAATAGCAATAATTCCGGTTCGGATAATGTTTCTGGTAATTCATCAGGTAATAGTTCTGACAGTGGTAATCAGTCAGCCAAGCCGGATAATGGTTCTGACAATAGTGGAGAGCTGAGCGGCGGTTCAGGCAGTGATACACCGGCTAATGCAACATTTAAAGCAGACGGAACTTATACGGGTTCTGCTGTGTGTGATACTTATAATTACAATGTAACGGTTACAATAGTCGTATCAGGAGATGTGATTACATCAGTTACAGCAACTTCAGAAGCAGGAGCACAGGACGAGCAATATTTTAATATGGCAAATGCAAAGGTTCCTGCACAGCTTCTTGCAAATCAGAGTACATCAGGCGTTGACAGTGTTTCTGGGGCTACTAAATCGAGCAATGCCATAAAGAAGGCATTTTATTATGCTTATAAATCGGCTAAGAAGTAGAGCAGATTTGTAATAGAAAAAATTATAAGGAGGCAAAATTCCTCTCCTCACCAATGGATTCGGATTTTGCTTCGCAAAACAAGGAGGATTTATGAGGAAGAACATTTTTACTAAGATTGCTGCTGTTGCAGCCGCTACTGTTCTTGCAGTTACAGCACTTCCAGCTCTTGTGTCTGATACACATGCAGCAGATGATGAGTATTCATATGTATATGCTGGACTTACATGGCAGGAATACTGGGCTAACGAGGGCGTATATAACGCAGGAGATGTAACAACATCTAATGAGAAGGATACACATGGTGAGTATGATAAGGGCGCTTTTGATACAGTAACAAGAGCTACAACCAATCATGGTCTTCACAGAGGAAGCTACCAGTGCATGGCAACAATTGATACAGAAGATGGTAAGAAGTATGAGCTTGCCGGCTGGACTGGTGATGCAAAGAATCAGATAATGATTCTTACAGATGGTACACAGCTTTCATATAGTAAGGGAGTAATTACTAATACAGATGGTACAACATCTAAGCTTTCTTCTTATGAAGTAACTGGTATTAAGTATGTTCCGGTTAAGGTTAAGACATCTGATCTTGCTGATTTTGAGCAGCATTACAGAGTTGTCAAGAATGGAGAAAAGTTATACGGTGGATTTGGTGAGAACAAGCTTAGCTCATATGAGTATACAGCTGCAGTTAATGCAGATACTAACGGACTTAAGACAGCAGTTAAGAATGCAGACGGAACATATTCATTCTCTGCAAGACAGACTGGCAATGGCAAATCATTTGCAGAGCAGGATATCAGCGTAGCTGCTAACATTACATCTACAGTAAAAGATGCTACAGGTTCATACGGTGAATTTTTAAGAGTTGATATTAATGGTGATGGTTATGGTGCATTGGGTGCTATGATGCAGGCTGTTAAGTGGACATACTATGGAAATGATGCAACAAGAACAAATGCTGTTGCTACATATGGTACTAAATTCGCAGCAGACAACTGGATGCACAAATCAATGGGAATCCAGCTTGGACTTACAGATTCAGCACGCTGCAAGTTACCAGCAGGATATGACGGAACAGGTTACTGGTCACTTACTGTATATGCATTAGGATATACTGATACTACAATTGATTTTGAAGCAACTGATGCTAATATCGTTAAGGTTAAAGCACCTGTAAGTGATACATCAAAGCTTTCAGCAGCTATTGCAGCAGCAGATGCACTTAGCGAAGCTGATTACACAGCCGAGTCTTGGGCAGCTATGAAGCTTGAGTATGAGGAAGCAGTCGATGCACTTGCAGTTGCAGAATATCAGGCAGATGTTGATGAGGCAACAGAGCATCTTACAGCAGCAATCAATGCATTAGTAAAGGTTGATGCAGGTACACCTTCTGGTTCAGAAGAGTCTGATAACACAACAGAAGCAGGTACTTCAGATACATCTGTATCAGATGTTAAGACTGGTGATGCAGACAACATGGCAGTATATTCATTAGCTGCATTACTTGCCCTGGCAGCAGGTGTAGCAGTTGTATCAAGACGCAGAATTAAAGACGTCAGATAATTGATATGCTTACAATCATAATAAAACTATAAACAAGCCAAAGAACCGGGTCATAAGTCAAGTCTATGATGGGATTTGCTTATGGTCCGGTTCTTTGCTTGCGCTATGTTAATTTTCGTTAGTTTTTGTACTTGTCAAGAGCACATTTGGAGTGATAGCTGCATTTTTTAATGTAGGTAATATGAGCTGGAGTCGAAGCCTACTAAAAGTTCATATCACAGAATTTGTTGAGTTGGTAGGTTTTGAAAGCTCCAGACCATGGAAGGGCAATAGTGCTGATAGTGCAGATGTCAAATATGACGAAAGAAACCAATAACGACAGAAAACCGACAGAATACGACGAGTATATTTACAATACAATATATCTATGATACTATGCATATATAAATATGCATGTTTATTAATTCAGAGGAGGAAGAAACACTGGTGTCGTATATTTTATGGAGGATAAAGAGAAGAAAAATTATTATGACGCGGCCATGCGTCAGATTAATGGGGACTCATTATGCTTAAGTGCATATGAATATCTTAAGAATAATGCAGAATGGATTGGGAGGTATGAGGATTTTCTAAAGGGAAGGAAATCACTGCCGCTGTTGTATGATCCGTTCTTTAAGAAGATATTTAATCCGGTTGAGAGAAGGGACAGGCTTTCCGAATTGGTAAGTTGTCTGCTGGGGCAGAAGGTTACGGTTCTTGAAGTGTTTCCGAATGAGGATTCACAGTTCCTTGGCGTGATGATTATTATGGATATGGTTGTGATGATGTCTGATGGAAGCATTGCAAACATTGAGATTCAGAAGATTTCTTATGATTTTCAGGCAGAGAGAATATCATGTTACTCGGCAGACCTTGTGCTGCGCCAGTATAAGATGATTACTGGAAACCGTGAGATAGGAGATGCTGGTGGGCTTAGGGGGTATATGAATGGTACGTCAAAACCTTCATATAAGGATATGCGACCAGTTCATACTATTATTCTGTTTGAGAACAGTAGCAGCAGCCTTATCAGCGAGGTTGATGAGGCATTATATTTTCATGTCGGAAAAACAAAGTTTAATACTGGAATTAAGATAAATCTTTTGCAGGATTATGTGCTGGTAAGCCTTGACACATTTAAGAAATACAGATATTCTGATATCAGGAAAGGGCGTACCGAGGTGACGGAATACGACTATGACAGAACACAGTATAGTGAAAAGCAGGTGACTGAGAAGATGAAGTTTGACCGTCTGAAGTTCCTGTCATTATTCGTAGCCGAGACACCGGAGGAGATAGAGCAGTTGATAGAGATATTTCCTGACTTGGAATCAGTACGCCTTGATATTAATGAGTATTTGGAGAGACCAAAGGAGGTGCTCAGTATGTTTTCTGAGGCGTTGAGGATATTAGACAGGAATACAGCAGAGCTGATGGTTGACAGGATGAAGGATGAGATTGATGAGTTAAAGGCGCAGGCAGAAGAAAATAAGGCGCAGTTAGAAAAAAATAGGACGCAGTTGGAAGTGAAAGACACACAGCTAGAAAAGAAAGACTCACAGTTAGAAGAAAAGGATGCGGAAATAGCCAGACTAAAGAAGCTGTTAGAGGAACAGAATAAGTAGTTATATATAATTATTACAAATGCAGTTATCATAGTAGTGTTGCTACTATCATCGAGTAATTAAATACTGTTTGAGTATTAAATGACTTTATTGGTTCAGCCCTTTGTTTACAAGGGGTTGAGCCTTTTTACGTGCGTCGGTTGAAGCCGACGCATGGGCTTAAGTCATCTTCGTGGACTTGCTGTGGGCTTGTTTTATCCTTTGGTGAGGAATTCTCCAAAACGGATACCGGAGTAGTACAGTAGTGAAAACGAAACATGTGCGGTAGGGTCAGTATTATAACGAGTTTATGTGGAAGAGCAGATATGCGGAGTGTATTTCTGTGGATGAGACTATTGAGAGGATGAAGGGGTAAGTGCAGAATGGAAGAAGTTATTAGAAAATATTTTCAATGCTGGCTGGATAAAGATATTAATGCTGTAAAAGAGATTTTCAGCGACGATATTATTTACAGCGAGTGTTATGGCCCGGTGTATAAAGGAATTGGACAGATAATCAGATGGTTTGAGGATTGGAATCAGAAAGGTACTGTTTTGCAGTGGGATATAAAACGTGTGGTTGTTTCTGGTAATACAGCTGTTGTGGAATGGTATTTTAAGTGCAACTACAAGGGCAATGTGGATGGTTTTGATGGTGTTACCATTGCAGAGTTTGATGCGGATATAAAGATTTGCGATTTGAAGGAGTTTCAGTCGAAGGTAGAGCATTATTGTCCGTATGATTCTTGATAATTGAAATGATTTTGAGAGGAAAAAAGTAATGGACAGAGGAAATGAACTTCTTAAAGAAAGTGTTGTAATGGCAAATGAATTGGATGTTGCGGGTGAGTTTATTTATGCGGCAATTGATAAATTTAATAAAATGAATAATTTTGACCAAGTAGGAGATAATTTCTTTTTTTTGTATCACTTAGCAGTTGGTATTGAACGTGTGCAAAAAATTTTACTGGTAATAATTAATGATGTCGAAAGAGATGAAATAGAGGATTTTCTGGAGAAAATCAAGAGCCATAATCACATGATGTTACACGGTAAGATAAAAGAAAAAGTGAATATTTCGTTTTCAAAGGAACAAAATGATTTATTGAATTTGTTGTCTGAATTTTACAATGCGGAAAGATATGCTCGATTTAATTTCTTTTCGTATAATTTTAAAGATAGAGATTTGCTGACAGAATATGTACAAAAATATTGTAAAAATATTAGTTTTGATTATTCTTTATGCAAAAAAACACCACTAAATACGGATGAGGTAAAGGAGTTTTTCGGAAGAGTAATAGGAAGATTGTGTCAAAAATATTATAAATTGATAGAAGAAGAGTCTAGAAATAGAAATATTTATTGCTACGAATTAAGATACAATTCAGCAGCTGAACGAGTATTTTGTGGAAACGAGGATAAAGGATCATATCAAAAGAAAATTGACAAAGAAAAGCGGGCAATAAAAGAATTGTTACTTTATTTAAGAAGTCCTCAAGAAATGAACAAATTCATTGAACATATGGATCAAATAGAATCTTTACCGTTTGATATAGCATTAATACAAGAATATGTCGCAGATTTATGCAATAAAACGGTATCGGTAGATTTGATTGATGAAGTTGATTTTATGTATGAAGAATTTGTTGAAGACAAACGTGAAAGAGAAGAGATGGTGTCATTAATTGGTGACAAAGGAGTTATGTTTGATTGGGAGGAAGAGGAGTGGTAGATTTGTAGAGGCTGAAAAGATAATACATAAAAGGATGTAGTTGGTGAAATATGTAAGTATTTGTTGTATAATAAACTTGACTGATAATACATGATTATCACTGAAGTTTATGAAAAGATCAGGAGAGTCTCATGAAAAAAATATCATCTGCATAT
>PPYE01106619.1_pt1 | contig 30101 bp, 28 predicted proteins | sample 1559881 | NCBI WGS metagenome assembly PPYE01 (sample SAMN08240022, study PRJNA423297) | Human gut metagenome, whole genome shotgun sequencing project. | reverse complement strand
ACCTTTCGGTTCCTCGATGTTCGTTGCACTCACATAGGTCTGGGCTGAAAGTGATTCGTCTGCGAGCAGCCGATCACTTTCTTCCCTTCCCTGCGCTCGTCGCTATGCGTTCATTGTAACATAAAAGATCCTTATTGGAAAGTTTTTTAGGAACGTCCGAATTCGGAAAGTTTCAGTCCTTCGTTTCGTTCCAGCACCATACGGATGCTCCAGCTGTTGACAAACAGAAGAAGCGGTCTGTCTTTCAGGTCCTTGATCTTCTTCATATCGGATGTGCCGACCAGCTTGTCCATATTGATTTCTTCATTCTCGATCCAGCGGATATGTTCATATGGAAGTGGTTCCAGACGGATCTCCACGTTATATTCATTTTCCAGACGGTATTTTAATACATCAAATTGCAGGACACCGACTACACCGACGATGATCTCTTCCATACCAGTGTTGAATTCCTGGAAAATCTGGATCGCGCCTTCCTGCGCGATCTCGTTGATTCCCTTGATGAACTGCTTTCTCTTCATCGTATCCACCTGGCGTACTCTGGCAAAATGTTCCGGTGCGAAAGTCGGAATCCCTTCGTATGCAAATTTTTCCGCTGAATTGGTCAGTGTATCTCCAATGGAGAAGATACCAGGATCAAATACACCGATGATGTCTCCACCATAAGCGGTATCGATCATGTGGCGTTCACTTGCCATCATCTGCTGTGGCTGGGACAGACGGACTTTCCTGCCTCCCTGGATATGGAAGACATCCATGCCTGCCTTGAACTCACCGGAACAGATACGCATAAATGCGATTCTGTCCCGGTGTGCCTTATTCATATTTGCCTGAATCTTAAACACAAATGCGGAGAAATCTTCTTCTTTCATCGGATCGATCAATCCTTTGTCGGACATTCTCGGAAGCGGCGAAGTCGTCATTTTAAGGAAATGCTGAAGAAAGGTCTCCACACCGAAGTTGGTCAGAGCTGATCCGAAAAATACCGGAGAGAGTTCTCCTTTGCTGACCATCTCCTGGTCAAATTCCGCACTCGCTCCGTCCAGAAGCTCAATCTCTTCTTCCAGCTGTGCGAACTGTGCTTCACTTACGATGCTCTTTGCTTCCTCACTGTCGATGGAAACCTTCTCAACTTCCCCGATCGAGGTTCCTTTCTTGGTATCTGAGAAAATCTCCAGTTCTCTGCTGTTCCGGTCAAATACGCCGCGGAATTCTTTTCCGGAACCGATCGGCCAGTTGATCGGACAGGTAGCGATCCCCAGTTCCTTTTCAATATCATCCAGTAATTCAAAGGTATCCATCGCTTCACGGTCCATTTTATTGATAAATGTAAAAATCGGAATATGACGCATGACGCAGACTTTGAACAGCTTTCTTGTCTGTGCCTCCACACCTTTTGATCCATCGATCACCATAACCGCCGAATCGGCCGCCATAAGAGTACGATAAGTATCTTCCGAGAAATCCTGATGTCCCGGTGTATCCAGAATATTGATGCAATAACCGTCATACTGGAACTGCAGGACAGAAGATGTTACCGAAATACCTCTTTCTTTTTCAATCTCCATCCAGTCTGAAACCGCATGTTTCGCTGTTGCCTTTCCTTTTACAGAACCTGCCTGATTGATTGCCCCACCATATAACAGAAACTTCTCTGTCAGGGTAGTCTTACCTGCATCCGGATGGGAAATGATCGCAAATGTTCTTCTTTTCTTTATCTCATTCGTAAAATCTGCCATGTTATTCTACTCCTACTATTTTCTCAATGTCACTCAAACTCTTATTATATGGTATTTTTGCTATAATATCAATCCCCTGATTCACTCGTATTTGTACTTTCATGGATCGGTGTGATCACCACATTTGCAGCATTTACCTCTGCTTTGCGTGTGACAATATCCTCGATCTGTGCCCGTTTTGCATCCGACAGATCCGCCACATCAACGACCACATCTGCGGATTCTTCGGTAAGACTTACCACCGCATCCTGAAAGCCTTTGCTGGCAAGCAGAGTCTCAATTGCGACCTCCTGTTCGGCGCGCTGTGTCATCTCCACCATCTGCGCAACTGCATCTGCTTTCTGGTCTTCTGCGATATCTGCATTATCAATGATCGCCTGCAGGGTTTCTTTGTTTTTTGCCCGCACCTGCTCCCGGTTCACTTTTGCCTGTGCTACAAGCGCACTGACCGATCCATTTGTCAGCACCGCCTCTCCCGGATTTCCGTCCACCTGATCGTTATCCGCTGTCTGGAGGGAGCTGTCACCTCCTGTGTCCTGATCCGAAATATCCAGAAGTTCCTTATTTGCCATCTCGCTTCCCGTCTCTGCTGTTTTGTTTTTCGAGCCAAAAATTTTTCCGGAATAGTTCAGATATCCTGCCGTAGCGATCATCACCGCAAGAACCGCAATCACAATCTGATTTTTCTTAAATACTTTTTTCACTAGCCTTCCTCCTATAAGATTCTTTTTTAGTTATGCTTCATTACTTTTATCTTATGCGTGTCTACTCCGAATAATGCCTGCACAGCCTCTGTGATATTTTCAATCACGATGGCATTATCTCCGCCATCTGCAATTACGAGAACACCTTCTATCCGGGGACTTAATTCCTGTTTCACATATGGCGTTTCTTCTCCATTTCCGTTTGCATAAACTGCCGTCTCTGAAGAACTGGTATTTTTTCCTCCGCTCTCCCCTTCCTGCACCTCGCTTGTCATCTCCCGATCCTTTTCCACTACCTTTTCCGAGGAAGAAGCCAGAGTGATCATCACCTTTACATTTCCAACTCCTTCTACTTTTGCAAGTGCATTTTCCAGCCGTGTTTCCAGTGCATCTGCATAAGTATCCTCCGATGCATTTTCCGCCTTCTGCATCTGCTGTTCATCCTGTGTCTGGTCTGATTTTATATCGGAAACAGGCATCGCGATCACAACCAGAAGTAGTCCGACAAGTAATATGATCAGCCACTTGTCTTTTTTTATTTTACGGATTTCAAACATCTTCATTCACCGCCCTTTTCGAGCAAATCCGCCGCATACTCCATCTCTTTTATCATCTGCTCATACTCCGCCGTCCGATACAGCTCCGTTACCTGTCCGGCTTCCCCCATAAGGTCCAGAACCGGCTGGGCAAGCAGAACTGTCAGAAGAAGTCCGCAGAAAAAACGGACATATTTCCGGTAGCTATTCTCTGGAAGTGCCTGCAAAAATGCGGTTACAAGAAGCATATAAACGGCGAGATTCTGCATCCACCTGTAAACCAGCTGTATCATTTTATTCCTCCTACGAAGCTGCCGATGCCGCAACTGCAAGTGTCACCAGAAACAGGACCGCCGTCGCAAGCACCGTCTTTAGCAGCATATGATAACCTTCACCGGTAAAACTGATGGCCTCCACGATCCGTTTATCAGACACCGGCTGGATAAGTGCCGCCGTTCCTTTGTAAAGAAGCGTCAGAATTCCCATATTGATGACCGGGATCATCACAACTCCCGTTACAAGCAGTGCCCCTGCAATTCCAACTCCATTTTTTAAAAGGACCGCACTTCCAAGCACGACTTCGCTTGTCCCGCTGACTACATCACCGATTCCTGGAATCATTCCCACGCCCTTTGTCCAGACACTCCTTTTCACCTGATCTGCCGCCGGACTGATGATCCGCTCGATAAACCCGATCCCCGTCACCAGGGCAAGCAGACTTTTCAGACTCCATCCAATTACAAGTCGCAAAAGTTCCGCTGCCTTAGAAAGAAATTCCTCTTCCGTCAGATTGTTCAAGATTTCCATCAGAAGTGCGATCTGGATCAACGGAACGATCCATTTCAAAATCACAAGTTCCACAAGAAAGATCAGGAAAAGCGCCAGATTATAAAATGCGATCGCAGAAATACTTCCCACTGCGACTGCCATACAGACAAAGTAGACAGGACAGAGTACTCGCATAAAGAGGATCAGATTTTCGAGTCCATGCTGTACCTCTACGGCTGCTGCCTGAAAATTCCGTATGCCGACTGTAATCACAGACAGGTATACCAGAAAAAAGGCGGTCTGTGAGATCTGGCAGTTCTGAAACACTTCCGAAAAGTTGGAAAAAACCGCTGCGATCAGCACCAGAAAAATGATAGATGCAAGCACCGGTTTATTGACCTTCAGCACATAGAAAAACTGATCCGTCACAAAGTTTCTGATCTGTCCGGCAGACAGGTTCTCATCCTGCCGGATCACAGACTCAACAAGATCCTGAAAATGCAGTTTTTCTTCCGGGAACAGTTTTCGGATTGCCGTATCCAGATCCTTTATCTCTGTCAGCTCCCAGATTTTCTGCTCTGTTTCCTCCTGTGTTTTTTCCAGATCCGTTTCTGTCATATTATCTTCTGTCCGGTTGTTTTCCGAAGAGGAATCTTCCCCTGCCGCAAATACCTGTACCGGCAGTATCAGTACGAAGATTACAAGTCCGATCATGCATGCTATGCCATATTTCTGAAAATAATGTTTCATTTTTCTTCCCTTTTACTGTCCAAGTTCGCGGATTGCAAGAAGCAGTGCTTTTAATATCGGCATTCCGATTGCAAGTATACTGAGCCTTGCAAAGACCTCGATCTGCCCGGCGATCGTCTGATAACCGGCATCCTTGCAGATTGCTGCCGCAAATTCCGCCAGATAGGTCACACCCAGGATTTTCAGCATTGCCGTCAGATATACCGCATCGATCTTTACAAAGCTGCCAACCAATTCCAAAGTTTCCCGGATCACCGACAGATTCCGGCTCATTCCGAGAAAAAGGAAAATGCTGACCGCAATCCCCAGATAGATCCCATACTCTTTTCTGGTATTTTGAAATTGTAATGCCAGGAAAGTTCCTGCAATCCCGATGCAGGCTGCCTTAAGGATACTCATCTTTTCCCTCCTTTACAGAGCAAAGAGCCGTCTGATATCGTCAAACAGATCTGAAATATAAGGAAGGATCCAGAATAAAACCAGGAGCAGTCCTGCAAGGCTTGTGAGAAATGCCTGTTCTTCTCTTCCGCTGTGTTTCAGCACCTGTCCCAGGACAGAAACCAGAATCCCGACTGCCGCAATTTTAAATATCAGATTTACACTCATGTTTCGCTCCTATTTACAGAATCAAAATTGTCAGGAAAAGCCCTGCTGTAACACCCAGCAGATTGCAAAGCCTCCGTTTTTCCTGAATTTCTTTTAAAAGACCGCCTCTTTTTTCTTCCAGAAATTCTGCATACTGCAAGAAAATCTGCGTTTCCTGCTTCTTATCCAGGCTGCCAAGCTGCATCCCAAGCTCATGCAGACGTACCCTTTCCTCCCTGCCAAGGAGCAGACATTCAAGATCACTTTCGCAGCACCTCTCCCAGATTATTGCAAGACTTCTTGACGGCATCTCCAATTCTTTTGCCAGATGTTCCAACCAGATCCTGTAGTTCTGACTGCATCTTCGGGAAACAGAAGCGCATACCTGGGCGAGTGGTGCATAAGTATACTCCATTTCTCCCGCAAGCTGCCTTATCACTCTTTGCAGCTCTCCGGTATCCGTGATCTGTCTCTGATATTCCATTCCCCTGCTGTATCCATAGCCGGATGTCGCCGCCACAATTCCCAGGCATCCGACCATTTTCAGATACACAGTTTTTCTCCCCGTTCGTTATAAATCCCTTCAATTTCTCCTACATGTTTCCCAGATTTCATCACAACATATCTGGCAAAGCATCTTTCCTTTACCAGATTGCTGACCAGTGGCTTTTCACGGATCTCATCCATACCGGAACCATGCACCGTCGTCAGCATGGTTGCCCCACAGTGCATAGCGTACTCGATCGCCTCTACATCCTTCGCTGTCCCGATCTCATCTGCCGCGATCACCTCCGGCGCCATGGACCGCACCAGCATCATCATTCCTTCTGCTTTCGGGCAGTTGTCCAGAATATCTGTCCGCATCCCAAGCTGGTTCTGCGGCACGCCACGGTAGCATCCTCCAATCTCTGAACGTTCATCCACCACACCCACATTTCTTCCTTCCACCCAGCGGTTCCCATCCGAAATCTGCCGCACCAGATCCCGCAAAAGTGTAGTCTTTCCTCCACCTGGTGGGGAAATAATCATGGTATGGCAAAGTCTTCCTTTTTCAAGGATCACAGGAAACAGCTTATTCGCACAACCTGTAATCTCATGGCAGATTCGGATATTGATCGATGTAATATACTGAAAATTCCGGATCTGTTCCTTTTCCGAAATAATTTTCCCGGAAATTCCGACCCGATGCCCTCCTTCAATCGTCAGAAACCCCTGGCGCAGTTCATTTTCATAGGCATACAGGGAATAATTGGATACATATTCCATCGTTTCACGCAGTTCTTCTTTTGTCACCCGATGGGTAAAAAGTTCTTCCTTTCCCTCTTTTTTCACTGCAAGCGGCTGCTCTTCCCGAAGCCGGATTTCCTGGATCTTCTCAAAATCCAGTCCATGATTCAACAGGATCCCTCGGATTTTCTCCGGAAGCACCGCCAGAATTTGATCTTTCTTTTCTCTTCTCATCTTGTCCACCTCTCTTTAAAGAATGTATATGGAAGACAGGAGAAAAATAGAACTAAAAAAGGACTCTACCGATACTGGTAAAGTCCTTCTGATTTTATAAAACTTTATTCTGCAACATCTTTGATGCTGAAGCTCAAACGTCCCATCTTGTCTTTTCCAAGGCAAACCACTTTGACGTGATCTCCGATAGAAAGAACATCTTCTACATGGTCGATTCTCTGCTTAGCGATTTTGGAAATGTGTACCATTCCTTCTTTGCCCGGTGCAAATTCGATGAATGCGCCGAATTCTTTGATGCTTACAACATCACCTTCAAGAACCATTCCTGCCTCGAAGTCTGTTACGATGGTAGCGATCATCTTTCTTGCCTGTTCCATGCTGTCTGCATCTACGCCACAGATAGATACGCTTCCTTCATCTGTGATATCAATCTTAACGCCTGTCTTTTCGATGATTGCGTTGATGGTCTTTCCTCTCTGACCTACAACTTCACCGATCTTAGCCGGATCAATATTCATCTGAATGATCTTCGGTGCATACTTGCCAACCTGTGCTCTTGGCTCAGCGATTGTCTTAGCCATAACTTCATCCAGGATGTAAACTCTTGCTTTTCTTGTACGTGCAATTGCTTCTTCGATGATCGGTCTTGTCAGTCCGTGGATCTTAATATCCATCTGGATCGCTGTGATACCTTTATGTGTACCTGCTACCTTGAAGTCCATATCTCCGAAGAAATCTTCCAGTCCCTGGATATCTGTAAGTACCAGATAATCATCGTCAGTAGCACCTGTTACAAGACCACATGAGATACCTGCAACTGCAGATTTGATTGGTACACCGGCTGCCATAAGTGACATAGAAGATGCACATACACTTGCCTGAGAAGTAGAACCGTTAGATTCAAATGTCTCAGATACGGTACGGATCGCATACGGGAATTCTTCCTCTGACGGAAGTACCGGTACCAGTGCTCTCTCAGCAAGGGCTCCATGTCCGATCTCACGACGTCCCGGTCCTCTGGAAGGTCTTGTCTCACCTACAGAGTATGACGGGAAGTTATAGTGATGCATATATCTCTTGGATGTCTCAGATTCATCCAGTCCGTCTACCTTCTGTGCTTCTGAAAGCGGAGCCAGTGTGGTGATGGTACAGATCTGTGTCTGTCCACGTGTAAACATAGCAGAACCATGTACTCTCGGAATCAGGTCAATTTCTGCGGCAAGTGGACGGATTTCTTCGATTGCACGACCGTCCGGACGCTTGTGGTCTTTGAGGATCATCTTGCGGACAACCTTCTTCTGGTACTGATATACAGCTTCACCAAGTTTGGCAAGCCATTCTTCGTTATCAGCAAAAGCTTCTTCCAGCTTTTCTGTGATCTTACGGATATTTTCTTCTCTTGTCTGCTTGTCATCTGTGAATACTGCAACTTCCATCTCTTCCGGTGTTACGATCTTCTGAATCGCTTCAAAGAGTTCTTCCGGTACTGCAAAGCTTACATAATCATGTTTTGGTTTTCCACATTCTGCAACGATCTGGTCGATGAATGCGATGACTTTCTGATTCACTTCATGCGCCGCGAAGATGGCTTCGAGCATCTTAGCTTCCGGTACTTCATTTGCTCCGGCTTCAATCATGATTACCTTTTCTCTTGTAGATGCAACAGTCAGTGCAAGGTCAGACTTTTCTTTCTGCTCTGCGGTTGGATTGAATACCAGTTCTCCGTCAACAAGTCCTACCTGGGTAGAAGCTGTCGGACCATCGAACGGGATATCAGAAATAGCAGTTGCAATCGCTGATCCAAGCATAGCAGTAAGCTCCGGTGAGCAGTCCTGTTCAACAGAGAGAACCAAGTTCTCCAAAGTTACATCATTTCTGTAATCCTTCGGGAAAAGCGGTCTCATCGGACGGTCGATCACACGGCAGGTAAGAACAGCATTTTCTGATGCCTTTCCTTCTCTCTTGTTAAATCCTCCCGGAATCTTTCCTACTGCATAAAGCTTCTCATTGTATTCAACGCTGAGCGGGAAGAAGTCAATTCCTTCTCTTGGTTTGTCGGATGCAGTTGCTGTTGAAAGCACAACTGTATCACCATAATGCATAAGTACTGCGCCGTTCGCCTGTTTGGCAACTCTTCCAACATCTACGCGGAGTGTACGGCCTGCAAGTTCCATTTCAAACTTTTTGTACATAAATGTTCTCCTTTTTTATCTGTTTATCTGACGGGTAAAATCTCCGAAACTACTGAAAAATACACTTCTCAAAATATACTTTTCAGTGGTCTCGGACGCAATCTCTACCCACAATCTTTTGTATTATATCATATCCTTACATCTCTTGCAAGATTCTATATAACTAACTTTAAAATGTGGCAAAACACGGTTATTGGTCACTCCCATGTCAATCACTATGCTGATTGGCATGGATGATGCATGTTGTACCGGTTCGGCTCATTGTTTGCGTAAACAAACAGGGAGCGAAGACATCCAGCTGATGCCTTTCGCTCCCTGTAAAATACGTCTTACTTTCTTAAACCTAATCTTTCGATCAGTGAACGATATCTTTCAATGTCATTCTTCTTAAGGTATGCAAGAAGTCCTCTTCTCTGTCCAACCATCTTAAGAAGTCCTCTTCTTGAGTGGTGATCCTTCGGATTAGCTTTGAAGTGATCTGTAAGATCATTGATTCTTGCTGTAAGAAGAGCTACCTGTACTTCCGGAGATCCTGTATCTCCTTCTGTTCTTCCGTATTCTTTGATAATCTGTTCTTTCATTTCTTTTGTGATCATTTGTCACTACCTCCTAAATATACTGTTAATTGCCTGATATTAAGCAGTGGTTGGAGATTCCATCTGCCGAACATCGGTTTTTCATACTTGCCTAGTGTACCATATGCCCCGAATCCTGTCAAGAAGGATTTTATCTTTCCCGCATCTGGCAGGTTTTCATATTCCTGTTCACAGGCTGCCTGTAAATAACCGCATTTCCTGAGCTTTTTCACCGGCTCTGTTATTTCTTATGATGATAACGGAAAAATTCTTTTGCGTAAGCAATATCCTGATCGATCTGAGCCTTCATCATTTCTATCGATTCAAACTTCTGCTCCGGTCTCTTAAAATGATAAAGCTGGATCTCTACCTCTTTTCCGTAGGCATCACCACTGTAATCCAGCAGATTGCTCTCGATCAGCATCCGCTTCTCATCGGATACCGTTGGCTTAAACCCGACATTACCGATTCCGTTGTACCAGATTCCATCAATCCTCACACTATCCAGATAAACTCCGTTCGGTGGAAGAAGTTTATCCCTTGACGGATGTACATTAAGTGTCGGAAATCCCAGTTTTCTGCCCAGCTGCCTGCCATGCTCTACTTTTCCCCGTACAGTATATGCATACCCCAGCATATCATTCACAGCTTCCATATTTCCCTTCCGAAGCTCTTCCCTGACATAGCTGCTGCTGATCTCCCGTTTTCCGTACATCTCTTTTTCAATCACAAAAAGTTCATATCCATACACATCGGCATATTCTGCAAGCATTTTTGCATCACCACGCTTGTCATGCCCAAAGTGGAAATCCGTTCCGATCACAATATACCGGGCATGAATTTTCTCAATCAGGATCTTCCGGATGAAATCCTCTGCCGACATACTTGTGACATCTTCGGAAAACGGGCATTCCAGCAGTACATCTACTTTCTCGTCCAGAAGACATCTGCGCTCCTCATTGGACATGATCCCTTCTCTTGATTTTCCAAGCTTTTCATAAAGCGGATTCATATCAAATGCAAACACAACAGAACGAACGCCTTTTTTCGCCTTCAGCTGACATACTTTTTTGATCAGCTTCTGATGTCCTCTGTGAACTCCATCAAATTTGCCGAGTGTGATTGCTGCCTCTCTGGAATCCTGATAGGCTTCCAGCCCTCTGATATAGTCCATGTTCTTTCCTCTTTAATTACTTTTTTTCATTTCCATCAAAAAACATTTTTACAATCTTGAAGAGATCGTCTTTCCTGCAGTAACAGTAAATCGCAATAAACTGATGCGATTCATCGTACACGCGGACTCTCTCATCGTTCTCATACTCCTTTAATGCTGTTTCCTGTGAAATATCTCTTTTTCTGAAACTATTCCCGTTCCGTACTGCCGCGGCCGTTTTCGGTGGCAGTACGACCTGTGCATACGTTGGAAACATTTCATCTATCGCGATGATCTTCTCCTCCAGAATCCCTTCTTTCTGAAGCTGTGCAATTTCACCGAGCCGGATACTGTCTTCAAGTCCAAACCGCTCTACACGTGTTCTCAAAAGCTCTTTCATGCATCCGCCACAACCAAGCTTCTGACCGATATCATGACACAGTGTACGGATATACGTTCCCTTTGAACAGGTCACTTCCAGTTTTACCTCCGGAAGATTGATCTCCAGGATCCGGATCTCATGAATCGTGATTCTTCGTGCTCTCCGCTCTACTTCTTGGCCCTCTCTGGCAAGCTCATAAAGCTTTTTCCCGTTAACTTTGAGTGCCGAATACATCGGCGGAATCTGATCGTATTCTCCCTCAAAGCTGCGGATCACATTTTCCACTTTTTCATTGGTCAGATCTTCTGTGCTATGTTTTTCCAGAACCTGACCGGAAGTATCCTGTGTATCCGTCACCTGACCGAGAAGAAGAACCGCCTGATAGGTTTTATCTTTATCTGTCAGCAGGTCACAAAGCTTTGTTGCTTTCCCAAAGCAGACCGGAAGTACTCCTTCGGCATCCGGATCAAGGGTTCCGGTATGCCCGATCTTTTTCTGCTTTACGATCCCACGCAGCTTTGCGACCACATCATGGGACGTATAGCCTTTTTCTTTATATACATTCAGTACGCCATGTATCATTCCGCTTCGCTCCCACTGTTAAACTGAAGTTCCAGTCTTCTTGCCAGATTGTTGATGATATCATGTGGTGTGGCAGTCATGGTGAATCCGGCTGCCCTTGCGTGTCCGCCGCCGCCAAAATAGCTTGCAACTACACTTACATCTATCTTTTCACTGGATCGCAGACTTACCTTAAAAGTTCCATGTTCAAGCTCATACATAAAAATTGCAACATCGATACCTTTTGTGAGTTTCAGCTGGCTTACGATTCCATCCAGATGTTTCGCTTTTACCTGGTAGAAATCCATCTCTTCTTTTGTAACGTAAGATACAATACATCTTCCGTCCATAAAAAGAAAGCTTTCCAACAATGCACGCCCCAGAACCTGGTTCTGTGCATAGGTCTTTTCATCAAAAGTCTCTGTAATTATTTTTGTAAAATCGATCCCTTTTTCCATCAGTGCTGCTGCTGCGCGCATGGTCGACGGATGGGTACAGGAATAACGGAACACACCGGTATCATGCACCATTCCTGTGTAAAGGCACTCGGCAGTCTCCACAGACATCTTCCCATAATCCAGCAGATCGTAGATCAGCTCACTTGTCGAGCTTGCATCTGGCATGATATAGTTCTGGTCTGCAAAACTCTGGTTGCTCACATGATGATCTACACAGAATCTTACTGCCGCTTTTTTGAAAAGGACTGCCGAAAATCCAAGTCTTCCCATATCCCCGCAATCCAGTGCGATAAACAGATCATAGGTTTTTTCTTCCGTCACTTCATGCCGGATCTTATCTGTATTTTTCATGAACTTCAGTGTATTCGGAAGCTCTTCCAGATAAACATCGATCTCTTTTTCAGGAAAATTCTCTCTGACATAGTTATACAATCCCATGCAGGAACCTGCACAGTCCCCATCCGGGCGGACATGTCCGCCAAGTGCGATCGTCCCGGCTTTAGAAATTGCATCTAATAACATACTAATCATCCTCTTCCCGTAAATCTCTTGTTACATCATCAATTTTCTTTGACATCCGGACACCATATTCAATGGACTGATCCAGTACGAACTTGATCTCCGGTGTGTTACGCATATTCAGTGTATGAGCAAGTTCGCGGCGGATATAGCCTTCTGCGCTCTGTAATCCCTTCAGGGTATCAGCCTGGGCTTTTTCATCGCCCAGGACACTGATATATGCTTTGCAGGTTTTAAGATCCGGAGCAACCTCTACCGCTACAACCGAAGTCATCGGTGCAACACGCGGATCCTTGATTCCTCCACGCAGAATAGTACTCAGTTCACGCTGTACCTCTGCGTTTACTCTTGTATTCTTAATGCTGTTTTTTCTCATTTTCTACCCTTCTTTATCTAGGAACTTCCACCATCTTGAATGCTTCTACCTGGTCTCCTTCTTTGACATCGTTGAAACGTTCAAATACGAAACCACATTCATATCCGGCTTTAACTTCCTTCACATCATCTTTGAAACGCTTTAATGAAGCAAGCTTTCCATCATAGATCACAACGCCGTCACGAACGATTCTTGCCTGGCAGTCACGTTCAAATGTACCGTCAAGGACATAAGATCCTGCAATTGTTCCGACTCCGGAAGCCTTGAATGTCTGACGTACTTCGGCATGGCCAAGTACCTTTTCTTCAAATACAGGCTCAAGCATACCCTTCATGGCTGCTTCAACGTCTTCGATCGCATTGTAGATGACACGGTACAGTCTCACATCAACGCCTTCACGTTCTGCCGTTTCCTTTGCAGTTGCGTCCGGACGTACATTGAATCCGATAATGATCGCATTGGATGCTGCTGCAAGCGTAACGTCAGATTCATTGATCGCACCAACACCACCATGGATGATCTTGACAACGACTTCTTCATTGGAAAGTTTGACAAGGCTCTGCTTGATCGCTTCTACAGATCCCTGTACGTCTGCTTTTACAACGATTCCAAGTTCTTTTAAGTTGCCTTCCTGGATCTGGTTGAACAGATCATCCAGAGACATCTTGGACTTGGTTTCTTCCAGTTTCTTGATCTTGTTCTGACTGATGAATGTCTCTGCAAAGCTTCTTGCATCTTTATCATTCTTGCAGCCAACAAATACTTCACCTGCATTCGGCACATCATTAAGACCGAGGATCTCAACCGGCATAGAAGGACCTGCTTCTTTTACACGGCGCCCCTGGTCATCCATCATGGCACGTACTTTACCATATGCAGAACCTGCTGCGATCGGATCTCCGACACGGAGTGTACCCTTCTGTACAAGAACGGTTGCAACCGGTCCTTTTCCTTTGTCAAGCTCAGCCTCAATTACAAGACCTCTTGCGCGGCGGTTCGGATTTGCTTTCAGTTCCATCACTTCTGCGGTAAGAAGAACCATTTCCAGAAGCTCTTTGATTCCTTCTCCTGTATGAGCAGATACCGGTACACAGATGGTGCTTCCGCCCCAGTCTTCCGGAATCAGTTCATATTCGGTCAGTTCCTGTTTTACACGGTCGATATTGGCACTTGGCTTGTCAATCTTGTTGATCGCAACTACGATCTCGATCCCTGCTGCCTTTGCATGGTTGATCGCTTCTACAGTCTGCGGCATGACACCGTCATCTGCTGCAACAACCAAGATTGCAATATCGGTAGAATTTGCACCACGCATACGCATTGCGGTAAATGCTTCATGTCCCGGTGTATCGAGGAAGGTGATTTTCTCACCGTTGATTTCCACAACTGAAGCACCGATATGCTGTGTGATTCCACCTGCTTCTCCTGCGATGACATGGGTATCACGGATCTTGTCAAGAAGAGAGGTTTTACCGTGGTCAACGTGTCCCATAACGCAGACTACCGGCGGACGTTTCTTCATTTTCTTTTCGTCTTCTTCGTCTTCTTTCAGAAGTTCTTCGATCACATCGACTACTTCTTCTTTTTCACAGAGTACATCGAATTCCAGAGCGATTTCTTCAGCTGTCTCGTAATCAATTTCCTGGTTGACTGTTACAATCTTGCCCTGCATGAAGAGTTTCTTAACGATTACGGATGGCTGGATCTTCATTGCATCTGCAAGTTCCTGGATTGTAAGTACTTCCGGAATTGTGATCTGCTTGATCTGCTCCTCCACAACCTCTTTCTTCGGCTGTGGTTTTACCATTTTCGGCTGAGCGTTATTGTTTTTGCCCTTTTTGCCTTTCTGCAGTCTGTCTTCGTTCTCTTCATTTCTGTTATATTCTTTCTTCTTGTGCGCATCTTTTGGTTTGTTGCGGCTTGGTTTCTGTTCTGCGATTGCAGGTGCCGGAATAGACGGGCTGGATTTTCTTCTGTCGTCACGGCGTCCGCCATCACGCATCTCTCTTCCGTCTCTGTTATCACGGTTATCTCGATTATCTCTTCTGTCTCCGCGGTTCTGGAATCCGCCATCTCTTCTTCCATCACCCGGGCGTCCCTGTCTCTGATCCTGACCGTTTCTTGGTCCGTTTGGATTTCTGCGCTGTCTGTTATCACGGTTTTCTCCCTGCGGACGATCCTGTCTGTTTCCGTTCTGCGGGCGTCCCTGGCCATTTCCCTGAGGGCGTTCCTGTCTGTTTCCGTTCTGCGGACGTCCCTGGCCATTTCCCTGAGGGCGTCCCTGGCTGTTACCATTCTGTGGACGTTCCTGTCTGTTTCCATTGCCCTGTGGGCGTCCCTGACCATTTCCATTGCCTTGCGGGCGCTGTCCGTTTCGACTGCCCTGCGGGCGTCCCTGACCATTACGGCCTCTTCCGCCGCCCTGTGAGTTCTGCGGTCTGAAAACCTGAACGATATTTTTCTTCTTCGGGGTATCTTCAGAAGTTTTTTCACTTTTTACTGCATCAATCTGTTCATCTGAAAGTGTACTCATATGACTTGCCACCTCAATTCCTTTATCTTTTAATATAGAGAGTATTTCTTTGTTCGTCTTATTCATCTGTTCTGCCAGTTCATATACTCTTAATTTTGCCATAAATCTACCTCCTGTATACAGTTCCTATTATCCTTCTTCCATATCCAGATGTTTTCTGATTCCTTTTGCAAACCCTGCATCTGTTACTGCAAGCGAAGCGCGGAACTCTTTTCCCATCGCATGGCCCAGGGTATCTTTATCTTCAAAAAAGTATATTGGCACTTTATAAAAATCACACATGTTCTGAAATTTCTTTTTTGTATTGTCCGATGCGTCGTCTGCCACAATCACCAGATGCGCGCGTCCTTCCTTGACTTCTTTTTCTGTCATGAATTCCCCGCTCTTTGTCTTGCCGGCTTTGGTCGCCAGACTGATCATCGATAATGCTCTATTCATGTTCAAGCTGCTCCAGCTCCTTTTCCAGATTTTCGTATATCTCTTTTGGTATCGCCTGTTTGAAAGAACGTTCCAGTCCTTTATTCTTTATTGCTTCCTGCAAACATTTTCCGGAAAAGCACAGATATGCCCCGCGCCCGTTCTTACGTCCGGTTGCGTCCAAAATGAATTCGCCTTCTGCTGTTTTCAGAACACGCAGCATTTCTTTTTTATTCTTCATTTCCTGACATCCCACGCATTTACGCATCGGGATCTTTTTGGTCGTACTCAAATAATCACCTCTGTCTATTCTTCATACAGATCAAGATCATCTGCTACTTCTTCCTCTGATTCTTCATCAGCAGAATATTCTTTGTCTGAATACTCTTCCTCCTGATAATCATCTTCATAATTCTCAGCCATATTCATATAATCTGCCGGAAGTTCGCCAGACTCGATCGCCTGTGTTTCGTTCTTGATATCGATCTTATATCCGGTCAGTCTTGCTGCAAGACGTGCATTCTGACCTTCTTTACCGATTGCAAGTGAAAGCTGGTAATCCGGTACAATTACACTTGCTGTTCTCTCATCCGGATCAGCCATTACAGAAATAACCTTCGCCGGGCTGAGTGCATTCTCGATCAGGATTGCCGGGTTATCACTCCAGTTGATGATATCAATCTTTTCACCGCGGAGTTCATTTACAACGGCTCCGACTCTGGCACCGTTCATACCAACGCATGCTCCAACCGGATCTACATCCGGGTCGTTAGACCATACTGCGATCTTGGTACGGGAACCTGCTTCTCTTGCAATGCTCTTGATCTCTACAATACCATCACGCACCTCGGTTACTTCCGCCTCAAAAAGACGCTTAACCAGTTCCGGATGTGTTCTTGATACAAGGATCTTTGGTCCTTTTGTCGTGTTCTTCACCTCTACAACGTAAAGTTTGATACGCTCTGTCGGCTCGAATTTCTCACCTTTTACCTGCTCATTCTCAGTAAGGATCGCATCTGCTTTTCCAAGGTTTACACTGACATTCTTGCCAATATATCTCTGAACCACACCTGTCACGATATCTTTTTCTTTTTCAAAGTACTGATCATATACAACTTTTCTTTCTTCTTCGCGGATCTTCTGAAGAATCAGGTTCTTTGCATTCTGTGTTGCGATACGTCCGAAAGATTTGGACTCAACCGGGATCTGTACGATGTCGCCGATCTCATAAGAAGGATCGATCATCTTCGCATCTGCAAGACTGATCTGTTCTACTTTGTCCTCTACTTCTTCTACAACGGTCTTCTCCTGGATCAGAGTGTAATCGCATGTCTCCTTATCCATAATTACTTTGATATTGTCTGCTTTTCCGAAATGATTCTTACATGCATTGATCAGTGAATTCTCAATGGCATCCATCAGAGTATCTCTGCTGATATCTTTTTCCTCTTCAAGAATTGTAAGTGCTTCTAATAATTCGGTATTCATTTCCTTCTTCCTCCTGTCACTAGAAATCGAACGCCAGACGGATCAGTGCGATGTCTGCTTTATCAAATGTCATCGTCTCGCCGTCTTCATATTCAATGGTAACTGTATCTTTATCATAATCTTTTAAGATTCCAATAAACTCTTTCTGTCTGTCGATTGCCCGGTAAGTACGAACCTCTACTTCTTCTCCCAGGCTTCTTGCAAAGTCTTTTTCTTTCTTCAGCGGTCTGCCAAGTCCCGGCGAACTCACTTCCAGAATATACGCTTCATCGATAAAATCCTTCTCATCCAGAATGTCTGAAAGTTCCCGGCTTACAACCTCACAGTCATCGACCATAATTCCTCCCGGCTTATCAATATAAGCACGCAGGTACCAGTTTCCGCCCTCTTTTACATATTCTACATCCCAGAGATCAAATCCATGCTTTTCCACGATTGGGTTCAGAATCTCTTCTGTTTTCTGTTCATATACTTCTTTTTTTGACAATCTGCAACTTCCTTTCTTAATCAGGCTCCAAAAATCTGTCCGATTTTGGTTGTATGACTGGCAAAAAGAAGAGTGAACTTTCGTCCACTCTTCTGCCAGATTTCTTATGTAACTGCATACAGTATAGCACTACTTTTCCTGAAATGCAAGGATTTTTAAAATATATGCCTGATTCTCTTTGTAAAGACGCTTTCCGTCGTTCTCTTTCAGCCATTTTACAACCTGGATATCTGCTGCCCAGTCATCTGCCCAGACTTCATCACCTTCGCCACGCGCCGCCGCTTTTTCTGCGATGTATCCCGCCGGGTCTTCCGTAAGATCTTTCAGTACTTCATATGCTTTTTCGTTCTTATCATCCAGATCCTGTATCAAAACAACGGTTTCTGTATCCGGTGTCTTTCCATCGAGTGCCTGCAATTGTTCATTATATTTTTCCAGATTCTCCAGGCTGTCCTTCGCATCCTCCAGACATTCTGTCAGGATTTCGATCTCCGTTTTTCCAGTACCACCCTTTGCAACCGGGCGGATAGATATTTCTGAATCAGCAGTCGTCTTTTTCAGCTCTGCCCGAATCCTCTCCTCATCGTGATCCATTCTTCCGATATCATATCCAAAGTAAAAACCGCCAATTCCAATCACAACAAGAAGAACGATTGCAAAAATTCTTTTTCCGGATTTTTTCTTTTTCATCTTCCGTCCTCCTTACCCTAATATCGTACCTGCTATAATTCCAAGGATCATTCCGCCGATCCCGGTTCCCGCAAGCGCCGCAAGATATAAGAGTACCTTCACCGCTTTGGATTTCTCCTTTTTCACCTTTGGAAGTGCCGGACCAGGCTCCGGTGTTCGCCTCTCCTGCGTCTGTTCCGGTGTCTCCTGCCGCGGCATTCTTTCGATTTCTTCTTGTGTCGGATAGGCAAACGGCATCACATCTGCTTCAAGAGCTGAAAATAATTTTCCATCAATCCACTGAAAATACTGCCAGATCGCCGCATCAAACATCCGGTGGGTGTCCAGAAAATGATACCAGGATTCCACAAAGGTTTTTGTTCGGAAATATTCTCTATACGCCGGTTCCTCCAGAATATCCTTCCAGTGATACAGCTTATTCCGTTCCTTTTCATTCAAATACAGACTGATGCACTGCTCCATGATTTTCCGGACCTCACGGTCATCCACGCCTTGTCGCTCAGAAGCATCCACCATATTCTGGAACTGACGGGTCCAGTCACTTTCCCACGCTTCTGAGTCGTCCTTCGGTTGCTCAGGAGGTTCTACTGACTGTGTAGCACTCTCCTCTGACTTCTCATCTTTCTCCCGAGAATTTTCCATGCGATCTTCTCCGGATTCTTCTTCCATCCGCCGCGGCTCTTCCGGCATCTGCGGCTCTTCCCCTCTTCCCGCATTGCGCTCCGCCCACGCAAGCGCCTCTTCATAGGCATCGTGGATCCTCTGGAATTCCTCCGGGTGTTCTTCCGGGTGGAACTCCCGGGACTTCGCCGCATACGCCCGCTTTATCGTTTTCTTTTCCGTTGTTGGTTCAATCCCAAGTACCGTAAAACAGTTCATCACTGCTGCCTCCTCCACTCGTCATACAGATAAGCTTCTATCTTGACCGGCACCGATCTCTTCGGTGTATTCTCCACAATATCCAGAAGCTCACTTGTCCTTGTATACGCCTTCTCGATCGTCCGCAGATCCTGTGCATTTAATGCAACTGAAAAATCTGCCAGGATCTTGTCCAGATATTTTCGGATTTCTCCGGTGTTTTCTTCGTAAAGACGGTCGCCTCTTTCCAGCAGAAGCCGGTTCTTTTCCTGCTCTCTCGGATGGATCTTAATCTTCTGCAGTTCTTTTCTTCTTTCCTCAATCTGCTCTGGTGTCAGATGGATATCTTTGTTGACGATCACCTTACTGAAATGCTCCTTGGTGCTCACCACGGTCACATCCACTTCCAGAATTCCGTTAATGTCATAGGTAAATCGGACATCCACCGCTTCCCTCTGATCCTCTCTTCTTGCCAGCGGCACCGGCACACGGATCCGCCCGAGCTCCAGATTCTGGTCTGCATAGCGGTGCTCGCCCTGTAAAATCGTGATATCACAGTATTCCTGGAACTGATGTACCGTCCAGTACCGCTCCACCCGACTGATCGGAAGAACCGAATTCCGCTCAATGATCGGAGACATGATCGCCGGTCCCTTGGTATCTCCGTGAATGATCTCGGTTCCGAGTGTAAACGGACATATATCTGTAAGAAGTACATCCCGCACTGCCTGCTGTCGTTCCTTAATCCCGGCATACATTCCGGCACCGACCGCAACCGCAACATCCGGATCAATCTCACATCGCGGTCTTTTACCACTCAAAAACTGCAGATAATTCTGCACGATCTTCATCTTACCGGATCCACCGATCATAATGATCTCATCAATATCCTCCCATCCATAACCACTGTCGTTCATCGCCCGTTTCAGCGGAATCCCGATTCCTTCCAGAAGCTTTGCAGACACCTCCAGAAGTCCTTTCGCATCCAGTTTCATCTGGTAAATCTGTCCGCCGATCACAACCTCCATCTCGCCCTCCGGCGCATCAGTCAGTGTACGTTTCAGCTTCTCACTCTCCCGGATCAGGCTGGCTCTTTCTTCATTAGTGATCTTTCCTTCATCAATCCGATTGACACTTAGGAATTTTTCCGCAATTGCACGGTTCACATCATCCCCACCGAGATGATTGTCTCCGGCAACTGCCACAATCTCGATCACACTGTCAAATGCATCTACGATCGAGATATCCAGAGTTCCTCCGCCAAAATCAAACACCAGAAAGGTCTGATCCTCCTTAGTCTTTCCAAAGCGATAGGCAAGTGCTGCCGCCGATGGCTCATTGACCAGACGCTCCACTGTAAGTCCGGCAAGCTCTCCTGCCATCTTCGTCGCATTTCTCTGAAAATCATTAAAATACGCCGGAACACTGATGACTGCCTCTTCAACCGGCTCACCCAGGTATTTTTCCGCATCTTCTTTCAGCTGCCGCAGGACCATGGACGACAGATCTGCCGCTGTAAACCGCCTGTTTCCAAGCATAAATGTCTTCTCCGTCCCCATAAAACGCTTGAAACTTGCCACTGTACTTTCCGGATGGGAGATCAGACGCTCTTTCGCCGTTCTCCCTACCAGCATCTCACCGTTCTCATCAATTCCTACTACCGACGGTGTTAAATATTCTCCCAGATTATTTGGAATCAACGTGCATTTATCATCCTGCCACACGCTTACCAGACTGTTTGTTGTTCCAAGATCAATTCCTACCGTTGCCATATGACCGACCTACTTTCTCATTCGTGTTCCTGTTCCATCTCTTTTTGCCCGTTTCAAGCGGTTCAGTGTCACTTCTTTTTCATGGAAGATCACCTTGCTCTCCGTTCCTTCTTCAAACAGATATACCTCTTCCACACTGTCATTTTTCTGTAATTTCATACCGCGCACACCAACTGCACCCTTTTTCTTCTCCGAAACTTCTTCCGCCGGGAAACGGAGCACAAATCCATTCTCCGTCATCAGAACTACATCCTGCACATCCCGGATCGGCCGGATACTTACCAGTGCATCTTCATCCTGCAGTTTCGTTGCCGCGATTGTCCGCTTAGTTACCTGGAATTCACTTCCTGCCACCTTTTTGATCATTCCCTGTTTCGTGACAAACAGAAATTTGGAGAAAAAGAGTTCTCTGTCATCACACAGATATACGATTTCTTCTTTTGTACTGTCAAAATTACTTACATTGTCGATTGGAAATCCTTTGTCCCTGAACTTTCCATAAGGGAGATCCATCACTTTGATCTGATGCATCTTACCATCCGATGTAAAAAGACACAACTTGCCGGTATTCATGCAGCGCAGAATATACTTATTCTCCTTATCTGCCGCTTCCCGGTTACGTTCATAGACGGATCCATCCACCGTCTTTGCATAACCAAAGCGGTCCATCAGAAGGACAACCTCCTGCTCCTGTACTTTATTTTCCTCAAACACAGCTTCTTCCGCATTCTCGATCTTCGTTTTACGCTTCACGGCATATTCTTTTTTCAGCGCATCCAGATCATCAATGATCACCTGCGCCATAGAATCATAATTATTCAGAATATCCTCATATTTTGCAATATTTGCAAGCGTTGTCTCATGCTCCTTCATCAGCGCCTCGATTTCCAGACCGATCAGCTTGTACAGACGCATCTCCAGAATTGCCTGTGCCTGCCGGTCGGTAAACCGGAGCATGGATGCCATCTTCTCAGATCTTTTCGACTTAAACTTGATCTTCTCTGTCGCACCTGTTGTCAGACATTCTTTTGCATCCCTGATGGACGAGCTTCCACGCAGGATCTCAATGATCAGGTCAATCACGTCACACGCCTTGATCAGACCCTCCTGGATTTCTTTTTTATCCTGCTCTTTTTTCAGCAGCGTCTTGTATTTTCTGGTTGCAAGTTCAAACTGGAAATCTACATGATGTTCGATGATACGTTTGAGTCCCAGTACTTCCGGTCTGCCATCGGCTACCGCAAGCATATTGACACCAAAGGTATCCTCCAGTCTGGTCTTTTTATAAAGCATGTTGATCAGATTGTCCACATCTGCATCACGCTTCACTTCAATTACAATACGGATTCCTTCCTTGGAAGACTGATTGGAAATATCTACGATGTCACTGGTCTTCTTTGTCTCCACCAGATTGCAGACATCGTTCAGAAATTTACCGATTCCGGCTCCGATCATGGTGTACGGGATTTCGGAAATGACGATCTTCTTCCGTCCGCCTTTTATCTCTTCCACATCTACTTTTCCACGAATCTTGATCTTTCCGGTTCCAGTCTCATAAATTTCTGCCAGATCATCTTTATTGACGACAATCCCGCCTGTCGGGAAATCCGGTCCTTTGATGTACTTCATCAGCTGTTTTGTCGTGATGTCATTGTTCTTCATGTATGCCTTAACCGCATCCACAATCTCACCCAGGTTATGTGTCGGAATACTGGTTGCCATACCAACTGCGATTCCTTCCGCACCGTTCAGCAGAAGGTTCGGAATTCTTACCGGAAGAACTGCCGGCTCTTTTTCTGTCTCATCAAAATTCGGTACAAAATCAATGATATCTTTGTCCAGATCGGCAAGATATGCCTCCTGTGTGATTTTCGCCAGTCTTGCTTCAGTATAACGCATGGCTGCAGCCCCGTCTCCTTCAATGGAGCCGAAGTTTCCATGACCATCTACCAGGATCATTCCTTTTTTGAATTCCTGTGCCATAACAACCAACGCTTCATAGATCGAGCTGTCTCCATGTGGATGATATTTACCCATGGTATCCCCGACAATACGCGCGCATTTACGGTATGGTCTGTCATAACGGATTCCCAGCTCATACATGTCATAGAGTGTTCTTCTCTGTACCGGTTTCAAACCATCCCTGACATCCGGGAGGGCTCTGGAAATAATAACACTCATGGCATAGTCAATATATGATTTTTTCATCAGCTCCGAATATTCCGTCCGGATGATCTGTGACTCTTCCATTTTCTCTTACCTCTTCTAGTTTATGTTTTCTGATGCACAGACTTTCCCCTTTTGAAAATCCATGCCTTTCCGATCTGTTTTTAAATATCCAGTTCTGCCTCTGTCGCATTTTCATAAATAAATGCGCGGCGCGGCGGAACTTCTGTTCCCATCAGCATCTCTGTTACACCGGATGCCATACGTGCATCCTCGATCTCGATCCGTTTCATCATTCGAGTTTCCGGGTTGAGGGTTGTCTCCCAGAGCTGCTCTGCATCCATTTCACCCAGACCTTTGTATCGCTGCAGGGTAAAGTCGGAATGTGTCTTTCTATATCTCTCCAGTGCCTTATCATCGTAAAGGTACTCTTCTTCTCCCTTTTTCGGCATTGCCTTATAAAGCGGCGGCATTGCCACGTAGACATGACCTTCGTATATCAGTTCCGGCATAAACCGGTAGAATAAGGTCAGCAACAGTGTGGAAATATGCGCTCCATCCACATCCGCATCCGCCATGATGATAATCTTGTCATACCGCAGCTTTGTGATATCAAAGTCATTACCGTATCCCTCTGAAAATCCACATCCGAATGCATTGATCATGGTCTTGATCTCGGCATTTGCCAGAACCTTATCGATGCTTGCTTTTTCCACGTTCAGGATTTTTCCACGGATCGGCAGGATTGCCTGATACATTCTGTCGCGGGCAGTCTTTGCGCTTCCTCCCGCAGAATCTCCCTCAACGATGAAGATTTCACATTTGGATGCATCCCTGCTCTCACAGTTGGCAAGCTTACCGTTACTGTCAAAAGAATATTTCTGCCTGGTCAGAAGATTCGTCTTTGCCTTTTCCTCGGTCTTACGGATCTTTGCTGCTTTTTCCGCACAGGAAAGAACCTTTTTCAGTGTCTCCAGATTCCGGTCAAAGAAACGCGGGATCTCATCACTGGTCACCTTTCCGGTCGCTTTTGCCGCATCCTGGTTGTCCAGCTTTGTCTTGGTCTGTCCCTCAAATCTCGGATCCGGGTGCTTGATCGATACGATCGCCGTCATTCCGTTCCGTACATCCGCACCGGTAAAGTTGGCATCCTTATCCTTTAACACACCAATTTCACGGGCATACTGGTTCATGATCGTCGTAAATGTCGTCTTGAACCCGGTCAGATGAGTTCCCCCTTCCGCATTATAAATATTGTTGCAGAAACCTAATACATTTTCATGAAATTCATTCACATACTGGAATGCAACTTCCACTTCGATACCTTCTGCTTCTCCTTTATAGTAAACCGGATCGTGGATCACTTCTTTTTTGGAATTCAGATCCTTGATAAATCCAATGATCCCATCCGGTTCATGATACTCGATCCTCTCTTCCTGTGTCTTTCTTTTATCTGTAAATATAATCGTCAGTTCCGGATTCAGGTAGGCTGTCTCATGCAGTCGGCTCTTGATCTCTTCCTCTTTAAATCTCGTCTTCTCGAAAATTGTCGGATCCGGAAGAAAATTGACACAGGTTCCGGTCTTTTTGGTCTTTCCGATCACCGGAAGAAGCCCATCCTCCAGTTCTACCACCGGAATTCCTCTCTCATAACGGTCGTGGTGGACCGCACCGTCACGGCTGATCTTTACATCCATATAAGTAGATAGTGCATTAACAACCGAAGAACCTACTCCGTGCAGACCGCCACTTGTCTTGTATGCCGAATCATCGAACTTACCTCCCGCATGTAGGGTGGTATATACGATTCTGGCCGCCGATACTCCTTTTGCATGCATACCTACCGGCACACCGCGTCCATTATCTGTTACCGTTGCAGAACCGTCCTTTTCCAGTGTCACCTCTATCTGTGAACAAAATCCTGCCAGATGCTCATCTACCGCATTATCTACAATTTCGTACACCAGGTGGTTAAGCCCCTTGGTACTGACGCTTCCAATATACATTCCCGGTCTTTTCCGGACGGCTTCAAGTCCTTCCAGAATGGTAATACTCTCCGCATCATATGTAGTCTTTTTTGCCATTTTCTTTCTCTCCTCTTATGATCTATCCTAAAATATCCAGGTAAAATCCTGCGGCAGCAGCCTCCTTACAATTTCCCGGATTCCCTGATCTGTTTCTTCAATTCAGTAAGAAAAATTCTATCTCAATTTCAATCCTCTTGTCAAGCCAAATTGACCTTCCCTGCCATTATAACATATTTTATATCATTAAACTTCTGTAGTTTCCATTCTGTCATAAGAATACTCCCTCTATCGTCCGGTCAGCACACTATTTAAAAGGTCTGCCAGCACCTCCATGGCATTTCGCATTTCCTCTACCGTGTTGGTCTGCGCGCCCGCCTCAATAAGAAGCATCCGCGGCATCAGATCCATATTGTATTTATAGCCGCGAAGATAGTTTCTCCTTGCAAATCCCGGATATTTTGTTTCTGCCGCAATCTTCATCTGCAGGGAAAATGCAAGATTATCCTGCAAATATGGATTGGCCATTCCGACAAGGTCTCCGTTTACCCGTGTCCGGCTCAGTCCGTTAAAAAACATGATCTGTGCCGTCGGTTTCCCATTTATCTCTGTCACCAGATGCGTAGTATCCGCCACGCCGTCTCTATGCAGATCGATCACCACTTCGATACTCGGATTTTCCGCAAGGATCTGTTCCACCTCAGGTTTGGCAAATTCATAGGCCTCGCTCCGGTCCAGTTTCCCATTGATCAGATCATATACACCCTCATGATGCATGGTCGGAATCTTGTATTTGTTATTTAAAATCTCCGTCAGATAACGCCCGATCCCTACAATTGAGGTGGACGGATCATTGTCCGAATCTGCAAATGTCTCCTGGGAATGGGTGTGATAGATCAGGATTTTCGAACCGCCCGTACTCAGATCGATCCTCAAATCCTTTCCAAGCAGCTCCGAAGCGTTCAACTCCGAAGGATTGATATAAGTCACGCTGTCCACCGTATAAAAATTGCTCACAAGATATTCAAAATCATTTAGCCGCTCCATCGAAAGATCCATCGTCGGTACGGACGCCTGCCTTGTCTCTTCACTTTTATCTTTCCCGATAAGCTGTCCATTTTCATCCACCGAATTTTCTTCTTCTGCCTGCTTTTTTGCAAGAATCGCATAGGTAGCCTCATCTTCTGTCAGAAGCTCTGCCGCCTCCCGTTCAGTCACATAATTGCCAAGAGGAATCAGGGCAGATGCCATGTGGACAACAGCCTCCGTCACCCGGATTTCCCCTTGTTTTTTTTCCGTATATGTAACTCCCGGCATATAAAGCCGCTCCGCATTCTCCTGAACGCTCTGGATCATTCTGATCTTCCAGGACTTCGGGAGCAGTGAACCGCTGCTTTTTGCTTCCAGTACCCAGATTCCCAAAATCATAATGGCAAGAAGCACACAAATTCTCTGTTCTTTTTTCATCTGCGCGCCTCCCTGCCAGTTTCTGAAGATCGCTGTAGCAAAACCATATCTTTCCAGACTGGATCCTGCCCCGGACCTTTTGTGTCATATTGACATAATATATGCAGCTCACTGCCTGATTATGTCGCTGAAGCTGCAAAAAGCATATTCAGTGCCTCCGAAATCGTATAACTGATTCGCCTGACGGTCTCATCAATATCTTTTGGTGTTACAAACATTCCATTTAAATGTGGCGCGATCAGTTCTTTGATCAGCTCATATTTTTCTGCAGGACTGTATCCTTTGATCACACTTGCCATGCCTTTTAAAGATTCAGATACTTCCACTGCACTGAGCAGATTATCCATCGTATCGCCTACAATGGTTGCCGCATCCACTACAGTCGGCACACCGATTGCAATCACCGGGATCCCGACTGTCTTTTCCGTGATTGCATTTCGGTGATTTCCCACCCCGGATCCCGGATTGATTCCCGTATCCGCAATCTGGATCGTCCGGTTCAGCCTTTTTGAATTTCTCGCTGCCAACGCATCGATCACCAGAAGGATATCCGGTTTTGTCTCTGCCACCACCCCCCGGATCACCTCCACAGTCTCCATTCCGGTCTGCCCCATAACCCCCGGCACGATCGCGCTGACCGACCAGACCTCATCTTCCCCTGTTGCATACTTTCCGTACTCCTCAATGATATGCCTTGTGATATGCAGGTTGTCTACCACATAAGGACCAAGTGCATCCGGTGTCACCTGCCGGTTGCCAAGACCGACCACCAGGATCTTTTCCATCTTTCTTTTAGGAAGCAGTTCTCCAATGAATTTCCGGAGCTGCTGTGAAATCTCCTCATGATATCCTTCATCGGGAACTGCCATTTCCGGTGCCTCGATCGTGATATAGCTGCCAACCGGTTTCCCCATCACTTTTGCTCCGTTTTCGGTCTCAATCCTCACGGTCGTGATGCGGATCTCATTTTCCTCATCATACTCTTCCGTCAAGATCACACCCTGGACCTCAACATGATCAGATTCAAACCGTTCCTTCTCTTCCAGCGCCAGATCCGTCCTGATATTATACTTTTCAACCATAGTCCTCTCCCATTTCTGTATTTTCTGTCTTATTCACTTAGTTTTTCGCAAAAAATTGGAATTATGTATTGACAAGCAATCTTTCTTCGCCTAAAATAAATAAGTGTGTTCGACGGATGTTCCGTGTCACTTTTCGTCGAATTCAATATTATGATTATATAATTTATGAAATGATAATTTGGAGGTGTCGGAAATGGCTAATATTAAATCCGCAAAAAAGAGAATTTTAGTAACTGAGACAAAGACAGCTAGAAATAAAGCAATCAAATCTAAAGTGAAAACTTATGTAAAGAAAGTTGAAACTGCTGTTGAAAAGAAAGACGTTGAAGCTGCAAAGGTTGCATTAAAAGAAGCAATCTCTGTAATCAACAAAGCAGGAAGCAAGGGTGTTTACCACAAAAATACTTGCGCAAGAAAGATCTCTCGTTTAACAAAAGCTGTTAACGAAATTGCTTAATTCCGGTTTCGAGATAAATAATGAATGATAAAAAGGCAGCCATCCCGTCAGTGGCTGTCTTTTTTGTTTTCATAAATCTTTCAAAAAAGAGTCTGTACTGAAATGCTGCTTGTATTCGGTACAGACTTTTTTTGTCTTCTGATTTTCTCTTATAATTTAGAATAACCGTAGCTGTTCACGATAGCTTCGATCCGCTGTCCTTCTCTGCACTTCGGGCAATCTTCCGGAGAATATGCTCTGTAATGCGGAAGATCACTGCTTGTGAAGATCGTATTGACTTCCATTCCTGCAATCTTGTTGACTGAACTGAAAATTGCGCTGATTCCACAGACTCTTCCACCGTAGTAGAGAACAGACTCGATTGCTTGTTTGACAGATTTACCGGTTGTGATGGACGCTGCAAGGATCAGAACCTGTTTGTTCTCAACCATTCTCTGTTTGTTGTCACGGAACAGGATCTGTCCGTCCTGATACATCTCCGGGGTAATAATGGAAATGTTGTTTCCTTTGCTGAGTGAGTACTGGTTCTCATCGGCAAGCTGCTCGGCAAGGAAGGTTCCGATCACTTCTGTCTCTTCCATGCAAACGATGGTATCTACCGTTGTGTTAGAAAGGTAAGCTGCTGCAAGAACTTTTGCAGTTTCACGGGCGTTGTTGTGACGGGATTTGACCGTTGACATGTCGATGTAAGTGTTGATGTGGGAATGACTTGTTGCAAAGTGTCCTTTTAAAATTTTAATTCGCGCCTTTGGGTTTTTAGCGGAGCGAAGGTCTTCCAGTCTTTCATCCATTTCTAGTTCCTCCTTTAAGTTGTTTTGGTGGTTTTGACTGGTTTTAGTATAGCACAGAGGGATAGGTTGTGCAATATGTATATTTGGGGAGTATGGTGAAGGAACGGGATGGGTGTTTAGAGGGGACGCCAAACTGGCGCATAGCGCGGTTTGGCTGGGATGTGTTTGTGGAAGGACTGGACTTTTGTTTTGGGGGGACGCGGAATTGGCGCATAGCGCGATTTGGCTGGGTGTGTTTGTGGAAGGACAGGACTTTTGTTTTGGGGGGACGCGGAATTGGCGCATAGCGCGATTCCGCTGGATGTGTTTGTGAGTTTGTGGGTCGAATGATTTACATACAAGCCGGTCAGAGTCTCACAAGCAGAGCTTGTTCGACCGTTGGCGGCGCCAACTAACTAATCAGAAATAGAAGGAGTCCCGGAAAAGCATGCGAGCATGTTTTTCCGGGACTCCTTCTATTTCCGCTTAGCTGACCGGCTTGTTGCCTATCGCTTAGTTATTGATCAGTTTATCTTCACCATTCCAGCTGTAGAGTTTTCTGATTTCTTCTCCTACTACTTCTGATGGATGTTCTGCGGCTTTCTTTCTCATTGCTTTGAAGTGTACCTGACGTCCTGCCGGTGACATGTCAAGAAGGAATTCTTTTGCGAATGTTCCGTCCTGGATGTCTGAGAGGATCTTCTTCATTGCTTTCTTTGTATCTTCTGTGATGATCTTTGGTCCTGTGATGTAATCACCGTATTCTGCTGTGTTGGAGATTGAGTATCTCATTCCGGCGAATCCGCTCTGGTAGATCAGGTCTACGATAAGTTTCATTTCATGGATGCATTCGAAGTATGCGTTTCTTGGATCGTATCCTGCTTCGCAAAGTGTTTCGAAACCTGTCTGCATAAGGGCACATACACCACCGCAAAGTACAGCCTGTTCTCCGAAGAGGTCTGTTTCTGTCTCTACTCTGTATGTTGTTTCAAGAAGTCCTGCTCTTGCTCCACCGATTGCAAGACCGTAAGCAAGTGCTCTGTCCCAGGCTTTTCCTGTGTAATCCTGTTCTACTGCGATCAGACATGGTGTTCCTTTTCCTGCCTGATATTCGCTTCTTACTGTATGTCC
>PPYE01413243.1_pt1 | contig 30104 bp, 30 predicted proteins | sample 1559881 | NCBI WGS metagenome assembly PPYE01 (sample SAMN08240022, study PRJNA423297) | Human gut metagenome, whole genome shotgun sequencing project. | reverse complement strand
GTAGCCGCCGTCTTAGGTGAAAGGAGTCAGTCGAAAGATTGGCTCCTTTTTTTGGTATATACACCAGCCGTTGTAGAGACCTAGCGTGCCGCATCTCGTATCGTCTGACGGTATTCTAAGTTACCATTTGAAGGGATGAGACGCTGCGCGCTACGTCTCAACAATTGGGTGAGATTTCATTGTTTGCTGAATCGGGAACAATAAAGTTCGTATCTTGCCGTTATATTAAGAATTCACCGAATGATTCTGATTTATGAGCAGCATATATGATTCTCGTCAAAGATGGAAATTAGGCTTTATTTTTGCCGCTGTATTGATCGCTATGGCTTCTGTGGTAGTCTCGGATCTCTTGATTAAAGATCTGGCCCGAGAAGAGCGTCAGAAGATCGAGGTTTGGAGTGAGGCAACCCGGGTCATGACCAGTGAGAATCCAAGCCTTAATATGAATCTTATCCTAAAAATCATCCAAGGGAATACTTCTATTCCTGTTATATTATGCAGCGAGACGGATAGCGTGGTTTCTTACAATAATATAGAGATTCCGGAAAAGAATGTAGCGCAGTTCATGACGAATAAGGTTAAGGAACTGAGAACCAAAAATCCTCCGATCGTAATTGACATGGAGGATGGTACTTACCAATATTTATATTACGATGATTCGATTATCTTAAAGCGACTGCTTGTTTATCCCTATGCGCAATTATCAGTTGTATTTGTTTTTATATTAATCGCTTTTTTAGCCTTGGCTAGTACAAAGAAGGCAGAACAGAATAAAGTGTGGGTGGGGTTATCGAAAGAGACGGCTCACCAATTAGGAACGCCTATATCCTCGCTAATCGCTTGGGTTGAATATTTGCGAACGAAAGATATAGATCCTTCTCTATTGACAGAGATGGATAAGGATGTGAAACGCTTACAAACGATAGCGGAGCGTTTCTCTAAAATCGGTTCAGATCCGGATCCGGTTCCGACAAATATCGTGGAATCCATCCGTGCGGCTTTGGGATATATGGAGACCCGTATTTCCTCGAAGGTGAAAATTAATACGTATTTGCCGGAGCGGCCGATATTGGTCTTAATGAATGATTCCCTGTTCGCTTGGGTAATCGAGAACCTGACGAAAAATGCGGTGGACGCCATGGAGGGGCAGGGTGAGATTTCGCTAAAAGTAGAGGAAAGAGAGAAGGTCGTGCTGATCGATTTGGCTGATACCGGAAAAGGTATCCCGAAATCAAAATTCAAGACGGTTTTCAATCCGGGGTATACGACCAAGAAACGTGGCTGGGGACTAGGCTTGTCCTTGGTAAAGCGTATTATCGAGTCCTTCCAAGGAGGAAAGATTTTCGTGAAGAGTTCGGAGTTGGGGAAAGGGACGACTTTTCGTATAAAATTGAAGAAATATAAGGGTTAAATCGTATTATAGGAAAAAATAAGCATAAAGGTATTGTTTTTGTATTTAGTTTTTTCGTACCTTTGCAAGGTTTTTACACTAAAAGGCTTTGGGGAAATTTAAATTATATAATGTAGATTTGAAAAATCTCTCTCCGGGAGTACACGAATTCGAGTATCTTTTGGAGAACAAGTTTTTTGTGGACATTGACGGAACCGAGGTCCAGAAGGGCAAAGTGAAGGTTCATCTTACCGTAAAACGGTCGTCAATGATGTTTGAGATGAACTTTCAGATAGAAGGGGTTGTTGTTGTTCCATGCGATAGATGCTTGGACGATATGGAAATTCCTATTGATACCCACAATCGTCTGGTGGTAAAATTCGGCAAGGAATATGCCGAGGAAAGTGATGAGGTTGTCGTGATACCGGAAGAGGAGGGCGCTATTAATTTGGCGTGGTTCCTGTATGAGTTTATCGCTTTGGCGGTTCCCATGAAGCATGTACATGCGCCGGGTAAATGTAATAAGGCAATGTCGTCTAAATTGAAGAAACATACCGCCAGAAGTTCGGATGAGACCGAAGACGATTTTGAGGATGACATGGGAGGTGATGATTTGGCGTTGGAAGATGACGGAAACGCTAGTCCTGCCGATCCTCGTTGGGATGCTCTGAAAGGTTTGCTAGAGAATGATAACAATTAAATAAATAAAACAATGGCACATCCTAAAAGAAGACAAGGTAAGACAAGAACAGCCAAGAGAAGAACTCATGACAAGGCTGTAGCTCCAACAATGGCAATTTGCCCGAACTGTGGCGCATGGCACATCTATCACACTGTATGTGGTGAGTGCGGTTATTACAGAGGTAAATTAGCGATTGAAAAAGAAGCTGCTGTGTAAGTTTGTCAACTTATATGGTTTGATGAACAAAAGAAATAGCCCTAAAAGTTTTTTTTAGGGCTTTTTTTTAATTGGGATAAGTAGTCCTTTTATTTTTAAAGTTATGGATAAGATAAATGCGGTTATCACAGGAGTGGGTGGATACGTTCCTGAAGATGTATTGACGAATGAGGATATTTCCAAGATGGTCGATACGACGGATGAGTGGATCATGACTCGTGTGGGTATTAAGGAGCGCAGGATATTGAAAGGGGAGGGCGTAGGACTCTCTTACATGGGTATACGGGCCGTGAAGCAATTGCTCGAGAAAACGAACCTGAATCCGGAAGAAGTAGAGGTTGTCTTGACCGCTACGACTACCCCGGATCATCATTTCCCGACAACTTCTTCTATCATCGCTTATCATACAGGTTGTAAGAATGCGATGACTTTTGATATGCAAGGTGCGTGCGCAGGCTTCTTGTATGCTTTGGAGACGGGCGCTAATTATATTCGCTCGGGGCGTTATAAGAAGGTGGTTGTCGTATCGGGTGATAAGATGACATCTATTACAGATTATCAAGATCGTTCTACTTGTCCTTTGTTCGGGGATGCTTGCGGAGCGGTCTTGCTGGAGCCAACTACCGAGGAGTTCGGTGTCTTGGATACTATTTTACGGACAGACGGCGTAGGCTATCCGCATCTGATCATGAAATCGGGCGGCTCGGCTTATCCTCCTTCTCACGAGACGGTGGACAACCGTGAGCATTTCGTTTATCAAGATGGACGTGTGGTGTTCAAGTACGCGGTTTCTTATATGGCGGACGTGGCCGCTGAGATTGCGGAGAAGAATGGCTTGACGCATGATGATATCGCGTGGATCGTTCCTCATCAAGCGAACCTGCGGATTATCGACGCTACGGCGAAACGCTTGGGCGTAGATATGGATAAGGTGATGATCAATATCCAGAAATATGGCAACACAAGCGCCGGTACGATTCCTATTTGTCTATGGGAATGGGAGAATCAATTGAAAAAAGGAGATAACCTGATCCTTGCCGCTTTTGGAGCGGGCTTTACGTGGGGAGCGGTTTATCTGAAATGGGGGTATGATGGAAAAAAAGCATAAATCGGGTTTTGTCAATATCGTTGGAAACCCAAACGTAGGTAAGTCTACGTTGATGAATCGTTTGGTCGGGGAGCGGATCTCTATTATCACCTCGAAGGCGCAAACGACAAGGCATCGTATTATGGGTATCGTGAATACCGACGATATGCAAATCGTGTATTCTGACACGCCGGGAGTCTTGCGGCCGAATTATAAGTTGCAGGAATCCATGCTTAATTTCTCTCAATCCGCCTTAGGCGACGCCGACGTGCTGTTGTACGTGACGGATGTCGTCGAGACGATTGATAAAAATAACGAGTTCCTAGCACGGGTACAGAGCATAGAGTGTCCGGTTCTCTTGTTGATCAATAAGATCGACCAGACCAATCAGCCGGAGCTGGAGAAGCTCGTGGCCCAGTGGAAGGAATTGCTTCCGAAGGCCGAGATCATCCCGATCTCCGCGCTTTCGAATTTCAATATAGATTACGTGAAGCGTCGGGTGGAGGAGTTGATGCCTGATTCCCCGCCTTATTTCGAGAAAGACGCCTTGACCGATAAACCGGCCCGTTTCTTCGTGACAGAGATCATTCGTGAGAAAATCTTGTTATATTATCAGAAGGAAATACCTTACGCGGTAGAAGTGGTCGTCGAGTTGTTCAAGGAGGATGATGAGCTGATCCATATCAAGGCGCTGATCATCGTGGAGCGTGATACCCAGAAAGGGATTATCATCGGGCATCAAGGGCAAGCATTGAAGAAAGTAGGTGCTATGGCCCGGAAGGATATCGAACGTTTCTTCGGAAAAAAGGTGTTTTTGGAAATGTTTGTCAAAGTGGAAAAAGACTGGCGTAACCGTGACAACATATTGAAGAACTTCGGTTATCAGCTGGACTAATAATAGCATACGAAAGGAGAATTTATGGGAAATATAGTAGCGATAGTGGGGAGACCCAATGTAGGTAAGTCCACCCTTTTCAACCGGTTGACGGGTACCCGTCAGGCGATCGTGAACGAGGAGGCTGGTACTACCCGCGACCGTCAGTACGGCAAGGTGGAGTGGACCGGCAAGGAGTTTTCGCTGATTGACACAGGCGGATGGGTGGTTAACTCGGAGGATGTTTTCGAGGAGGAGATCAACAAGCAGGTAAAAGTGGCTATCGAGGAGGCGGACGTGATCTTGTTCGTCGTCGATGTATTGAATGGCATCACGGATCTGGACATGGAGGTGGCGCAGATCTTGCGTCGTTGCAAGCGGCCGGTGATCGTGGTGGCGAACAAGGCGGATAATTACGAATCGCATCCGGCCTCGGCGGAGTTTTACTCGTTTGGCTTGGGAGATCCTTTCTGCATCTCGGCCATCAATGGTTCTTATACCGGGGATTTGCTGGATAAGATCGTGGCGACGTTGCCCGAGGAGAAGGTGGAGATACTGGAGGAGGAGTTGCCCCGTATCGCGATTATAGGACGCCCGAACGCGGGAAAGTCTTCTCTTATCAATGCTTTTATTGGCGAGGATCGGCATATCGTTACCGATATCGCGGGCACGACCCGTGATTCCATCTACACGAAATATAATAAATTCGGCTTGAACTTCTATTTGGTGGATACGGCGGGTATCCGTAAGAAGGGGAAGGTGAATGAGGACTTGGAGTATTACTCGGTGATCCGTTCGATCCGCGCGATCGAGAACTCGGATGTCTGCGTGCTGATGTTGGACGCTACGAGGGGCATCGAGAGCCAGGATATGAATATCTTCTCGCTGGTGCAGAAGAATAAGAAGGGATTGGTGGTTTGCGTGAATAAGTGGGACTTGGTCGAGGATAAGAGCCAGAAGGTGATCGACTCGTACACGACCGCTATCCGCGAGCGTCTGGCTCCGTTTACCGACTTCCCGATCTTGTTTATCTCGGCCATGACGAAACAACGTATCCTGAAGGTGCTGGAGACCGCCAAGGAGGTTTACGAGAATCGCTCCAAGCGTGTCCCTACGGCCAAGCTGAACGAGGTGATGCTCCCGATCATCGAGAATTATCCTCCCCCAGCCTGGAAGGGTAAATATATCAAGATCAAATATATCACCCAGCTTCCGGCGGGCAGCGTGCCTTCTTTCGTGTTCTTCTGTAACTTGCCGCAATGGATCAAGGACCCGTACAAACGTTTCCTTGAGAACAAGATCCGCGAGAACTGGGATTTTACCGGTACGCCGATTAATATATTTATCCGGGAAAAGTAAATACTAGATACAAAAAAGCCGCTTCCTGTAATGGGGAGGCGGCTTTTTCTATTTAGAATAGGTCGGAATGCGTTCCGGTATCGGTGAAAAGCAAGATTAGCTCCGTGTCGTCTTGGCTCCATATCAGCAGCCAGTCTCCTTGGATATGACATTCCCACAATCCCGCGTATTTCCCGGATAGCTTATGCGGGTGGTATTGGGAGGGAAGGGAACCGGTTGTTTCAAGCAAGTTGGATACTTGCTCGAATAAGTTCATATCATATCCTCTTTTTTGGCATAGCCTCAAGTTCTTCTTGAACTTTTTGGTATAGTTGATGGAATATTTCATCAGCCTAGGATTTGTTTCATCAAATCCTTTGTGCTTTCCGCATGATAAATCCTTCCTGCCTTCACGTCCTCCAAGGCCTCGTCCAATCCGGATTTCTTCTGTGCCTTTACCTTGCCTTCCAGCGAGGTGATGAATTTCTTCAAGATGTCGGCGTATTTCTCGGGGATGGTTACCTCGAATGTCTTTAAGGATGTCGTTGTCTCCATATCGTTCTGTTTTAGGAATTTCCTTCGCGAATATACGGAATAAAAAGAGAAGGGGAATTGTTTTCCTTCTCTTTTTATTTCCCGCTTCCGCGTCGGGAGGGAGGGACGTGACGGTTAGATCTCGTCCGGGCTCTCGGAGTCTCCGCCGGGCGTAGGCTCGGGTGTAGGCTCGGGAGCGGGCGCCGGTTTCTTGGCGGAGGCCATGCGCTGGTTGTAGGCGGCGGTGGTCTCGGCGATCAGCTGGTTGAGGGCGGCGATGAAGGCGGTCGCTTTCTCGGACGGCTTCGCTACGCCATAGGACTGGGCCAGCAGGGTGAGATCGTCATAATACACGTCGATCCGCTTGCGCAGGTTGGCGCCGCTTTCCTTTTTGGAGGTGGTCCGGTTTTGGACGCGTTGCTGCGACAGGCGGTCGTAGGCGTTATTCTCTTTCTCCAGTTCGGCGAGGTAAGCGTCGAGGCCGAGCGTGGTGACGTACGGCTTGTTCTCGTCCTTGCGCAAATCCAGCAAGAGGCCCTTTATCTTGGCGGTCTCCTGCGCCATGGGAAGGCGGGCGATGCCGTTATAGGGCTTGATGACCTTGTATAGGTACTTGCCCGCGTCACGCTCGGCCTCCAACGGGAGGGTACCGGCCCGTGAGATGCGGGTGATGATATAGATGGCGAGGTTGTCGCGGTTGGTATCGTGCAAGGCCATTTGCTCGGTCTCCTGCGAGGTGCGGCTCTCGTCCACCACGTCGGCCATGGCGAGGAGGTCTGCCTCGTAGGTATCGAGGAATTCTTTGGTGAGGCCCAGCTCGGGGATGCCGTCGTTGCCGGTCAGCAGGGAGATCTCGTCGGGGGACTCGGAATCGCCGCCACCGCTGTTTCCGTTGGCTAGGTCGAGGACGTGGTTCATGAAGGAGAGGTACTCGGCGTTGTTGAAAAGAGAGAGCGGAAGTGTCTTGATTTTTGTGTAAGTACTCATGGTAAATTTGATTTAGAGTTTAAAAACTTCTCTAAGTTAGGGATATTTGCTGAATAAGGGCTTCTTAGGCCTAAAAAATGGGGATTGAATGGTGCGAATAATCATCTTAGGCCTAAGAAATGGCTTTTCAAGGGTGAAAATAGGCTTTTTAGGCCTAAGAAATGGTTTCGCGGCCTTGAAAGTCCCTTCCTATGCCAAGGAAATCACTTTTCACGGTTGAAAAACTATCTTTTAGCCCTAAGAAGTCATTTTTCACCCTTCGAGGGCATTTCTTAGGGCTAAGAGACATTAAGAATCTGATTGTTTTGCGAATGTTTTAAAAAAACACGATCTTCGCGACGTATTGGAAAAATAACGTAGAAGCGTTTCGATATTATCTTGTACTGGAATCTGGAAAATTTCTACTCTTCAAGATAATGAGAATGTAGCTCCTGCGCTTGTGTTTGTTATATACTAACCCAATGGGTGAATTATATACAATCATAAAGCGTGGGACTATCGTCTTATTATTGAAGAGTGGGCATTCCAGAGCCTCAGTACAGTGATAAGCGATGGTTCCCACGCTTCTTTTATTTGTTAACCGCCGACCGGAGGGGGCACGGGAGGGAATAATAATTTCAACAGACATGAAAATTTCAAGTTTTCTATCCATCTATTATGTATGGATTCTCATTTTTCTACAATTCAATTTATATGTACAAGGGCAAACTTCAAATCTAACCACCATCTATCTTGAAAAAGCTGGAGAATTATCAAAGCATATTTCTCTAAATGAGAAATACAAAATAACAAACCTAACTATAGTTGGTTATTTAAATCGTGATGATTTTGATTTTTTGAAAGATATGGCTGGTAATAGTGAGAGAATCAATGATTTTACCGAACAAAATGCTTCTCAATATAAAACAGATGGCAAATTATCTGTTCTCAATTTGTTAGATACTAAAATTCAATTTCCACAAGATATTTGTTTCAGTCATTGTCTCAGTCTAACATCAATCATTCTACCTAAAGATCTTCCATATATTGATGATGGTGCATTTTTTAGATGTTCTAATTTGAAAAATATAGAAATGAATAATATCTATAAAATTGGGTGGAATGCCTTTTATGAATGCTCCAAGTTGACAAATCCAACAATAATACCTAATAGTGTTTCTGTAATTGAACCTGGAGCTTTTTATAAATGTACTGGATTTTCCAAAATAGTATTACCTGATAATGTAATATTTGAAGAAAATGTTTTTAAAAGTTGTTGTAATATAAAAGAGTTTATTGTTGCACAACAAAATATGAATTACACGACGATTGACGGTGTATTGTTAAGTAAAGACTTACAGACATTAATTGCATATCCTCTCGGAAAAGCAAAAATTATATTCCCTAATAATGTAATAACAATAGGAAAAGGGGCTTTTTTTGGTTGCATAAATACAACAAACATAACTATTCCTAACTCTGTTGAAAAAATATCAGAAGGAGCTTTTCAGAATTGTGAAAATTTAACTGCTTTGAAAATCTCTAATAGTGTAAAATCAATCGATCCTTTTGCATTTTATGGCTGTTTAAAATTAAAAAAAATATATATAGATAATTCGATTCCACCTTTAGTCTATACTGATTCTTTTGGAAGTTTCTTTATATACGAATTTGATAAATCTACTTGTGATTTATATATACCCAAAGGAACCTACAATGCTTATTGGTTTGAACCATGTTGGCGTGAATTTAATATTGTAGAAACTAATTTTGCAACTGCAAATGAAAACATTGCAATAAACAAGCAAGCGGAAATATATTCAAAAAATGGCAATATTGTAATTGATACAAATAAAAGAACCCTTGTTGCGGTTTTTAATGTGGAAGGAAAATTAATCTGCAATTTTGAAACAACGAGAAATCAATCACTCCCAGTAAAAAAAGGTGTGTATATTGTGAAATTAGATAATTGTTATACTAAGATAAAAGTTGAATAAAAAGATTCTAGTATATTATATAAACAAAAAAGATTATTAGATCATGAATTATAGAATAAGTTGTAGAAATTCATATCCATACAGAAATTGGTATGCTGATATTAATAATTTAAAATTGCATATAGAAGAGCGATGTAAAGAAATTGTGGAAAAATATCATGAACAAACAGTGAATTATGATACAAAATTAAAGGAAGCTTACAAAGATGGAGAAGAATGTGGTATGATATATGAACAACATAATGACCCTACTTTGGAGATCAGATTAAAGCAAAACAATGAATTGATATCCTTAGAAAGTGAAATGAAATCCACTTTGGAGAAAATATTAAAAAATATAATAACGTATTTCAATCTTTCATCCCAAAAGAGGAAAGATAATTCTTACTTATCTTCTTATATGTTAGAGATAGAAGAAAATAAGGAAATAGACATGAGTGAATTTGCACAAGAAAGAAAAGATATATTTCTTTTAAACACAAACCGAAATAAGTCAGAACATGAATCAGACAATCTGTTACGAGAAATAGATCAATCATATATTCGGCACCAATTAAATTCTGCCTATTTATATATGAATACACTAATACAAAGACTTTTTGATAATAGATGACGAAAGGGGTAGCTCTTCAATCCATTTCTTAAAATAGGTTGAAGAGTTATGCTTGCTTTCAAAGTAACTCTCAGTCTCTTCGATAGAAAGTAGTACATCATAAAGATGTTTCTCGATATATTCATCCATAGATCAGCAATTTTGTATTATCAATATTCTTTCTTAGGATCGGGTTCCGGATCGACTTGTCCTCTAGCAAGTCGATCTCCCGGTGGAAGATGGCAGATAAGGCGTCGCGCAGATCGAAGAAATTATTCACGTAATCCACCTGTTCCACCTCTTTGTCGAAATCCACCACAAGATCAATATCGCTCTTTTCCGTAAAGCGGTTCGTGAGGACGAAACCTGAAGCGAACCGCCGGCCTTGTCTTAAGCCTCCACCCCACTCCTGTACAAGTAATCCGGAGCGAAATCTGCCCCATTGTACCATTCGAGCGCCCAGTGGGTGAGCCCGAACTGGACGAAATTCCGGAGGTCTTTCTATGGCTCGAAAAGTTTCCCTTTCAGTAAAGGGAGGAAGTTCACTAATTTCACCTTACCGTTGCTAAATTCCAATCGCATGGTATAGTCCTTGACATATTCCACGCCAGTGACACGTATTAAATCTATATCTTCAGTCATAACTTTTTCTCTTTTAAATGGGTCTTAGGGGATTTTCATCACGAATATATGGAATAAAAAAGATAAGGGTACGAGTTCGCCTCTCTTTTTTGTCTTTCTTTCATCCACATTTCCTTGAAACCCTTGGAATCCCCATTTATAATCGTACCTTTATGTCTCTTTACCTTAAAAATTAAAAATAATCATGTTTACGCCATCAATGACAAACGAGGAAATAGAGGCAGTGGCCTATAAGGACTTTCTGGAGATCCGGGGAAGAGTGGAAATCGCGAAGGATAAATTCGTACAAAGGGTGAGATGCACGCCCCCGGGATTTTGGGCCTTGCATTCCTTGCAGGAGACACATACCCTTCAAACCCGCTCCAAGAATACATGGACTGTATATTTCTATTATTTGTACACGACACCGGCCGGTGCCGTGAAAGTCTCATCTATGATCTACACCTCCCTGCCGGGAGATGAAGGCACGGATTACCTGTTTATGAATAATCTCGACCGCTTCCGGCTGGAGAGGGTGAGCTCGCGTTTCTCGCGACAATACGAGGAACGCTATATCGACCCGAACCAGATCCAACTGAACGGCCTTCTGCCCGCTATCTATTTCATGAGGACTGCCGGCGACCGGAAGATCGCTCCCTACACTCCCGATACATGGACCGAGGAGGAGAAAAAGGACAAATATCTCTTCGTGTCGGAGCAAGGGACCATGGAGGCGAAGCTGGAGGGGCGTGTGGAGACCTACCTTACTTTCAGGAAGCCGGAACACTCGGGTGATTAAATAAGTAGAGGGCGAGGTTGATACCCCGCTCTCCCGATAACTAGGTAGATACCTCCGGGCTTATCTTTTCAGAAGATCGATCCTCTCGCCGGGCAACAGTACCGCATGAACCTTCTCCGTTACCCGCCCCTTCACGTTGAAGGAATCCCTTAGGCGGATGTCGTCGGCGGAGGAACCGATCTGCGCCTCATATTTACCGGACTCTACGACCCAATGACTGGCGCTCTCGTCGAAGGAGGCCAGATCCGTATCTTTCACCTTGAAGATGATCTCACGGCTCTCCCCCGGCTGGAGGAGTTGGGTCTTGGCGAAACCTCTCAACTCTTTCGCCGGTTTATCCATGCTCTTGCCGGGGGCGGAGATATATAGCTGGACCACTTCCTTCCCGGCTACCGGGCCATTGTTCGTGATCGTGCAACTGATGCTGTAGTCCGTATCACCCATGAACACTTTCAAGCTCGAATAATTGAAAGTTGTATACGACTGTCCGTAGCCAAACGGATAGGAGACGGGCACGCCGAACGTATCGAAGTAACGGTAGCCCACGTAGATACCCTCCTCGTAGTTGGTATAGTCAATATTCTTACGATCCGTATGCTCCGGGCCTCCTCCCATGAAACCGGCTAACATTTCTTTCAGGTCGATACCCGAAGCGTCCGGGAAATTCTTCGTGGAGGCTACGTCGGCGATGCTCACGGGGAAAGTCATCGGGAGCTTACCGGAAGGATTCACCTTTCCGGACAGGATATCGGCTACCGTGTTACCCCCTTCCTGCCCGGCTTGCCAAGCCAATAGGATGGCGTCCGGTTCCGATTTCCAGCTGGCGGTCTCGATCACGCCTCCGATATTCAAGATTACGACCACCTTCTTCCCTTCCTTATGGAAAGCGTCGGAAACCGATTGGATCAACGCTCGCTCATTCTCCGTCAGGTTGAAATCTCCCTCGATCTTCCGGTCTTGGAACTCTCCCGAGCTACGGCCTATCGTAACGAAGGCGATATCCGCCTCTTTCGCCTTAGCGGCCAGCCCTGCGGCATCCGGTACGAACTCCGGGATACGAGGGTGGTTGAAGAAAGCGGCGGCGGGACTCGTGTCTTTCGGCTGTTTCGCCTTTTCCTCGGTACTGTATTTCTCGTATAAGGCTTTCACTTCGGCGTCCATGGTATAACCGGCGTTCTCCAGACCTTCCACGAGGGATACGGTATAAGCCTCGTTCACGTCGCCGCTGCCGGTGCCTCCGGCGATAAAATCGTACGAGGTGGTACCGTAAGCCGCTATCTTCTTGATACCCGGGGCCAGCGGCAAAGCATTATTCGTATTCTTTAATAAAACCATACCTTCGGAAGCGGACGCACGGGTTACCTCGGCGTGAGCTTTCAGGTCCGGTTTGTCGGAATAGGCGTATTGGGCAAAGCGGGGGGCTTGAAGAATCAGTCGTAATACACGGGTTACGTCCGTATCCACGTCGTCGATAGAGAGAGAACCGTCCTCAAGCGCTTTTAGGAGGGCCTCTTTCTGGTCTGGCCGGCCGGGCATCAGCAGATCGTTTCCGGCGTGGATCTGGGCGGGGGCGTTCTTGCCGCCAAACCAGTCGGTCATGACAAGGCCGCTAAAACCCCATTCGTCACGGAGGATGGCCGTTAGCAAATCACGGCTTTCGGAGGCATACTCACCATTTATCTTATTGTAGGAAGACATGACCGTCCACGGGCTTGCCTCTTTTACGACCATCTCGAAACCTCTTAGGTAAATCTCCCGCAAGGCACGAGGGGTGAGGCGGGCATCCGTTCCCGTCCGGTTGGTCTCTTGATTATTGACGGCGAAATGCTTGATGGAGGTTCCCACGCCATTGCTTTGGATACCGTTTACCATCGCTGTCGCTATCCGGCCCGTCAAGTAGGGATCTTCGGAATAATACTCGAAGTTACGTCCGCAGAGAGGGCTTCGGTGGATATTCAGCGCAGGGGCCAAGAGTACGTCGCAACCGTATTCTTTCACCTCGTCGCCCATGGCGTTGCCTACGTTTTTGACCAATGCGGTGTTCCATGTGGAGGCTAGCAAGGTAGCGACCGGGAATGCCGTGCAATAATAGGTCGCCTCGTTCCCCTCGCGAGTCGGGGAGATACGTAATCCGGCGGGACCGTCGGCCACTACGATAGCGGGGATTCCCAGACGTTCGATCGGGAAGGTCGTTCCGGCGGCTCCCGGCACTATATTTTGCGTGCTGCCGACTACGGCTGATTGGCCGCCGAACCCGGGCATTCCGGTTCCGACTAACAGGGATACTTTCTCTTCGGCAGTCATGGCGGCTACGATTTTCTCGATAGGATCTTTACCCAATTGCGGCAAGGTTTGGGAGTGCCCTACTTGCATGGCCATCGTAAGGCATGCGCCCATTAATAGTTTGTTCATATAGAATGGTTTTTGTGTTTTTCAGTGCCCCAAAAATAGGCGAAGGAATCGAGGCGGACAAAGAAAAAGAAAGGTATCGGAGGTAAGGATTTCGTTTTTTGATGAATATCAAACATTGTAGGGGTTTGATGATATATTTAGGGGACGCCGACTGCGCAGTCGGCGTCCGGTACTATTTATAATGTATTCAGAAGTTTATGAATCTCATTAACCATCTGCGTAGCGGATTCTTGTGTCTCGGATAAACCTTCCGGAGTGATCTTGGCAACCGTCTTGTTCAACTTCTCGAGTTTGCCTTTAGCTCCTTTCGTTGTCAGCTCTTCCCGGAGGATGCGGATCTTCTCGCAATCTTGTATACCCTCGACCAAACGCTCGAAGCGGATGCTACTGCGTGGACCGGGATAAATACTGTATGTATCGCCTGCCGCCCAAGTGCGGAAACGCGAGTCACGCAGAGGATCGGCGGTCCAGCTATTAACTGCCCAACGTAGATAACCGTCGTAACCACCAGCTACGGCGTGCAAGACCGTCCATGCCGCTTCCGCCGGGTCGGAGAAGGTGAAGGTATTCGGGAACGCTTCCGCGCAACAGGTATAAACGGTACTGATTTGTCCCGCTTTATCACGGGCAGCCTTTACGTCTTCTGGGAATTTATGCCCATAGGGAATACTTAAATAGTATAAGTCCGATTGGATTTCCGGATGATAATTTCCGGCCAGCGTGATCTTGAACTCCGGATCGGCTTGCTTGATAACCTTGATCGCCTCACGCATCGCCTCCATCGGGCGCTCGTCCATAGAGATGGCGGTTTTCTCGAACCAACCTTTCTCGCGAAGGTGGCGGGAGAAATCTTTTAGGAAAGTACCCCAATAGTCTGCGTAAGCGGCGTCACCCGGTTTCGTGTTGAGGAATTGTACACGATTTGTCGCCTCGTCGTAATAATCGAAAGATAAAGCCCAAGGGATCATGGTGTAGCAACTGATCATATCATCGATACCGATCTCGTTCATCATGAATTCCACCCATTTGTCGAAGACGGCGTAATCATATGCCCAAGTGCCGTCTATCTTCTTGATCCGGGTGATCATGCTGTCGAAATGATCCTCGGTCTGTCCGGCCCAAGGTTTATGCATGATACTGGTGGTGATAGCGCGCTGTCCGGCGTTCGCCAACATCTTCATGATCGGGCGCATAGCGTCGAAATGCTCTTTACTCCAAAGAGGAACTTGGTAGTAACGGGCCACGGAATACGGGTTCTGCCATAAGTCCAGATGGAAAGCCCAGTCCTTCGGGGCGGGAAGTGTGCGGTTCAATACGTCCACTTCTATTTGTAATTCCATGGGGGAGGCATTTTTTCCCGTGACGGTCAATGTCCCTTTATATTTACCGGCTTTTGCGGATTGAGGTACCCAGATATTCATCCAGATCGGCTGGGTGGTGCGTGCCTTGATATCACGGATCTTTACGATATCCAATACATCGGCTACGACGGAGGAATCCCATTCCGCCTTATTCTCTCGGTGGCCGCAACCGCCTTTACGGTCTTTATTCAACTCATCGGTCATGACGTAACGGACAAAGTTCGTCGTGATCGCGGAGGATGGGATGATGGAAGAACCGCTCTTTAAGTCGCTCACGGTGATAGAGGCATCCTCGAGTCCCACCTTGGTCCATAACACGGCTTGTGCGTTTACCCGTTCCCCTTTCCATGCTTTCGTCTGCCAGCGATTGCTTTTCTTGACATCGGGAATACTGAGTTTCGGATATCGTATATCGGTCGTGCCCCAGCTTAATTGGGTTGGGGCCGATAACTTGTCCCAGATCTCGTCGCTGTCATGCGGTTTCGTGTCGGTCAATTCCGTATAGTCGCCTAGCGGGTATTTCTCGGATTGCTGGGCTACGGTAAAAGAACTTAGTGCCAGAAAGGCACAAAGGATGAAAGTGTTTTTCATATGATTGCTTATTTTAGAATATAAACTAGGGCAAAGATAGGAATTAGTTGACAGTTGTCAACTGTCAACTAGCCTTTTATAGTGGCATACGAGTAGATTCCCCTCATCATCGTATAAGTGCATCCCGTTGCCCTCGCAATAACGGAACATCTTACAATCCGCGCATTCCCCTTTTTTAGCCCACTGGCGGTTACGATAAGGTTTAAACTCATTATTCCAGATATCGATGAAATTGTCTTTATAGATGTTCCCTTGGTGGAAGTTGGCCCGGATACTGGGACAACCGGAGATAGCGCCATCCGCAAGGATAGAGGCTGTATTGATACCGGCGTTGCATTGGAAAATCGAGTCTCTCACCTCAGCCTCATAATTCCCGAGGAAGCCCTCACAGCCGTAGCTAACGTGTATTTTACCCTCTTTCCGGCAGAAGCGGATGAAGTTCATGACCCATGTAAACTGCTCGTTCGTCAGTTGCAAATCGGTCTCAGTCGCGGCACGTCCAACTGGGAAGATCGTAAAGATACGCCACCGTTTTACGCCCATCTCGATCAAGAAATCCTTGAAGAGCATCAAATCCTTGAAGTTGCGTTGGTTTACGCAAGTCACCACATCCCAGATGATCTCCTTTTCCTCGGCCAACATACAGATGGCATTCAGTGCCTTCTCGAAACTTTTAAGATTACGGCGAAGCCAGTTATGCGCTTCCTCGAAACCATCCAAGCTGATAGTTGCCGAGTGCAATCCGGAAGCCAAGAGCGAGTCGAGCCGTTCCCGGGTCATCAGATAACCATTGGAGACGATCCCCCAAGGATATCCCCTGCGATACAGTTCCAGCCCGCATTTCTCGATATCCTTACGAATCAACGCCTCGCCTCCGGTAAAGATGACGAGTACTTTGTTCGGCTCGACATAAGGCGTGATATCGTCTATGACTTTCAGGAAGTCCTCGACAGGCATATCCGGGACAGAGGCCGAGACATGGCAATCGCTCCCGCAATGACGGCAGGATACATTACAACGAAGCGTACACTCCCAAAAGAGTGTACGCAATTCATGTAATTTAGCCCTGTTCTTCTTGATACTTCGAAAAAGCTCTAGGGCGATACGTTTTTTGATGTTTGGGCGTTTGTCCATATTTTATTCTTTTTTCTCTTTAAGTTTGATGTCGGGGATGTTAACCTCCGCTTTCCCATGGAACCAAGATTTACCTCCCTCAAATCCTTCGATCTTGACATCTATCGAATCCGTCTCGAATGATCCGTTTTCAGGCCCGTCAATATCTTTAGCGATAATGCGTACGATGCCCATTGGGGAATCCTCGAATTTTATATCGTAACTTCCGTCTTTTTGGGTTTGGGGCGATTTATACATCTCGCTTATATATGAGGAAAATAATACGTTATTATATATGCCTCCATAGTTGAGCTCTATTCCTTGGATGGGATCTCCGTTCATATTTGTAACTTTTCCTTTCAACTCGTATTCTGCGTAAGGGCTACCATACTCATCTGTAGCGCCACAGGAAGTAACGCTGAAGCCTAGTAGAGAAAGAAGCCCCGCTAAAATCCAGTTAAAACCTTTTAATATGGAATGATACACTGTTTCCATTTTCTAGTTTTTGCGTGTTAGTTGGAAGTTAATTTCTTTTGATCCTTTACCCATTAACATCCCTTTCCCTTGTGATAATTCAATTTCGGCGAAATTTACGATAATAGAATCAGTTTTGCAAGCGTTTGGGTCATTCCAATACGAAGATAATTTTGTGTAGATGGTATGTTCGATTGTCGTAGCCTTATCGTAGGTGAATTGATATCGTCCGGTCTCATCCGTGATAGCCGGAAAGCTGGAAAGGTCGTCCTCTTGAGTAGGGGTATATGCCGGTGAGGTTAAGATTGCGACTCCGGCCAGCGGATAACCTTGATCATCAGTTACTTTTCCGTAGATCGTGTATAATGCGTAAGGTTCCGTATGTGTATCTACATATTCCTTAAGTGTGATCTTGATTTCCTTTGAGGCGCTACCTTCGTACCATCTATCGCCTCCAGTAAGTTCCTCGCTGTCGAAGATTACTTGAGTCGTATCGGATGCGAATTGTCCTCCGTTCATTTCTTCATCTATGTCTTCCGTGATGAATCGGTATTTTAGGATTGGAAAATCAGTTTTCTTCCAATCAAACTCTCCGTTAGCGTCGGTCCTTACGGTATCGGTATGCAGCCATCCGTAAGGATAAATTCTTGCGTCATTTCGATTGATACGTATTTGGGCGTTAGGTATCGGATGATCGTTTGTATCCACGACTTTTCCTTTTATCTGAAAATTGGCGTAAGGAGTGCCATATTCACAAATTATGGGACCTTCTCCCTCGTCGTCAGTGCAGGAGAAACCTAAAAGCATTAATAAACTCGCCAATACGCAGTTGGCTTTTTTCAACAATTGCAAGTGCATCCTTTTCATGGTGTAAATTATTTTTATTTACGATTCTATTTATTTGATGAATGGGGCAGCAAAATAGTTGCATGCGAATGCGTAAGAAAATGTGATGACTTTTTGTATCTTTGCCACTTCAATGTAACAGATCAATTTATGAGAGATTTCATACGTATTTTAAAGCGTTTCGTTCCCCCTTACAAAAAGTATATGGTTCTGAACATCGTGTTCAATGTACTTTCCGCTATCTTGAACCTGTTTTCTTTCGCCTTGATTATCCCGATCCTTCAGATCTTGTTTAAGATGGATGAGGGGAATTACACCTTTATGGATTGGAATTTTAACGCGGGAAGCTGGGAGTCGTGGAAAGCCTTGCCGGAGTTGATCAAGAATAACTTTTTTTGGTATGTATCCGATCTGATAGAGGTACACGGAGGTTCGTTCGCCTTGATTATGTTGGGAATCTTCCTGATCGTGGCGACTTTCTTGAAAGTGGCGACCATGTATCTGGCTTTTTATACAATGATTCCGATCCGAACCGGAGTCGTTCGTGATATCCGTAATCAGATTAACAAGAAGATTACGCAGTTGCCGTTGAGCTTTTTCTCCGAGGAGCGAAAAGGGGATATTATCGCCCGTGTATCCGGAGACGTGAACGAGATTGAGACATCCATCATGAGTTCATTGGACATGTTATTCAAGAACCCGATCCTGATCGTGATCTATCTGGTGGGTATGATCGCTATCAGTTGGCAACTTACCGTGTTCGTCTTGATCCTGCTGCCGTTGGCGGGTTACGTAATGGGACAAGTCGGCAAGAAGTTGAAACGGAAGTCCTTGGAAGGACAGCAGCAATGGGGATTCCTGATGAGCCAGATCGAGGAGACATTAGGCGGACTCCGTATTATCAAGGCCTTTAACGCCGAGAAGAAGATACAAGACCGTTTCGAGCGAAGCAATGATACCTTCCGCCGGTTGACAAACCGTATCTATCGCCGCCAACAAATGGCGCACCCGATGAGCGAGTTTTTGGGAACCGTTACGATCGCTATCGTACTTTGGTATGGAGGTACGCTGATCTTGAGCGCGAATAGCCCGATCGACGCTCCTACGTTTATTTATTATCTGGTTATTTTCTATAGCATTATCAATCCAGCGAAAGATCTAAGTAAGTCGGTTTACGCGATCCAGAAAGGTCTGGCCTCCATGGAGCGTGTCGATAAGATCTTGAAGGCGGAGACGGATATCCATGACCCGGAACATCCGAAGAAGATCGCCTTGAAAGAGAAAATCAGTTATAAAGATGTCTGGTTTAAATATCAGGAAGCTTGGGTCTTGAAAGGAATCAATCTGGATATCCGGAAAGGAACAACCGTGGCTTTGGTCGGTCAATCCGGTTCGGGCAAAAGTACCTTGGTGGATCTATTGCCTCGCTTTTATGATGTGAATAAAGGGAATATTCGTATTGATGATACGGATATCCGTGAGGCCACCCTTTTCGATCTTAGGGGATTGATGGGAAATGTCAATCAAGAGGCTATCTTGTTTAACGATACCTTCTTCAACAATATCGCTTTTGGAGTGGAAGGAGCTACGATGGAACAGGTGGAGGAAGCCGCCCGCATCGCTAACGCTCACGATTTTATCATAGCGAGTGAGAAAGGTTACGATACCAATATCGGCGACCGGGGTGGAAAACTGTCCGGCGGACAACGCCAGCGAATCAGTATCGCCCGTGCGATCTTAAAGAATCCCCCGATCTTGATCTTGGATGAGGCCACATCCGCCTTGGATACGGAATCCGAGCGTTTGGTACAAGAAGCGTTGGAGAACTTGATGAAGAACCGTACGACCGTAGTGATCGCCCACCGTCTCTCCACGATCCGTAACGCGGATGAGATCTGTGTGATGCATGAGGGTGAGATCGTAGAACGGGGCAAACACGAGGAGTTGTTGGCTTTGGATGGCTATTATAAACGACTATGTGATATGCAAAGCTTTTAGGGTGATACTGTAACCCGGGTTGCAGTGGATCGCCTCTTCGGCTTTTGATGGAAAAACAATAACAAGGAATAATCGTATGAATATGAAAGGACTTTATTTGATTTTGTTATCGTTCCTTTTCGGTTGTAATTTGCCGGATATGCAGACCGGGAAGGAGGTCTCATATTATTTTGATCAACCAGCGCAGATATGGGAAGAAACTTTGCCTTTGGGAAACGGCCGTATCGGTATGATGCCGGATGGTGGTATTGAGCGGGAGAATGTGGTCCTGAATGAGATCTCCCTGTGGTCCGGAAGTAAGCAAGATACGGACAATCCTTATGCGTATTACTCTTTGGCGAATATTCGTCGCCTCTTATTTGAGGGACGGAATGACGAGGCACAGGATTTGATGTATAAAACTTTCGTCTGCAAAGGGACCGGGAGTAATCTGGGTGACGGTGCGAACGCTCCGTATGGGAGTTACCAATTATTCGGAAATCTAGTGCTGAGATATATGTATCCGAATGAATCGGATTCTATCGCTGAGTATCGCAGGCGGTTGAACCTAAGCGAGGCTATCGCTTCCGTCTCTTTTAAAAGGGGGAATGTGAATTATCAACGGGAAATGTTTACCTCTTTTTCCGGGGATCTGGGAGTGATTCATTTGGTAGCGGACGCAGATCGGGCCTTGAATTTCTCATTGGGTATGAATCGTCCGGAACATGCGACGATCTCTTTGGACGGAAAGGACTTGCTGATGCGGGGACAATTGCCGGACGGGGTGGATACGTTGGAGATGAAAGGGATGCGTTTCGCCTCTCGTGTCCGTATCGTCTTGCCGAAGGGGGGAGATTTGACCGCAACGGATAGTAGTTTATCGGTGCGAAGTGCCTCGGAAGCGATTATCTTGGTAAGTTTAGGTACGGATTATTTCGATAAAGACGGTGTCGGACAATCCTTGGAAAAATACTTATCGCAAGCGGAATCTAAGGATTTCTCCACTTTGCGCCGGGAACATACACTCGCTTATCGCTCCCTGTTTGATCGGGTCTCTTTGGATTTGGGAAAAGGCGAAAGGGATCATCTTCCGATCCATGAGCGTTTGGCCGCTTTCGCTCAAGATAAGAACGATCCGGGATTGGCGGCTTTATATTTCCAGTTCGGTCGATATTTATTGATTTCCTCGACCCGGCAGGGATTACTGCCCCCGAATTTGCAGGGCTTGTGGTGTAATACGATTCATACGCCTTGGAACGGGGATTATCACCTAAATATTAATTTACAGATGAATCATTGGCCAGCGGAGGTCACGAACCTCTCCGAGTTGCACCTTCCGCTGATCGAATGGACGAAACAGCAAGTCCCTAGCGGTGAACGTACAGCCAAAGCTTTTTATAACGCACGGGGATGGGTCACGCATATTTTAGGTAATGTCTGGGAGTTTACCGCCCCGGGCGAACATCCGTCGTGGGGAGCCACGAATACATCCGCCGCATGGCTATGCGAGCATTTGTACACGCATTATCAGTATACATTAGATAAGGCGTATTTAAGGGATGTTTATCCGACGATGAAAGGGGCTGCCCAATTCTTTGTGGATATGCTGGTGCAAGATCCCCGGACTAAATATCTGGTGACGGCACCTACTACCTCTCCGGAGAACGCTTATAAAATGCCAAACGGAAGTGTCGTGAGTATTTGTGCCGGATCGACGATGGATAATCAGATCTTGCGGGAATTATTTACGAATACCATTGAGGCCGCTGGGATTTTAGGTGTGGATAGCGCGTTCGCTGCTGAGTTGGCGGCGAAACGAGATCGCTTGATGCCTACGACGATCGGTAAAGACGGCCGTATTATGGAATGGCTCGAGCCGTATGAGGAGGTAGAGCTTACCCATCGTCATGTCTCTCATTTATATGGGCTTTATCCCGGGAATGAGATCTCGATAGAGCATACACCGGAGTTGGCAGAGGCGGCTCGTAAATCCTTGGAGATCCGTGGCGATCAAAGCACGGGCTGGTCTATGGCTTGGAAGATTAATTTCTGGGCCCGTTTACAGGATGGCGATCATGCTTATAAATTGCTGGGTGATTTGTTACGTCCCTGTGTAGATGAGCATACGAAGGAGGTGAAGGGAGGAGGCTCTTATCCTAATTTGTTTTGTGCCCATCCTCCTTTCCAGATCGATGGTAATTTTGGAGGAACAGCCGGTATTGCGGAGATGCTGATACAGAGTCAATCCGGATTGATCGAGTTCTTGCCCGCTTTGCCATCCGCTTGGAAAAACGGAAGCTTTAGTGGTTTAAAAGTCCGGAATGGCGGGGAGGTGTCGGCTAAATGGACGGAAGGTCTGTTGACGGAAGCTCGATTGAAAGCGATCGTTCCCGGTTCTTTCCAGATCAAGCTTCCGGCGAATTCTGCGAACATGAGCCTCAAAAAGAACCAAAAGCCGGTTTCCCTACCTGTAGTCGATGGAAAAGTAACAGTGGACTTGTTACAAGGGGAAGAGTTTGTGTTGCAATTCTAAGTTACCATTCTGAGGGGATGAGATGCGGCATGCTGCGTCTCTACAACAAATGAGAAAAATTTAATATAACGGTAATCTATAAATGAAACCGATCGAAAGGCGTGCGGTGTCGTCCAAAGAGGCATCGAGCGCCTTCGCTCGTTCAGAGAGGTTATATTTTTTACCTATGGCGGTCAAGAAGATATGTAGATTATCATCGGCCATCGGATAGAACTCTAGTCCTCCTTGATACCCCCACGCCGTACGGTATTTTCCTTTCTCGTAAGCATCGTAGGCTTTATAGATCGATGCGCTTTCATACATTCCTTTCGCGAATAGTTGCCATTTGGGATGAAAACGATATTGTATTTCTCCCACCAGCGAAAGATAATCGATGTTTTGCATACGAACCGGTGGTTCCGGTTCCTCTTCTCCGGCGACTTCGGGCTGAGTCAATTCGGTCAATAATCCTAACGGATCTAATTTCCCCCGTGAATACATGACATCGAAATAAGCATAGACCGGTCCGGCCTCTATACTTTGACCGGTAAAGACGCTATACATATATTTTCCTTGGGCTTGCTCCGCGGCGGATACGGAGTATCGTAAATGAATCAACTCATCCAGAATGTTACCGTTCCAGTTCAATGTGTAAAACAAGGGAACTCTCGGTTTCTTAAATCCTTCCGGCAGACGTCCATACTCATCTTCCATCGATCCCATACGACTGTTTGTCACCTGTAAGCGGATCTCTTGTGACTCATTCGGCTGATACCCCAGCCCGATTCCCGTAAGGTAGCAAAGGGAGTATTCATTCATATCGCTATACTCATAAATAAGCAAAGGATTCTCGTCGTACTCAAAACCACCGTAGAACACATCTTGTTTTCCGGCGGTTAAGGTAAAACGCTCATTCAGTTTATAGCCAATATACGCATATTCGATCGACTCATTCAAATTCTCCAAGGCTTGTCCCTCATAACCGCCATTCAGCGTTTGGCGATACCAATAGAATAACCGATCGTTCACTTCTCCGGTAACATCAATTTTGACATCCCTGAAACGAAAGGCGGCTTCATCCAGCTTCCCCGAGAAAAAGTCTGCGTTGAATCCTGCGTGCATCTCCAAGTCCAGATTGAAAACCTTGTTGCGTTTCGGAATCTTAGTCGCGTATTCAAAAAGAGATACCGAAGAAGAATCCCGCTCTGGGATCGGAGAATTTGTCTGAGCGTAAGACGTTAACGCGGAACCGATAAATAAGAAGGCCGACAGCCAAGCCACTGTGAGTCGTTTCATTTACTGATGTTAATTATTAAAGTGGCCGCGAAGATACGAATTATTGCTCGGTTTTGCCCATATGCTTCATGACTTTAGCGTCCAGATAGAAAATGAGCTCTTCCGCTATATTCGTACAATGATCTCCGAAACGTTCCATTTTCCGGATAACACCGGCCATATATAACCCTGCCAATGCGCTACCTTTATGCTCCTCTATATATTTGGCGATAATAGCGGTAGAATTATGATTGATCTCATCGATCAAATTATCCTTCAAGAAGATACGGGAAGCGATCTCTGAGCTTTCTTTCTCAAAAGCCTCTTTGGTGAGTGAGATCATGCTTAATAACTCCGACAGCATTTCTTCTACCCGGGTTTCCTTGACCAGTTGCGGATCAATCGGTTCCCCCTCGGGAAGGTTTCCTGCGAAACGGGCGATGCTTTCGGCGAAATCTCCCAGACGCTCTAGGTTTGTATTAATCTTATACATCGCCAATACGAAACGTAGGTCGATCGCTACCGGTGCGTACAAGGCGATGATATCCTCGCAATCACTGTCGATCTTTAGCTCGAAAGCATTTACCCGGCGTTCCCGGCTGATTACCTTATAAGCGAGTTCCTTATCTCCGGTGAGCATAGCCTCCCCTGCGTTGTATAATTGCTGGTGAACCAATGCCCACATCTCGCTGATACTATTTTTTAAAGAATGAATCTCCTGCTCTATAACCTTCATACTCTTCTAATTTTCAATTTTCAATTTTTAATTTTCAATTACCCAAACCGTCCGGTAATGTAATTCTGTGTAGACTCTTTCTCCGGATTGGTGAAAATCTTCCGGGTATTATCATATTCAATCAATTCCCCTAAATAGAAATATCCGGTCTTGTCGCTAACACGAGCCGCTTGTTGCATATTATGGGTAACGATTACGATCGTATAATCATTTTTCAGCTCATGTATCAAATCCTCGATCTTGCTGGTTGAAATCGGGTCCAATGCGGAAGTCGGCTCATCCATTAATAGGATGGAGGGCGAGATCGCCAAGGCACGGGCGATACATAAACGTTGTTGCTGTCCGCCGGAAAGAGCGAATGCCGATTCTTTCAGTTTATCCTTTACCTCGTCCCAAAGGACGACCTGCTTTAAGGTCTTGACCACCGTCTCCTCAATATAATTCTCATCGTTGACACCGTTTACCCGCAGGCCATAAGCGACATTCTCATAAATCGTCTTAGGAAAAGGATTCGGTTTCTGGAAAACCATCCCCACGTTTTTACGTAAGCGATCCACTTTCTCACTTTTCGTATAGATATCTCTTCCATCAATCAGGATCTGACCTTCCATGCGAGTGCCCGGAATCAAATCATTCATGCGGTTGAACAGGCGGAGGAAAGTAGACTTTCCGCAACCGGACGGTCCGATGAAAGCGGTGGACGTATTCGGCTCTATCTCCATGGAAATGTTCTTCAACGCATGGAAATCCCCATAATAAAAGTCTACGTTTTTAGCATCAATCTTTATCATAATTGTCTTATTTTTTTAATTCATTTTTACCTTCTTGGCGAAATAACTACGCAAGGCATTTGCCAAAAGGTTTACTAATAATACGATGACAATCAGTACGAGTGCCGTGCCATAAGCCATCCCCCGGGAAGCCTCGATATCCGTACCGCTTGTAGATATAACATATAAGTGATAGGGTAATGCCATACATTGGTCGAAAATACTTTTCGGTAATTGTGGCAAGAAATAAGCGGCCACCGTAAAAAGGATAGGAGCGGTCTCTCCGGACACACGCCCGATCGAAAGAATCAATCCCGTAATAATATTGGGGAACGCCATCGGTAGCACGACCCTGCGGATGGTCTGCAATTTCGTAGCCCCTAACGCTAGGCTACCGTGGCGGAAAGAATCATCGATACTTTTCAAAGCCTCTTCCGTCGTACGGATGATAAGTGGCAAGGACATTAGCGCCAAGGTAAACGAACCCGCTATAATAGAGTCTCCCCATCCCAAGGTGCTTACGAATAGAGACATACCGAATAACCCGAAAACAACGGAAGGAACACCACTTAGATTATTCGTCATGATACGGATGAAGCGGATGAGTTTCCCGTTTGTGGCGTACTCGTTCATATAAATACCACTCATGATGCCGATAGGAAAACTAATCAAGCTACTTCCGATCACCAGATAGAGCGTACCTACGATAGCCGGAAAGATACCTCCGGAGGTCATGCCCTCTTGGGGTGCCTCAGTCAGGAATTCCCAACTGATCACGCTCGCTCCCTTTAGGATAATGAACCCAAGGATGACGAATAAGATCACTACGACCAAATAACTCAGAAAAGAAAAGAAACCGAAAGCAACCTGTTGAGAGGCCCGTTTTCTCTTGTCTATATTCCCTAAATGTTGAATAGGTGCCATATCTTTAATTAAATTTTACGTTTGGATGAAATATATTCTACGGCGATGCTCAACCCCAAGGTGATGAGGAACAACACGACTCCCAGCATAAACAAGGCTTGGTAATGTGCTCCACCTGCGGGAGCCTCACCCAATTCCGCCGCTATCGTGGCAGGAATTGTCCGTACCGGTTCGAAGAACGAGGTAGGGATAACGGCGGCGTTTCCGGTTACCATCAATACGGCCATCGTCTCACCGATCGCACGTCCTATACCTAATACGACGGCGGACGTGATACCGGATATGGAGTAGGGGATGATTACTTTATAGATAGTTTGCCATTGCGTGGCTCCCAATGCCAAGCTAGCCTCTTTCATGGCTCGTGGGGTAGTTCGCATAGCATCTTCCGCTACCGTGATGATGGTCGGCAACGCCATGATCGCTAAAACCACGCTTCCGGCGAAAGCGGTCTCGCCTACCGGAAGGTCTAAGGTCTTTTGGATAAGGGGAACGATCACCACCAATCCGAAGAAACCATAAACGACTGAGGGAATACCTGCCAATAACTCGATAATAGGCTTTAGCAAATTACGGGTTTTTGTATTGGCAATCTCTGCCATATAGATCGCTACCGCTACTCCGAAGGGGAGGGATAAGGCGATCGCGCCTATACTTACTAAAAGTGTGCCTAGTAATAGAGGGATCAAGCCAAAGATCGGAGCGGGAGCGGAGGTAGGATACCATTTCGTCCCTCCAAAGAACTCCGAAGGTTTGATCGTGGCTCCCGATATGATTTTTCCCGTAAAGTTCTCCGACTTGTATTGTTCCGGAAAGAATGCGATAATCCCCGGCTCTTTATGGATAAGTTCATTGATTTTCTCGGGAACATATTGAAATTCTTCACCTAGCTCTTCTTCCGTATAATAGTTGGTTAGGTCCGAGAAACGGAAGACAAGTATATCTTGATTTTCTCCGTTTAAATCTTCCCAATTGGTGATATTGGCATCGAAGACATCCATGATTTGCTCGGGAGACAAATGTTCGACTGGATTTTCCTGATTCACAGCCAATATATATCCTTCCTCTACCTCCGGGCTGTTAAAAAGACCTGCGGCCTCTTTAAATAAGAAGACAATGATCAACAAGATCGTAAAGCTACTGACGCTTCCACTGATCAAGAATCCTCCTTCCACTAATTTTTCTATAAACTTTCTCACAATCTTTGCCTATTTATTCTGCTGCAAAGAAAGGATATCCATATTAAGAAGCTGTTAAGCCTGTTTGAAAGAATTATTACAAACATATTACGAGTTTGTAATATATACAATTGAAATAAAAAAGGCTCCGTTATGCGGAGCCTCAAAATATATTGGAGATTATAGATTTTCTAGCCATTTTTTACCAGGCTTGGTATATAGCCATACGAGGAATCCACCTCCAACAATAGCACTGATCGTGAAAACTAAACTTAGCATATCCATAATAAACCTTATTTAAAAATTTTATTTCCAATCCAGGCAAATATCACTGTTGCTATTCCACCAACGATAGCTCTATATATAAATATTGACTCTTTTAGCTCTGTATCAAAAGTAGCAATACCTCCAATAACCAGACCCGCAAAAGTTAATTTAGCCAAATCATAGAAGAACTTTCCCATGTTTTCTCTACGGGATTGATCTCTTTCCCTGCTTTCTTTTTTTTCATCCTGTTGTTTCTCCCAGTTTCCCATATAACAAAGATATGAATAGTTTTTAGATAAACAAAAGGCCATTCCGAATTTATTCGGAATGGCCTTGAGATAAGTATGTAATATGTTTGTATTACTTATTATACTTGCTCCAATCCACATTGTGCATATCTCCGCTAGCCGCTAGTTCCTCATGGAAAGCGAAACAGCATTTCAGGTTTTGAGGCGTATGTCCCTTGATACCCATAGCGAGGTATTCTTCCAATAACGGTTTGTAATCCGGATGAACACAATTGTCGATGATGCAACGAGCGCGTTGGATCGGAGATTTACCGCGTAAGTCCGCTACACCATATTCCGTGATAATGATCTTCACGGAGTGCTCGCTATGATCCAAGTGAGATACCATCGGTACGAACGCGCTGATCTTACCCTCCTTCGCTGTAGACGGAGTCGTGAAGATCGATAACATAGCCGAACGGGTAAAGTCGCCGGAACCACCGATACCATTCATCATACGAGTACCGGATACGTGTGTAGAGTTGATATTACCGAAGATATCAGCCTCCAAAGCCGTATTGATAGCGATCAAGCCTAAACGGCGGGCAACCTCCGGATTGTTAGAGATCTCTTGCGGACGAAGTAAAATCTTATCCTTGAAGAAATCGAGATTTGCGTAGATCTCACGGATTACCTCATTACTTACGGACAAAGAGCAACCGCTGGCGAATTTAACGCGACCTTGTTTCATCAATTCGATAACCGCATCTTGAATAACCTCAGTATATACATTGAATGCGGGGATAGACTCATTAGCTCCCATGCAGCCCAAGACTGCGTTAGCCACGTTACCTACACCACTCTGCAATGGAACGAATTCTTTCGGAAGACGGCCGGCCTTGATCTCGCTAACCAAGAAGTCCGCTACGTTTTTACCGATCGCCATCGTAACATCATCCAGCGGAGAGAATTTTCCACCTTCATTCGGCTCATCGGTTCTTACCACACCAACGATCTTAGCCGGGTCTACTTTTACACAATCGTTACCGATCCTGTCAGAAGGAGTGTAGATAGGGATCTCACGGCGTAAAGGAGGATCAGCCGGCTCGTAAATATCATGCATACCGCGGATTTCTTTCGGGTGACGGCAGTTCAACTCAACGATGATACGGTCTGCCATACGACAGATAGTAGGTAAGATACCAACACCTGAAGTCGGAACGATCTCACCATCCTCAGTAACATCGGCAGCCTCTACGATTGCGACATCAATCTTACCCAAGAATCCATAACGCAAGCTTTGTGCCAATTCAGACAAGTGCAAATCGAAATATTGTGCCTGATGAGCGTTTAATGCGGCACGTAAGTCTTTGTTAGATTGGTACGGTGTACGGAATTTGATGGCGTTAGCGCGAGCCAACTCTCCGTCTAGCTTATCACCGGTAGAAGCGCCGGTAAACATACCGATTTGAAAAGGGTTACCTTTAGCGTGTTCTTCCGCTGCCTTCCGGGCGATAGCTCCGGGAACGACTTTCGGGCATCCTGCGGGTGTAAAACCACTGAAACCGACATTGTCATTATGATGCACATAAGATGCGGCTTCTTCAGCTGTAATAAATTTTAATGCCATGATAATTAGTTTTTATGTTTTTAGGTAAATACTTACTGTTCAATATTTCGGGCGCAAACTTACATAAAATTACGCTGAATCGAATATAAGTGTGGCGTAAATTAATACTTCCGGTTTAGAATCTCCGCACAAATGATCGCTTTCTTCAATTCCTCGATGTCTCTGAAGGTATCTTCTGGCATAAGCCCCGGTTCTTCCTCGATAGCACTCATCCTTACGGATGGCTGGGTCGCGATATGATTCGGGATATTCTTCTCGGCGGAAAGGAATGGAGATGAGGCAGGCGATGAGGTTACGACTTGCGGTTTCTCAACCTTTGGCTTTACCTGCTTTTGTCGGGGAGCGGGCTTAGGTTTTTGCGTTTCCTTTTGTATATCCTCCAGTATCTCCCAGAAGCCTTTTCCTTCCGTAGGCTGGTCATTGGGCACAATTTCCCTGTCGGGTTGTCCTAATATATCGGGACGACTCTTCTTCTTTTTTTTGTCCTTCGAACTGAATAAGCCACTGACCGCGGCGATAATCAGGAAAACAATATATAACCAATCTCCTACGTTATCCATAAACTTTGATTATTTTTGCACCTCCAAATGTAAGAAGAATAATTGAGAAGTAAAAAGATGGGAGTATATAAAACATCAGATAGGTATAAAAGTAAATAAGGGTAACTTCACAGCCACCCTTATTCGATTTAACCAAAACCTTAACTATGAAAAAATTT
>PPYE01662284.1_pt1 | contig 30109 bp, 29 predicted proteins | sample 1559881 | NCBI WGS metagenome assembly PPYE01 (sample SAMN08240022, study PRJNA423297) | Human gut metagenome, whole genome shotgun sequencing project. | reverse complement strand
TTACCAACCAGGATATAGATTAGAGAATATGATGTGGATGACCTTATTGGTCTATGACTACATCATACCAGGAGAAAAAAGAATGAAGAACAAAAGTAGAAAAAAGAAAGGTGCTGTTCCCAAGATCAATCCTTTGAAAGTACTCACTTCCATTCCAGGATTGATAAAAGGAGTTATAGGAATTATAGTGATCGTTCTGATCGTATTTGTTATAAAAAAAGGATTTTTTGATTCAAAAGAAGGAGAGGTAACAACGATCAGTCAGTCATCGATTGAAAAAATTTTAGATATCAGTGAACTGTCTACACTTGAGTATACGTATAATGCGGTAGCAGCCGGTTATGATGAAGACGGAAAGACGCTTCTTTATCATGTGGCATATGAGGGAACTGTGAGTGCGGGAATTGATTTTGATAAACTGAAAGTGAAAGTGAATCCGGATAAAAAGGAAATAAGGATTACTGTTCCAGAGGCAAAAATTCTGGACTGTAGTGTCAATGAAGGGTCATTGAAATATATTTTCGAGAAAGATGAATATAATACTGCAACAATTTCTGCTGATGCGTACAAAGTCAGCAAAGAAGATCTGAAAAAGAAAGCAAATGAAGAAACCCGGATTACGGAGCTTGCAAAAGAAAATGCGATTTCTGCAATTTCTGGTCTGATTGAACCATGGGTTGATCAGGTGGATGATGAATATACAGTTATAATTAAGTGAGGTGGATACAAATGAAAAAGAAGATCATAACCCTTTCCCTGATCGGAATCCTGCTGATCAGTCTGTTAAGTGGATGCGGAAAATCAGAAGACAAAGAGGCAGCAAAAAGTACAGAGCCGGATATTATGCAGGTCCGTTCCATCTGTAAACTTGCAACAGTAGAATGTTATTATCATAATGTGGCAAAATCCGAAAAGCCGGCAGGTACGGGAATCTGGCATTTTGGGGAAAAGGACCGGCAATTCTGGATTGAATATACCGGAACGGTGAAACTTGGCATTGATATGTCGAAAGTGCAGATGAAAGTAAATGGAACCGATGTAACGGTCACAATTCCTGAAGCTGAAGTACAACAGGTAAATGTAGATGATGATTCGTATAATTCTGACTCCTATATTTTCAGTGAAGACGGGATTAATAAAAATGAAATTACTGCGGAAGATGCAACCGGTGCGGTAGAAAATGCAAGAAATGAAATGATAAAAACAGCAGAAGAGAATACAGCACTTCTTGTAAATGCACAGGAGCGGGCAAAAAAGATGATTGAGAATTATATCATGCAGCTTGGAGAAACGACGGGAACAGAATATCAGATCACATGGAAATATGAATGAGAATCTGAAAAAACAGTCAGTAAAAAATAGAAAATATGAAAATAAAAAGGTGGCGGAGATCAGCGGAGATTTCCGTCACCTTTTTGCATAAAGTGAATTATTTTAGTGGCACGGATTCAGGTGTCAGAAATTCTCTGAATGATAAAAAACATTGTAGATAAAAAACATCGTAGTCAGAAAGAGTTGAAAAAGTAAGAGCCGGGATTTATAATAAAGAAGATTATCGGAGGAACTCTTTTATGATAAATATAAAAAGATATGGCACGCTCTGTCTGTCCGCAATACTGGCAGCAGCGTTTGTTCTGACCCCGGCAGTAAAGATATTTGCTGAGGAGGGGGATACAGCGGCGGATCGTGAAACCCAGCGGCAGACTTGCTATGCAGAGCCGACGGATTCAAATGGACTGACGAACTGGCCGCAGGGACCGGCAGTTTATGCTGATTCAGCGATTGTGATGGATATGAACAGTGGAGCGATCCTATATGGAAAGCAGATCGATAAGCAGCATTATCCGGCAAGTATTACAAAGCTTCTGACTACACTTGTTGCACTGGATCATGCGAAACTGACAGATAAAGTAGAATTTTCACAGGACAGTATTTCTTTCCTGCAGTACGGAGATGCTCATATTGGGATGCGTGCAGGAGAGGAATTGACGCTGGAAGATTCTTTATATGCCATGTTGCTTGCATCTGCCAATGAAGTGTCGTATGCAGTTGCAGAGAGCGTTGGAAAGCAGATGGGCGGAGACTACAATACCTTTATAGAGGCGATGAATGAAGAGTCAGATGCACTGGGATGTACCGGCTCACACTGGACGAATGCAAATGGACTTCATGATGAGCAACATTATACGACAGCTCATGATATGGCTCTGATTGGGGCAGCAGTATATCAGAAAGAAGCATTTCGGACGATCGCACAGTCACTGACACATCAGATTCCACCGACCAATCTGGTAAATGAGGTGAGAACGGTCAATCAGAAGCATAAGATGCTCTGGCCACAGAATGCAAATTATTATGAGTATTGCAAAGGTGGAAAGACCGGTTATACAGATCAGGCAAGAACGACCCTGGTGACGATGGCAGATAACGGAGAGCTGCAGTTGGTTGCAGTGGTGCTATATGATTTCGGGTCAGATGCGTATACGGATACCAGAGCCATCTTTGATTATGGATTTAATAATTTCTCGAAAGTGATGCTGAAAGATCTGGAAAAAGCAGACGGAGTACGGTCATATAAAGATGAGGAAAATGCTTATGTAGTACTGCCCCCCAACGTGAAGTTTTCAGATCTGAAAGCGGAAGTTAAAGCAAAGGATGGTTCCGTCAATGAGGGAACCGTTACATATACCTATGAAGGACAGATCGTAGGGAAGGCAGATGTAACGCTGGATAATAAAAAGTCGGTAGAGAAACCGACAATAACAAAAGGAACAGAAAAGACTGGCACAACGACAGACAGGAAGGAGAAAGAGAGCAGGCCGGTGGTGCTTATCGCTGTGGTCGCAGTGGTTTTGGTACTTGTGACGGGAGCGGTTGCATGGATAAAATATAAGCAGGCAAAAAGCAGACGGCACAGGCGGAAAAGACATCGCAGAAAAAGAAAAAACCTTGACTAGCAGGCAGAATCTCTTTATAATAATTCTGTATGGAAGACTACAGGTTAAAGCGATGACGGAGAGAGTAGGATTTATCTGAACATCCCAGCGAGCCGGGGAAGGTGTAAGCCCGGTATCAGTAAGAGATTTCTGAAGATCACTCCAGAGCAGCAACCCCTGAAACGGAAGCATTTAACAGGCATACCGGTGATTCCGGTGAGACAGATTTCGAGGAGTAAGGGTTGACGTGAGTTCTGCGTTAAAGAATACCATATGCGGATCGGGAAGATCCAAGTATGCTGTAACAGGTGGTACAACGAAAGGAATTTCAGACCTTCGTCCTATTACGGACGGAGGTCTTTCTTTATTTTAGAAGATTCCTTTTCCAAAATATATTTTAAGAAAGGATCAAAGCTATGTATAAGAAAGTTTCAACAGACATGAATTTTGTTGAGCGTGAAAAAGAAGTTGAAAAATTCTGGGATGACGAAAATATCTTCCAGAAGAGTATGGATGAAAAAGAAGGATGCCCGGATTATATTTTCTATGACGGACCTCCGACAGCCAATGGCAAGCCGCATATCGGACACGTTCTGACCCGTGTTATCAAGGATATGATTCCGAGATACCGCACAATGAAAGGTTATATGGTTCCGAGAAAGGCAGGATGGGATACGCATGGTCTTCCGGTAGAGCTGGAAGTTGAGAAGATGCTCGGACTGGACGGAAAGGATCAGATCGAGAAATACGGTCTTGAACCATTCATCAAGAAATGTAAAGAAAGTGTATGGAAATACAAAGGAATGTGGGAAGACTTCTCCGGCACAGTTGGATTCTGGGCTGATATGGAGCATCCATATGTAACGTATGACAACAATTTCATCGAGTCTGAGTGGTGGGCTTTGAAGAAAATTTGGGATAAAGGACTCCTTTACAAAGGATTCAAGATTGTTCCTTACTGCCCTCGTTGTGGAACACCTCTTTCTGCACAGGAAGTTGCACAGGGATATAAGGATGTCAAGGAGCGTTCTGCAATCGTCCGCTTTAAAGTCAAAGATGAGGATGCGTATATTCTTGCATGGACAACAACACCATGGACACTTCCATCCAACCTTGCACTCTGCGTAAATCCAAAAGAGGATTATGCAAAGGTAAAGGCAGCAGACGGAAGAGTTTATTATATGGCATGTGCATTGCTTGATACCGTTCTTGGAAGACTTGCAGAAGAAGGAAAAGACGCTTACGAAGTACTTGCAACGTATAAGGGAACAGAACTGGAGGGCAAAGAATACGAGCCACTGTACCAGTGTGCGGCAGATGAGGCTGCAAAGCAGCGTAAGAAAGCATTTTACGTTGTATGTGATGAGTATGTAACTCTGACAGATGGTACCGGAGTTGTTCATATCGCACCGGCATTTGGTGAAGACGATGCCAACGTAGGAAGAAAGTATGATCTTCCATTTGTACAGCTTGTAGATGAAAAGGGTAACATGGCAGAGTCTACACCGTTTGCAGGACTGTTCGTAAAGAAAGCAGACCCGGAAGTATTAAAAGATCTGGATGCAAGGGGACTTCTCTACGATGCACCGAAGTTTGAGCATAGCTATCCTCACTGCTGGAGATGTGATACTCCGCTGATTTATTATGCACGTGAGTCCTGGTTCATCAAGATGACAGCAGTTCGTGATGACCTGATTGCAAATAATAATACAATTAACTGGATTCCGGAGAGTATCGGTAAGGGACGTTTCGGTGACTGGATTGAGAACGTTCAGGACTGGGGAATCAGTCGTAACCGTTACTGGGGAACTCCGCTGAATATCTGGCAGTGTGAGTGTGGATGTATGCATTCTGTCGGAAGTATTGAAGAACTGAAATCTATGTCCGATAACTGCCCGGATGATATTGAGCTGCACCGCCCATACATTGACGCAGTAACAATCAACTGCCCGGATTGTGGTAAAGAAATGCACAGAGTGCCGGAAGTTATCGACTGCTGGTTTGACAGTGGATCTATGCCGTTTGCACAGCACCATTATCCGTTTGAAAATCAGGAGCTGTTCGAGAAGCAGTTCCCGGCAGACTTTATTTCCGAGGCTGTTGACCAGACAAGAGGATGGTTCTACTCCCTGCTTGCCATCTCAACGCTGCTGTTCAATAAAGCACCGTATAAGAACGTTATCGTGCTTGGACACGTACAGGATGAGAATGGACAGAAGATGAGTAAGTCCAAAGGAAATGCGGTTGATCCGTTTGATGCACTGGAGAAATACGGAGCAGATGCGATCCGCTGGTACTTCTACATCAACAGTGCACCGTGGCTGCCGAACCGTTTCCACGGAAAAGCAGTACAGGAAGGACAGCGTAAGTTCATGGGAACTCTGTGGAATACTTATGCATTCTTTATACTGTATGCAAATATCGACAATTTTGATGCTACAAAGTATACACTGGAATATGATAAACTTCCGGTTATGGATAAATGGATTCTTTCCAAGATGAATACCATGGTAAAAGATGTGGACAACAACCTTGGTAATTACAGAATCCCGGAGGCAGCACGTGTGCTTCAGGATTTCGTAGATGATTTAAGTAACTGGTATGTAAGAAGAAGCCGCGAGCGTTTCTGGGCAAAGGGAATGGAGCAGGATAAGATCAATGCTTACATGACTCTGTATACAGCCCTTGTTACGGTATCAAAGGCAGCAGCTCCGATGATTCCGTTCATGACAGAGCAGATCTATCAGAACCTGGTTCGCAGCATTGACAAGGATGCTCCGGAGAGTATCCACCTGTGTAGTTTTCCGGAAGTTCATGAAGAGCAGATTGACAAAGAGCTTGAGAATAATATGGAACACGTACTTGACCTTGTAGTAATGGGACGTGCATGCCGTAACGCATCCAATATCAAGAACCGTCAGCCGATCGGTCAGATGTTTGTAAAAGCAGACTTTGAGCTTTCTGAATTTTATCAGGAAATCGTAGCAGACGAGCTGAATGTTAAGAATATTAAATTTACAGATGATGTAAGAGACTTTACTTCTTATAGTTTTAAACCACAGTTGAAGACAGTTGGACCAAAGTATGGTAAAATGTTAGGTGGTATCAAAGCAGCACTCAATGACATCGATGGAAATGCAGCAATGGATGAGCTGAATACTACCGGCGTACTCAAACTGGATGTAAATGGTCAGGAGATCGAACTTTTCAAAGAAGACCTTCTGATTGATACAGCTCAGATTGAAGGATATGAATCTGTCAATGATAATGGAATCACAGTTGTACTGGATACGAATCTTACACCGGAACTTCTGGAAGAAGGATTTGTAAGAGAGATCATCAGCAAGATCCAGACGATGAGAAAAGAAGCTGATTTCGAGGTGATGGACAAGATCCGTGTTACGTACGAAGGCAGTGAAAAAGCAGAAGCTGTTTTTGAAAAGAACAGCACTCTGATCGGTGGAGAAGTACTTGCCACAGAAGTTGTAAAGGCAGAGCCTGCAGGCCATGTAAAAGAGTGGAAGATCAACGGTGAAGCAGTTACGATGGGTGTCGAGAAAAAAGGAGAATAAAAGGATGTTCAGTAAAAGATTTGAGAAGGCTGCATTTAAGACAGCAGTGAAAGAAAATGTAAAGACGCTTTACAGAAAGACGATTGATGAGGCTACACCTCAGCAGTTATTTCAGGCGGTTTCTTATGCAGTTAAGGATGTTATTATTGATGACTGGATCGAGACGCAGAAGCGTTACGATGAGACAGATGCAAAGACTGTTTACTATATGTCCATGGAGTTCCTGATGGGACGTGCATTAGGTAACAACCTCATCAATATGACAGCATATAAAGAGGTAAAAGAAGCGTTGGAAGAGATGAATATTGACCTCAACGTGATCGAAGATGAAGAGCCGGATGCGGCTCTCGGAAATGGAGGACTCGGTCGTCTTGCAGCATGTTTCCTGGATTCTCTTGCGACATTGAATTATCCGGCATACGGCTGTGGAATCCGTTACCGTTACGGTATGTTCAAGCAGAAAATTGAAAATGGATATCAGGTAGAAGTACCGGATAACTGGCTGAAAGAAGGAAATCCGTTCGAGATCCGTCGTGAAGAGTATGCAAAGGAAGTACGTTTCGGAGGAAATATCCGTTTCGAGAAAGATCCTGTTACAGGAAAAGATAAATTTATTCAGGAAAATTATGAGTCTGTTATGGCAGTTCCGTATGATATGCCGGTTGTTGGATATGGCAACCACGTAGTAAATACACTGCGTGTATGGGATGCAAAGCCGATCACGGATTTCAAACTGGATGAGTTCGACAGAGGAAATTATCATAAGGCAGTAGAGCAGGAGAACCTTGCAAAACTGATCGTAGATGTTCTTTACCCGAATGATAATCATTATTCAGGAAAAGAGCTTCGTCTGAAGCAGCAGTACTTCTTCATTTCTGCAAGTCTTCAGGCACTGATCGCAAAATATAAAAAGAAGCATGGAGACATCAGAAAGCTGTATGAAAAAGTTGTCATTCAGATGAACGATACGCACCCGACGGTTGCTGTACCGGAGCTGATGCGTCTTCTGATTGATGTAGAGGGACTTAGCTGGGATGAGGCATGGGAAGTAACAAGCAAGACCTGTGCTTATACAAACCATACAATTATGGCAGAAGCACTTGAAAAATGGCCGATCGACCTGTTTTCAAAACTGCTTCCGCGTATTTATCAGATCGTACAGGAGATTGACCGCCGCTTCGTGATCCAGGTTCGTGAGACGTATCCGGGAAATGAAGAGAAAGTACGGAAAATGGCAATCCTTATGGATGGACAGGTTCGTATGGCAAATATGGCGATCATAGCAGGCTTCTCTGTTAATGGTGTTGCAAAGCTTCATACGGAGATCCTTGAGAAGCAGGAACTGAAAGATTTCTATCAGATGATGCCGGAGAAGTTCAACAATAAGACGAATGGTATCACGCAGAGACGTTTCCTGGCTCATGGAAATCCGCTGCTTGCAGACTGGATCACCAGTAAGATCGGTGATGGCTGGATTACAGATCTCTCTCAGATCTCCAAGCTGAAACCACTGGTTGAGGATGAAGAGGCAAGACGTGAGTTCATGGAGATCAAATACCAAAATAAAGTTCGCCTTGCAAAGTATATCAAGGAGCATAATGGAATTGATGTAGATCCGCGTTCTATCTTTGATATTCAGGTAAAACGTCTGCATGAGTACAAGCGTCAGCTTCTGAATATACTGCACATCATGTATCTGTATAATCAGATCAAAGAGCATCCTGAGATGTCCTTCTATCCGAGAACATTTATTTTCGGAGCTAAGGCAGCAGCAGGTTATCTTCGTGCAAAAGAGACGATCAAATTGATTAACTCCGTAGCAGATGTTGTAAATAACGACAGAAGTATCAATGGTAAGCTGAAAGTGGTATTTATTGAAGATTACAGAGTATCTAATGCAGAAATTCTTTTTGCGGCAGCAGATGTCAGCGAGCAGATTTCTACAGCTTCTAAAGAAGCTTCAGGAACAGGTAATATGAAATTTATGCTTAATGGTGCACCGACACTTGGAACAATGGATGGAGCGAATGTAGAGATCGTTCAGGAAGTTGGCGAGGAGAATGCATTTATCTTCGGATTAAGCTCACAGGAAGTTATCAACTATGAGAACAATGGTGGATACAATCCGGTTGACATTTACTTTAATGACTGGGAGATCAAGCGTGTAGTAGACCAGCTTATGGATGGAACTTACTCCAATGGTGACCACAATATGTATATCAATCTGTACAGCTCACTGTTAAATACACAGTGTACAGACAGAGCAGACACTTACTTCATTCTGAAAGATTTCCGTTCTTATGCAGATGCACAGAAGAGAGTTGAGGAAGCTTACAGAGATCAGCAGAAATGGTCGAAGATGGCAATGCTCAACACTGCATGCAGTGGTAAATTTACATCAGACAGAACGATTGAAGAGTATGTACGGGATATTTGGCATCTTGAAAAAGTAGAAGTACCTTCAGGACAGGATCTTTTTGATTAAGACAGGAGGAATGACAGATGGAATATGGAAATGATTTTGATTTTTCATACGGAGTTCCGGATGGTCCGACAATGAGCAGCAGTGGATCAGATATATTTTCAGTGATCATGACCGTTTATCTGTTGGTGATCGTGGCAGCCGTGATGATTGGTATTGTGAAATATGTATTTAAATCCATTGCACTTTACCGTCTGGCACAGAGAACAGGAAATGCAAATCCGTGGATGGCATGGGTACCATTTGCGAGATCTTATCTTCAGGGAGATCTTGCAGGCAGTATGCCTTTAAAGAAAAGAAGACTTCAGAGTCCGGGACTTTGGAAAGTCCTTATTCCGTTGATCGGAACGGCTGTAATCGCAGGACTTTATTTCCTTTTCATTGTTGTGGCAGGAGTTGGAACTGCATTGAGCTATTCCACCGGAATGGGTGCAGGAAGTCTGACACTGATCTGGGTGATAGTTTTCCTGCTGATTATTGCAGCAGTAGCACTTCAGGCGATTGAAGCGGTGCTGGATGTACTGGTGAACTTTCATATTTACCATAGACTGACATCCCATAATATGGCGATTATCCATAGTGTTCTTGGTATATTTATTCCAATGTACGAAGCAATCTGCTTATTTATTATGAGCAAGAAGCCGTATAACCCGGGAATGGAGCCAAATCTTCCACCGCAGGCACCAAATTTCGGTGGTAATCCGATTCCTCCGACGATGCCTGTATCACCGGCAGCATCAGAAACTCCGGCAGAATCTGTATCTCCGATGCCGGCAGAAGCACCGGTACAGCAGGTTCCGGTAACTCCGACAGAGTCATCGGCACAGAATCCGTATGTGAATCCGATGCAGGTTCAGGGAACAGAAAGTTTGGCAAAAGATGCACAGAGTACAGAAGCAGAACCGACAGAAAATAGTGCAGAAAAATAAAGCGTAAAGGTAAAATTTAATACAGGTTCTAAAATAAGACAGCCCTTCATATAATAAAGTATGGAGGGCTGTCTTTATGAGCTTTTATTCAGCAAAAAAGAAAATAAAAAATATAGCTGCATTTCTGATCATCCTCATATTTCTTCCATATGTTGTCTCTATTTTTGTAAATGGAAAAGATGTGAATCTACAAAATGGGAGCGGTCATTTTACAATAAAAGTTGCAAGAACAGACCCAGATGGAACGGAACTGGATCTTGATCTGGACTGGGAAGAGTATCTGATCGGGGTTCTTGCATATGAAATGCCGGAGTCTTACGAATTGGAAGCGTTGAAAGCACAGGCCGTGGTGCTGCGTACAAGCCTGTGCAGAGAACTGGCAGAAAACGAGGAGAAGACGGCAACAGAGAAATATCTGACTCATGCAGAAATGAAACGGAAATGGGGAGCGGCCAATTTTGATACATATTTGAAAAAATATACCAAAGCAGTGGAAGATACAGAAGGAACAGTGGTCTGGTATAATGAGGCTTGTGCATGGACACCATATCATCAGTCCAGTAACGGTGAGACACGGAACGCATCAGAAGTTCTTGGAACAGAAGATTATCCTTATATCTGTAAGAGAGAATGCCCGTTGGACAAAGCGGCTGAGGATGAAATTCAGGTAACAGTTTTTGACTATCAGGAAATACAACAGTTATGCAGAGATTTTCTGGTGGCAGAAGAAAATTCGGAGAGTGCAGAAAAAGGCTATAACTTTGCTGACTTTGAAATACTGGAAATGGATTCTTCCGGTTATGTGCGACAGATGAGGATGGGAGATACAGTCTGTACCGGGGATCAGTTTCGGGATGCATTGTCCCTGTCTTCCAGTGCATTTTCATTTTACGAGAGTATAAAAGGTTTGAAGATCACGACCATCGGAAAAGGACATGGACTGGGAATGAGTCAGTGGACAGCAAATGAAATGGCAAAGGAAAAGAAAAATTATGAAGAAATCCTGCAGTTCTTTTTTGAAGGAACAACATTAAATAAAGAATTTGACGAAAAAGAAGCGACAGGGAATTAAAATAGAATTCTTTCCGAATAGAAGTCACATATTCTGGCAATGCTATAGTCAGAGGTGATGATGAATGAATAAGAAAGAGAAGTTTTCCTTTTTAAAGGGAAAAGGAGCTTCTGTTGGAATCGTACTTTGCTTCGTGGCAGTCATTGCAATGGTGGGGACAGTTACATTCAGAAATTACAAAAAGAATATGAATGAGCAGATTGCAAAGGTTCAGCAGGAGACAGAAAAACTGACAAAAGAAAATGATGCAGCGGCAAATTCAAAAGATGTACTTCCAATGGAGGGAGAGGAAGATGCAACACCGTCACAGACAGATCATGCGGATCGTCAGGAACAAGAAGGAGCATCCTCCACAGACGGAACAGAGGCAGAAAATGGACAGCAGCAGGGTCAGGAGACGGATGAGACTGCGGCACAGGGAAGTTCCGGTGCATGGTTTACGGAAGCAAGCATACTGGAGTGGCCGGCAAGCGGGGCAACGCTGATCGGGTACAGTATGGATCAGACCGTTTATTTTCCTACTTTAGAAGAGTATAAGTACAATCCGGCAATGATCATCGGGGGTGAAGTCGGGGAAAGCATCAAGGCATCAGCGACAGGAACAGTGAGCAGTATTGAAGAGACAGCACAGACGGGAACAACCGTTACATTGGATATGGGAAATGGATATGCGGCTGTTTACGGCCAGTTAAAAGACCTGTCCGTATCAGAAGGAGATACTGTTGCAACAGGTGAGCCGATCGGTCTGTTGAATGAACCTACAAAATACTATAGCGTGGAAGGACCGAATCTCTATTTTAAGGTAATGAAAGATGGAGAGCCGGTAGATCCGATGAAATTTATGGAAAGTAAATCGAGTGCCATTGCACGAAGATTTCCACTTTCGAGTTACAAACGGTCAACGGGCTGAGGTAAAGCGGGCTTGCACTGCGAAGGAATATCTCTGCTTTCCGCGTCCGCTTCGCCATAAAGAAGTCTTTTGCTTTACAAGCGTATCACCCCAACAACTACAAATTTCATGCTATAATAACTTCGAGGTGATTTTTTGAATTATACATACATTTTAAAATGCAAGGATGGAAGTTTATATACCGGCTGGACAAATGATCTTGAGCAGCGTGTGGCTGCCCACAATACAGGAAAAGGTGCAAAATATACGAAAGCAAGGCGTCCTGTTGAGTTGGTTTATTTTGAAGAATTTGAAACCAAAGAACAGGCGATGAAAAGAGAATATGCGATTAAGCAGATGGCAAGAAAAGATAAATTAGAACTGGTTCGAAGAAAAGAAAAAGCGGATGATCGGAGCGAATAAGTAAAAGATAAAGTAACGATCAAAATAAAGTAAAGGTCAGGTACAGGAAGATAAAAAGATGCCAGGATGAGAAGCTGTTCTGCTTCTCGTCCTGGCATTATCTATCATTTCCAAAGAAGGGTGTATAAGATCTGCAAGTTGGAATTAACCAAAGTATCTCTTAAGAAGTCCCTCAAATGCTTTTCCGTGTCTTGCCTCATCTCTTGCCATCTCATGAACTGTATCATGGATTGCATCAAGATTTGCAGCTTTTGCTCTCTTTGCAAGGTCGAATTTACCTTCTGTAGCACCATGCTCAGCTTCTACTCTCATCTCAAGATTCTTCTTTGTGCTGTCTGTAACAACTTCACCGAGGAGTTCTGCAAACTTGGCAGCATGTTCAGCCTCTTCATAAGCTGCTTTCTCCCAGTACAGACCGATTTCAGGATAACCTTCTCTGTGAGCAACTCTTGCCATTGCAAGATACATACCTACTTCAGAGCATTCTCCCTCGAAGTTAGCTCTTAAATCAGCAAGAATATCTTCGCTGACACCTTTAGCAACACCTACTACATGTTCAGCAGCCCATGTCTTTTCACCGGATACTTCTTTAAACTTGTCAGCACCTACATGACAGACTGGACATTCAGCCGGTGCAGCATCTCCCTCATAAACATAACCACATACTGTACATACAAATTTTTTCATAATCGTAATCTCCTTTTCTTTTAAATAAAATATAAGTTAAGACTTTCTAATGCAGTCACTGCATTCTCCATAAAATAAAGTAGAACTGGAAGTAATCATTCCGTCAAAACAGTCATTCGCAAGACGGTTCATCTCTTCAATACTTTTCATATCCAGCTCAAGATCCAGGAACCGTCCACATTTCGTACATAAGAAATGATTGTGCGGCTGTACGGTTCCATCAAATCTGTCTCCTCCGTCAGGTGTTGATATCTTGATCGCCTCACCGATGTCTGTAAGCAGATTCAGGTTTCGATATACAGTGCCAAGACTGATATTGGGAAATTCCTTCTTTACATGCATATATACGGTATCGGCTGTTGGATGTTCCTTTGTGGATGCAAGATAGTGCTTGATCGCTTCACGTTGTCGGCTGTATTTTAATGCTGCCACAAGAATCCCCCTTTCTAATGATGAAGAAATGGATCAGTAACTTCATCAACTTTAAATTAATAACAGTAATGATTACTGTGATTAGAATATAACTCATTTTTTTAAAATTGTCAACTATATTTCTGAAAAAACTCAAAAATATTTTCAAATCGTAAAAGCTTCCTTAGTATAGGCTGATAGAAGGGGTCAGATCCTCTTTTTAAATGTTACAAAAATATTAAAAAATAAAGTTGAAAATAGACGAAAAAGAGGGAATAATGACAGATTAAAAGGGATGAAAATAATGAAAAAAGCATAAACTATGTTGACATTACAGCAAGATATTGATACAATCCGATTGTAACATAATTAACAAATATGTAACATTTAGAACTTCCTACAAAAGAAAAAAGAGAAAGTAAGGAGGTTTTATATGAAAAAATTGTATATGGGACAAAAGATGATCGTATCTGCACTGGCAGGTATGATATTGATTCCGGGGAGTGTAGTCAGGATACAGGCAGCAGAAAATGAAGAACAGCAGTCTGTTGTACCGACTGCAGGAATCGAATCGGCACTGGAAGAGTGTTACAGGACAAAAGTAAAAGAAAATCTTCAGCTCTATCTTGTGCCAACAGACGAGGGTGAGTATTTGAATATAGCGTTTTCTGACACGGATGATTTCACTTATGTCAGAAGCGAACCGGATGAGAACAGTGACTGGACAGGAAAATTATATAAAGATTCAACTGTCGAAGTCCTGGAATATCTGGATGGCTGGACAAAGATCCGGTCAGGTGAGACAGAAGGATATGTTCCCACAGAAAAGCTGTTTACAGGAGAAGATGCCCGTATTCATTCAGGGGAGTACGAAGAGAATACGGCAACTGTGACGGCAGACAGACTGAATGTAAGAGCCGGAACCGGAACAGATACAGAGGTGCTGACTCAGGTTAGTGAGGGAGAGACTTATGAAATCCGGGGTGAACAGGCAGATGGCTGGTATCCGGTGAAAGTCGGAGAGATCAATGGCTGGGTGTATGGAGCCTATGTCACGACGGAAACTTCCTATTCTTATGGGGAGACGAAAGAACAGGAAGAAGCACGTATTGCGGCTGAAGAAGAGCAAAAAATCCAGGAGGCAGCGGCAGCCGCACTGGTTTCAAAAGGACAGTCAGTAGTGGACTATGCATATCAGTTCCTTGGCAATCCGTATGTCTGGGGAGGTACAAGTCTTACGAATGGGGCGGACTGTTCCGGGTTTGTCCAGTCAGTTTACGCACATTTTGGAATCAGCCTCCCAAGGACATCCTATGAACAGAGAACAGCGGGGGATGAGATCAGCTATGCAGAGGCACAGCCGGGAGATCTGATCCTTTATGAAGGTCATGTTGGTATTTATATGGGAGATGGAAAGATCATAAATGCCATGAATGAAGCACAGGGTATTGGAGTTTGCAGTGCGACATATACGAATATTGTGGCAGTTCGAAGAGTACTGTAGAAGTTGAGTGATAATTCAAATGTCAAGAGCTGGCATGACCTGAAATTTAAATAAGCAAAATGCACAAAAATGTAGAGTTTTGTAAAAAGTGGTCGAATAAATCGAAAATGGAGTTTTCAACTTATCCACATTAAAATCTTAGAAAAAGGTGGAAAAATATAACGTTTTTAAAAAGTTATCCACATTATCCACACGAAATCCACACTTTTTGGTGGATTACTTTTAAATAAAAAGAGAACGAACGTTTTGTGTAGAAGTTATGAAAATAGAAAATTGTCGAAAAAAAGAAAGAAAAGAATTGACTTTTAAGAAGTTGTAAAATCAGTGTGAGTTAAAAAGAAAAATCTGAAAATTCAAAAAATAGTTGATAAAACCAGGTCGAAGGACTATAATGTAAAGCACGAAAAATAGAAGGAGGAATCAGCAATGGCACAGATTTCTAAAGAGACAAGAATTGGCGAGCTTCTCGTTACATTTCCGGAAGCAGCTCCGATTCTGATGGAAATTGGAATGCACTGCCTTGGATGCCCGGCATCTCAGATGGAATCTCTGGAAGAAGCAGCAATGGTTCATGGAATCGACAGTGACCTTCTTGTGGAGAAGATTAATGCAGCGATGGCAGCAGCAGGAAAATAATAAAAGAGGCGGAAACGTTTCATGAAAATTGAAAGCCCCTGACACCAGGAAGTCCTGATGTCAGGGGCTTTTTTTCGTTGTCAGTTATACGGTTAAAGTGCTGCCAGTTTCTGTACTGCATCCGCTGATACGATGATCTCGCAATGCTCTTCAAGAAAAGCAAGGATTGTAGAATCCGCTTTTTCAGGAGTGCTATATTCCGAAAGCATATTACATATCTTATTAAATTCATGGTCGGAAGAAGAACCAGGTGCAAGTGCAAGAATATAAGTGTGATTCTCTTTATCTTTATAAAGTGTATTCGCATTCTTATAGAATGGAGCTGCAAGGCGTGCAGCACGAATCACAGAATCTAAAGTGCTAAATGAGAAAAGACGAAGCGTAAGCTGCGGTTCGGAAACAGCTTCCTCCTGTTCCTCTTCGGGGGACGCGGAAGGAAGACCTGCCGCTGCTTCTTTTACTTTATTGAGCAGGTCAAGAAATTCATCTGCTCCCTGCAGCTTTTCAAGCACATCATTGTTCACTGTATCTGAATCGCCAAGCGGTGTAAATTTTGAAAACCGGGTATCCAGCTCTTCAGGGTCTTCGACTTTCGTTATAATCAAGACGATCGAATCCGCAGAGGAAGGAATCGCCTCGATCATGAGCGGAAGATCTTCCGCGTCAAAACCGAAATCAAATGATGCCTGCTGCATCATATCCCGAAATAAAGATTTTGCTTTCTCAGTACCATAAGCCAGCTCGCTGAGCTTTAAATGGCGGGCTGCCAGATCAGCATGTGTCAACGTACAACGAATTTGATTATCATTGATTTTTTCAATTTTCATATGATCACATCCCTCTCTTCTATATAAAATAATATGAGTATTGAATGACTTTGATCCAATAAGATATATCATTTCACTGTCTAGTATAAGCAAAAATCAAAAAGATGTAAAGAAAAAGAAGATAAGTTTATAATTCTTTCATCATCTTTTTCTGTTATCAACAAATTCACATAGCTTATCAACAAGAAACACATTGAAAAATGCTTTATTCTGCCCATATAATGGCACTTACAGAAGACAGCGGTCAGGATAACGACTCAGAAGAAAGGAGATTCGGAAAAGATTCAAATGGAGAAATTGATTTGCTGCAGGTGGTGCTGTCTTCGCAGTTCGCATAAATACTCAACAGTATGTCACAGTACTTCCAACGGGTCTTCAAAAATGCGGACATAAGGTTATCAGTATCTGCAGAGAAAGGAGAGAGTATACGCCAATGATGGACATAACTGATAAAGAGAGTTACAGAAGTTTGTACTCTGAGTTAAAGCAGTATGAAAAGAGAGGGATAGACATCCTTATGGATGGATATCAGGTAAGTCCGATGCAGATCGTGACCGCATATATGGCAAAAGAAGAAGGTGCTTATATGCGTGATTATGTGATGGATCAGAATGGAAGACTGGAATCTCTGACATTTACCGATGTAGATGAATTGAATGTAGATAAATTTGGATTGTCAGTGCTTACCCCTTGATGCCGGACAGTACAGATAGATGAGCAGTCAGAGAAAAGAAAGGTCAGAAAAGGATGCATCAATGTGCGGAAAGTATATTCAGAAAAAGTCTGATATGTTATAATGATTGCGGATAGGAGGTGCCGCATGAACGAAAGAAAAAGGCATAGAAGAAAAGGCAGAAGAAGACGGAGAAGATCACCGGGGATCGCCTTGATCATTTCCATCGTACTTGTCATTATCATAGCAGTAGCAGGAATTTTTGTTGTCTGGAAGAGATATGGTCCATCGAATGAAAGGGCTGATCTGGAACAATATTATGGCCTGGACAGCAAAGATGAGATCGCAGTAGTGATTGATGATGAAGTGATACGAAGCGAAGATCTGGCACAGGATAAAGCGGAAGGATTAAAAGTAATTTCGGCAAAGGTCTATGACAGTGAATATTATATTGAAGCTTCTGTTGTAAGAGATAAGATTAATGAGCGTTTTTACTGGGATTCAAATGAACAGATTCTTTTATATACACTGCCGTCAGGGAATGTTTCTGTCGTGGCAGATACGAATGAATATACTGAGGTCAATGAACAGAAAAGTGTAGATTATACCATTCTGAAAATGGAGGGCGACAAAGTTTATATTGCACTTCCATTTATACAGACGTATACCAATATGGAGTACAAAGTATATCAGGATCCGAACAGGATCGTGATCACGACAGACTGGGGTGAAAAAGAGACCGCAGTTGTAAAAGGTGATACACAGATCCGTTATCAGGGCGGAGTGAAAAGTCCTGTTCTCACCGATGTAAAAAAGAACGACAAGGTTACAGTTCTGGAAGATGAGGATGACTGGCAGAAAGTAGCTACAGCAGATGGATTTATCGGTTATCTGAAAAGCAGTAAGCTGAAAGACCAGAAGAAAGAAAAAACTTCCAGAGATTTTGCGGAGCCGGAATATACAAGTATTTCAAAAGATTATAAGATCAATATGGCATGGCATAATGTTACGAATGTCAGTGCCAACCAGAGCATTCAGAGTATGCTCGCTACTACAAAAGGACTGACTACGATTGCACCGACCTGGTTCAGTCTTGCAGATACTGAAGGAAATATCACATCCATTGCAGACACAGACTATGTTCAGTATGCAAAGCAGGCAGGACTGGAAGTGTGGGCGGTACTCCGGGATTTCCATGGAGGTATTAATTCATATGATGAGACTTATGAAGTATTAAGTTACAGTTCAAAAAGAGCAAAAGTGATCGATCAGGTGATCGCGGCTGCATTGCAGAGTCAGGTAGATGGAATCAACCTGGATTTTGAACTGATCTCGTCAAAGTGTGGAGTGCATTATATTCAGTTTGTGAGAGAGCTGTCAGTAAAGTGCAGAGAGAACAACCTGGTATTATCAGTAGACAACTATGTTCCGAAGCCCTACAATACGCAGTACGATCTGAAAGAGCAGGCAGCGGTAGCGGATTATGTGTTCATCATGGCATATGATGAGCATACAGACGGCTCTAATGAAGCCGGATCTGTTGCATCTATCAGTTACCTGGAAAACGGTGTGACAGATGCACTGAAGCTTGTCCCGAAAGAAAAGCTGGTTGCTGCAATCCCGTTTTTTACAAGACTTTGGAAAGAAACTCCAAAGACGGAAGAAGAGTTGGCTGCAGAAGCAGGAACAGAGGCAGCAGATTATCCGAACAGTGTAAGCAGTCAGGCACTTGGTATGGATGAAGCTGCACAGGCGGTTCAGAATGCAGGTGTGACAGCACAATGGGATGATGAGACGAAGCAGAATTATGCAAAGTGGGAAGCAGATGGAAGTACCTACAGGATCTGGCTGGAAGATATGCAGTCATTGGAAGAAAAGATGAAAGTAATCCGGCAGAACGAACTGGCAGGAGTTGCAGAGTGGAGTCTTGGAAGAGAAAATAGCGGCGTATGGGATCTGATTCTCCAATATTTGAATTAAATAAAGATGATTTTGAAAAAATATCCTTTTCAGACATATACTACAATATAAGTCTGAGGAGGATATTTATTTTGCTAAAAAAAATGCGAAAAAAAGCAGGAGCATTACTTGTAATGATTTGCCTCGGCGTGGTTATTTTACTGTGTTGGGAGGCGGGAGAGCATCTGAAAGATAAGATTCTCAGAAGTCTTGAAACTGCAGCAGAAGCTCGTACAGGAAAGCAGACAGTAGTCCTTGACAGCGGGCATGGAGGAAGTGATTCCGGGAAAGTCGGGATCAATGGGGCGAAAGAAAAGGAGATTAATCTGCTGATTGCAAAAGAGATCAGAAGATTGCTTGAAAAAGAAAAGATTGAAGTAATTATGGTCCGGGAAAAAGATGAGGAGCTTGGAAAGAGTAAAGTAGAAGATTTGAAATACAGAGTTTCGCTGATGAATGAAAAAAAGCCGTCACTGGCAGTCAGCATTCATCAGAACAGTTATCATGAAGAAAATGTTTTTGGAGCACAGGTTTTTTATTATAAGACTTCAACCGAAGGAGAAAAGGCGGCTGCGGTCATTCAGGAAGCACTTCAGGAAGTGAATCCTGAAAATACGAAAAAAATTAAAGCAAATGATACATACTATCTTTTAAAGAAGACCGAAGTTCCGACGGTGATCGTAGAATGTGGCTTTTTAAGTAATTATGCAGAGGCGGAAAAACTGGTATCAGAAGACTATCAGAAGAAGCTGGCAGAAGCGGTGACAAAAGGCATCCTGCAATATCTGAAAGATCAGTGATGAAAGTAATGAAGAAGGGATAAATAGTTTTTTTTTCAATAGAAAGATGTTATAATAAAATTTATGGAAACGATAATAAGAAAAATAGATAAAAATAATCTTGATCCTGAAGTAATCGAAGAGGCAGGAAATATTCTGAAGAATGGCGGGCTTGTAGCATTTCCGACGGAGACAGTCTACGGACTGGGAGCGGATGCGTTGAAGGAGGAGGCAGCGAAGAAGACTTATGCTGCAAAAGGCCGTCCATCGGATAATCCGCTGATCGTGCATATTGCGGATTATGAAGATCTGAAGGCAGTTGCGGTGAATATCCCGGCGAAGACGGATGCCCTGGCAGCTCATTTCTGGCCTGGTCCACTGACGATGATCTTTGAGAAGAGTGAGATTGTACCGTACGGAACGACAGGCGGACTGGATACCGTTGCAGTCAGGATGCCGAGTGATCCGGTGGCAGCGGCTGTGATCCGGGCAGCAGGTGGATTCGTATCTGCACCAAGTGCCAATACATCAGGAAGACCGAGTCCCACAACAGCACAGCATGTCAGTGAAGATCTGGACGGAAAGATCGATATGATTCTTGACAGTGGAAGTGTGGATATCGGTCTGGAATCAACGATTCTTGATATGACTGTAGAACCGCCGATGATCCTGCGTCCGGGGGCAATCACTGCGGATATGTTTGAAGAAGTGATCGGCCCGGTCAGTGTGGATGAGACAATCCTTGGAAGTGAGAGCAACAAAGCTCCGAAAGCACCGGGGATGAAATATCGTCATTATGCTCCGAAGGCAAAGCTGATCATTGCCGAGGGGGACATCCGGGAGGAAGTTCTTGCAATCCGTCAGCTTGCATATGCCGCACATCGCAAAGGCGAGCGGGTTGGAATTATTGCAACCGGGGAGACACTTCCATTTTATAAGTATGGAATTGTAAAGAATATCGGGACCCGAGAGAATGAGAAGACCATTGCAAGGAATCTGTACCGGGTTCTGAGAGAATTTGATGACGAAGAGGTTGACATTATCTACAGTGAATCCTTTGCCATGCAGGGGATTGGAAGTGCGATCATGAACCGTCTGGAAAAGGCAGCGGGACATTTAAGAATCAGTGCATCTGCAGTAGTAAAGCAGCAGAGATACCGGAGAGTTATTTTCGTAAGTAATACAGATTCTTATATCGGACCGATGGCAGCGGAGCTTTTGAGGAATAAAGAGCTGGAACAGGAGTATGTGGTTGATTGCAGCGGACTTGTGGTTTTGTTCCCTGAACCGGTGAATCCAAAGGCAGAAGCAATCATGAAGAGTGCAGGCATGACGCTGGAAGGTCATGTGGCGAAGCAGTTTGACAGTGAGAGTCTGCAGCCGGATACACTGATTCTGACAGTAGATGAGAGTACAAAGAAAAAGATGATTTCAGAGTATGAAAATACAGAGAACGTATATACGTTAAGTGAATTTGCAGGAGAGGGAGAAGAGATTCCAGATCCTTATGGAAAGCCGCTTACTGCATACGGTGAGTGCTTTGAAGTCCTGAAGAGACTCATAGATCAATTAGAAGAAAAATTAAATTCATTTGCAAAAGGAGAAGAATAATGGCAAAAGTACATGTAATGGATCACCCGTTGATCGCACACAAAATCAGTTATATCCGCAGCGAGGAAGTTGGAACGAAAGAATTTCGCGAGATGATCGGAGAGATTGCACAGTTGATGTGTTATGAGGCAACCAGAGATCTGAAACTTGAAGATGTTCAGATCAAGACCCCGATCTGTGAGATGACAGGAAAGTCTCTTGCAGGAAAGAAACTGGCGATCGTGCCGATCCTTCGTGCAGGACTTGGAATGGTTGACGGATTCCTGACACTGATTCCGGCAGCAAAGGTAGGTCATATCGGACTTTATCGTGATCCGGAGACACTTGAACCGGTAGAGTATTACTGCAAATTACCGGCAGACTGTGAAGAGAGGGAAGTTTTCGTAGTAGATCCGATGCTTGCAACAGGCGGTTCCAGTGTGGCAGCGATTCAGATGCTGAAAGATAAAGGCGTAAAGCATATCCGTTTTGTATGCATTATCGCAGCACCGGAAGGTGTTGAGCGTATGAAAAAAGAGCATCCTGATGTAGATCTCTATATCGGTTCTCTGGATGAGAAACTGAACGATCATGGTTATATCGTACCGGGACTTGGTGATGCCGGAGACCGTATCTTCGGTACAAAATAAGAGGACAGACGAAGGAGCTGATGCAGATGTCTGATAAGAGAACAGATTATTTATCATGGGATGAATATTTTATGGGTGTTGCGATGCTTTCGGGAATGCGTTCAAAAGATCCGAATACGCAGGTGGGATGCTGTATTGTCAGTCAGGATAATAAGATTTTGTCCATGGGCTACAACGGACTGCCGATCGGCTGTTCAGATGACGAGTTCCCATGGGCGAGAGAAGGAGAAGATCCGCTGGATACAAAGTATGTTTATACGACGCACAGCGAGCTGAATGCAATTTTGAACTACAGTGGCGGCAGTCTTGCGGGAGCGAAACTTTACGTGTCTCTTTTCCCGTGCAACGAATGTGCAAAAGCTATCATACAGTCAGGGATCAAAGAGGTGATCTATGACTGTGATAAGTACGCACATACTCCGGCGGTTATGGCATCAAAAAGAATGATGGATGCAGCAGGGGTCAGATACCATCAGTATCATCGCACGAACAGAAAGATTGAGATTGAATTGTAAATGATGCAGGTACGCTTCCGGGCGTACCTGTTTCGTAAAAAGGAGACAATATGATTCGGACAGTACAGTTATCAGAAATTACAGAAAATATCAAAGAAATGTGCATTGAAGCAAATCATTTTCTGTCACCGGATATGGCAGAAGCAATGAAGCAAGCACAGCAGAACGAAAAGTCACCGCTTGGAAAGCAGATCCTTGGACAGCTTCAGGAAAATCTTGAGATAGCCGCACAGGATATGATCCCGATCTGTCAGGATACAGGAATGGCAGTTGTCTTTCTGGAGATCGGACAGGAGGTACACTTTGAAGGCGGCAGCCTGGAAGAAGCAGTAAATGAAGGTGTACGGCAGGGATATGTGGAAGGATATCTCCGTAAATCCGTTGTAGGGGATCCATTGATCCGCGAAAACACAAAAGATAATACTCCTGCGGTTCTTCATATCAGGATCGTGGAAGGTGACCGGGTGAAGATCAAGGTTGCACCGAAAGGGTTCGGCAGTGAAAATATGAGCCGTGTATTTATGCTGAAGCCGGCAGAGGGAATCGAAGGCGTGAAAGATGCAGTTCTGACGGCGGTGAAAGATGCAGGACCGAATGCCTGTCCGCCGATGGTAGTCGGTGTTGGGATCGGAGGCACATTTGAAAAATGTGCATTGATGGCAAAAGAAGCACTGACAAGAGAGGCAGGAAGTCATTCGGAGATACCTTATGTGAAAGATCTGGAGGAAGAGCTGCTTGAAAAGATCAACGGTCTTGGAATCGGACCGGGAGGTCTTGGCGGCACAACGACAGCAATGGCAGTGAATATCAATACTTATCCGACTCATATTGCAGGACTTCCTGTTGCGGTAAATATATGCTGCCATGTCAATCGTCATGCAATAAGAACAATATAATTCCACGAGCTTTCATCGTGGACAGAGTGATGAAAAGAGGAAGATTTTATGGACAGGCATATTACAGCACCGATCAATAAAGAAACTGCAAGATCATTACATGCAGGAGACTATGTATATATAACAGGGACGATGTATACCGCGAGAGATGCGGCACATAAAAGAATGTATGAGATTCTTCAGAAGGGTGGAGAACTGCCGGTTGACTGGAAGGATCAAGTGATCTATTATATGGGACCATCCCCGGCAAGAGAGGGCAGACCGATCGGATCAGCAGGTCCGACAACAGCAAGCAGAATGGATAAATACGCACCGCAGCTGCTGGATCTTGGACTGGGAGCAATGGTTGGAAAAGGCAAAAGAAGCCAGGCTGTTATCGATGCGATCGTGAGAAATGGTTCAGTATATTTTGCGGCGGTAGGAGGAGCAGGAGCTCTTCTTTCCAAATGTATTACTTCCGCAGAGGTGGTCGCTTATGACGATCTTGGAACAGAGGCAATCAGAAAGCTCACAGTAGAAAACTTTCCGGCGATCGTTGTGATCGACAGTGAGGGAAATAATCTGTATGAAACTGCGATCAAAGAATACAGAAAAGTGGAGGAATAAGATTCATGAAGAGAATCCTTTTGATGGTATTCAGAAATCTCTGGTTTGTTCCATGGGCATGGTGTAAGCTGTGCTATCGGGCGTCTCATACAGATAAATATACAGAAGAAGAACAATATTCATTTATCCGGTGGGTAGATCTGCATGCAAATAAAGGCGGAAATGTAAAAATAGATGTGCATGGAAGTGAAAATATACCGGCAGAGAATGGTTTTATGTTTTTCCCAAACCATCAGGGTCTGTATGATGTGTTGGCGATGATAGAAGCGTGTCCACGGCCATTTTCAGTCGTGGCTAAAAAAGAAGTGGGAAATATTCCATTTTTAAAGCAGGTCTTTTCGTGTCTTAAGGCATTCCTGCTGGACAGAGAAGATGTGCGTCAGGCGATGAAAGTGATCATAGATGTATCGAAAGAAGTTGAAAAAGGAAGAAACTACCTGATTTTCCCGGAAGGTACACGTTCTAAAAATGGAAATAAGATCGGTACATTTAAAGGTGGAAGTTTTAAAGCTGCAACAAAGGCAAAATGCCCGATCGTTCCGGTGGCACTGATTAATTCTTTCGTGCCATTTGACCGGAATACGATCCGCCCTGTAACAGTACAGGTACATTTCCTTAAGCCGTTGGAATATGAAGATTACAAAGAGATGAAGACAACCGAGATTGCGGCACTGGTAGAAAAGCAGATCCAGGAAACGATCGATGCGAATGTAGGAGAATAAATAGAATCAGAATCATTTAACTCCCAATTTTAATAATATCCTGTCCAGCTCTCTTCGTCATCGTCGACATCAACAGAATTGTCCGGGATCGTATCGGTACCATCGGAAATGCCCGGGATTGTAGTATCATTGTCGGCCTTGTTGCCGGAAGTACTGTTGGATGCATTTCCGCTATTACCGGAATTGTTGCTTGAATTATTGGAAGAACTGTTATTTCCTTTGCTCTTGCTACCTGATTTGCTGCCGGAGGCTGAAGACTGTCCATCCTTGTTGGAATCATCGTTCTTTCCGTCGGTCAGGTCAAGATCCGGCAAGGAATTATCGGAATCTTTTGAATCACTCTTTTTCTTATCAGATTTTTTATCTTTAGAAGTGGATTCAGTCTTCTTATCGGATGTTCCTGAAGTAATGCGAATGGCTGCAAATGCGGCTATTGCCAGAACACAAACGGCGATCACCGATATAATGATCAGTTGCTTTTTCTTTTTGGGATTCATTTTTTTTCGTCTTCTCGATCTGCTCATAGGATACTCCTTATTTTTTAAAAAATTTTACTGGTGCAATCGTAGTAGAGGACGTTCTTTTTTCTTTCAATGACAGTCTGAGAGTTTTTATAAAGTTCAGCTTGAAAAAAATCATTTTCCCTGGCAATCACTTCAAGTAAGTTTCATAAAGGAAAGCCCTCCACACCTTACTATAACACAAATAGCCACATAAAAATAAGAAAAATTTGACAAAAAAATACAGGTAAACGGATTGAAAAATGTCAGGAAAAATAGTACTATAAAATAGTATAGTAATAACTTGGTCACAATGCATTCGGAATGTGTTGTGATTGTTGCTTATAAAAAGGAAATAAAAAGAGAAAAGCAGGAGGGATTATGAGTGCAAGAAGAAAGCAGTTAATAGCTTTATCCGTGGTACTCGTCTGCGTCATCGGAATGGCTGCATATGGAATTGTGCGGGTATCGAATAAGACTGCCGATAAGGAAAATGGCTTCGATGTTGCTATGACAGATACGACTGACAAGTCAGAGGATGGATCAAAAGATTCGGATAAGACAGAGAAAAAGGAAAAGACGGATCAGAAGAGTGATGCGAAAAAGGACGATTCCGTTAAAGAAGAGGATAAAAAGGAAGAGACTCTGCCTACATTGGATCTGACAAAGAATGAGGCAAAGAAATCCACCCGGAAGAAGAGCAGTAGCTCATCAGCAAGTTCTTCATCTTCTGGGAATGCAGGAAATACTACAGCCAATGGTTCTAACAGTACATGGAAACCGGGAAACAGTTCCAATACCGGTTCTAACACTGGAAATAATGGATCAAATAGCAGTTCAAAGCCGGAAAATAATGGATCAAATAACGGCTCTAATTCAGGTAATAACGGCTCAAATAATGGTAATAATGGTTCCAATACCGGTGGAAATACAAATCCGGGAACCGGTAATCCGGATAATGATGTGAATCTGCCGGAGACAAAGCCATCAGAACCGACAACTCCGACAGAGCCAACCGGACCAGATGAAAATGGTGAATATTGGACAGGATATTATTAAAAAAGAGTTCAGAATAAAAAGATAATTGATTGCTGCGGGAGGGACGAAGATGAAGATAAAAAAGGGATTTGTATTGCGGGATGTCGCAGGCAGATCCGTTGTAGTTGCTACAGGGGCAGCCGCCAAAAAATTTTCAAAAGCCCCCGACTTTGATGCTCATATCGGGGCGGGTCCTAAGGTCTTTCACCCACCTATGAGCAAGCTCATGTGGGCTTAGATCTTTTGACCCTGGCATCATAAATACAATACAGTATAATGTGAACTTCCGGAAATTTTACATATAAGGAGGAAAAGAAAGGAATGAACAAAAAGAGGTTACAGAGATTGGGTGTGGTGTGCATGGCAGCAGCCATGGTACTCACGACAGTAAGTTTCCCAAGAGCAGCGAAAGCTGAGGGGGAAACGTCAACGCAGACAGATGCGGCAACGAGTACTGAATAGGAAGCAGGCAAAGTTCTGATGCAGGTGGATCCTACGGTATTGCAGGCAAGAGCGATGTGCAACAGTCAGCAGGATCCGCACCAGGGTAGTGATGGTCTGAAAGAATGGGCATTTGACACAGAGAATCATTGGTGGCACAGTCGTTGGACCGGAACAAAACCTGCATCTGAAGATACGATCAATGCGACAGTGCGTCCATGGATCGGTTCGGGATTTGGCCAGGCAATCCTGTTGAAAAAAGTGACTTATCAAGGTCGTGGAGGCAACGCAAATGCGAATAATAGTATCAAAAATTATTCGCTCTATTATGCAGATACCAAAAAAACAACACCAGACTCAAGTGATTGGATACTGGCTGAAAGAGGTTCTTTTACAGAAAGTTCAGAAGCACAGGAGATAGTATTGGATCAGGCTGTAAGAGCAACGCATTTTAAACTGGTTGCTGAGAGTACACTCAACTGGAATAATAGCCAAGATAAAAGCACCTGTGCAAAAAATATTAAAGTTTATGCGGAGGATACATTAAACCTTACTGTAACAGCACCTGTAAATGGGAATGTTTTGCAAAATGTAACAAATGAGGCTTTTAACGAGACAGTTGCTACAGTAGTGGATCAATCAAAGGATCCGATTGATACACCAGCAGTTGTGAACGAGACTGGAATATTTGGTGAGATTGCAAATGGCAAATGCGGTAAACTGGATGTTTTGAATGAAAAACATCCGTTTATGATCCGGATGAAAGTGAAATTAAATGGTGTAGCTACGACGAATCATGTTTTAATTAACCGAGGTAACGAACCGTATCAGATAGCATATGGCATAGATGGTAGTACACCAAAGATCAAATTCCAGATGCTTGGTACGAACAATACATGGTATGAGACAAAAGTAAATGTAACAGGTAAGATTGGTAAGGAAATTGAAATCCTGGCATTGTATACAGGAGCATCGATGGGATTATGGGTTGATGGTGAACGTGCTAATTATCAGAAAGGCACTATAGATGACAATACCGACTATACAATGAAACCTGGAACAGGAAATGCATTAAAAATAGGAGATGGTGATTCCCCAGCGTCTATTAAAAGCGTGCAGGTGGTAAATGAGTTTGGAACATTAAGTACAAACGCAGGTTATAATAATCAAGTGGAACCAGCATTTAATCAGGGGACTAAGCTTTTAGATCTTCAAATTGTTAACACGACGAGGCAACATCTGTATCAGTATACGCTGGCTTCAGAATGGAAAAAAGGGACAGATACTGCAGAAGAGGCGGTTCCTGCAGGTGAAAATGCAGACGGAACTAAAAATTACAGAGCTGTTGTAACTGCAACACCGACAGGATCATTAAAATTTACTGATGAGATCATGCCAAAGATGCTCAAAGTAAATGTTGATGGAACCCATATAAAGACAGTACCGATCACAGATGCAAAACTGAACGACAACGGAACAATGGAAGTATCTTATAGTTTTGAAAAAATGTTTATCGGAGGCAGTCTGAGAATGGATTATGCTACCGATTACAGCAAGACCTGTATGCGTTTCGGATATGATTTTAAACTTCCGGAAAATGCAGAGTTTGAAGGCTGTGAATGGTACTATGGAACAGCAGAAGATGCATTGAACTATACTTTATTACCGCAGGACAAGACAAACCATATTAAGAATCCGGAGGGTAATGATCCGGATGTTTACCGTTCCAATATTGTATTTACAAAGCTTGGAAGTGCGAACTATAAGAACAATGTCTATGCAAGAGTTCTTGTAAAATATACTTTGAATGGAAAATCTTACAGCAAGATGGGGACATCTATTGATACACGTACAGTAAAAGAAGTCGCAGACAAAATCACAAGTCCAAACAGTGATGCAAGTGAGGAACAGAAGGCTTATGCACAGGGAATTTTAGGTACAATACCAGCTGAATAAAAGTGGGAGATAAAGATTATGAAAAAAAGAGTATATAGTGATCCATCTATGGAGATTGTAATATTAAATGGCGAGGATATTATCTGTGCAAGTGAGGCTAAAGCAGATAATACTACGGATGTTAGTCAGATGTGGAAAAATCCAGATATTGAGCAACCGAGCGAATAAAAACGGAGATATGCAGAGGTAATTATGAGCTGCAGCAGATTTGTCACAGGATGAATTTGCTGTAGCTTTTTTGTTTATTTCCTTTATAATGAAATATAAGTACTTATATAATGAAAATGGATATAAGGAGCAGGCAGAGTAGAAAATATGGAAATACAAAAATCGGATAAAGAACAGGAAAAGCTGAATATAGAAAAAGTCTTGGAAGAAAAAGGTTATTTAATGACAGCACCTTTTGGGACAAGTATGCTCCCGTTCATAAGACCACAGAGAGATATTATCGTCGTGAGAAAGTACCAGGGAGAAGCAAAATGCCGGGATGTTATTTTATACCGGAGAGTGGGCGGCAAATTAGTTCTTCACCGTATTCTGGAAGTCGGTGCCGACAGTTATGTACTTTGTGGTGATAACCAGTATATAAAAGAATATGGCGTAAAAAAAGAGCAGGTATTAGGAGTATTGGAGGGAGTTTACAGAGACGAAAAATATATCGACTGTAAGAAATGCAGGGGGTATAAAGTGTATGTGAGATGGTGGTGCAAGTCGTTGTTTATGAGAAGAATTATATTAAAAGTAAAGTGGACATTTATAAGGGGAAGATCCTTTTTACAAAAAAATATAAAAAGGGATTGACAAAAAGAAGAACCTTTTGTATAATAAATTTCGCACTGTTGGTGCTAATTGAATAAATACTGTAGAAATACAGTAGAGTTCAGTCAGGAGAAATACTCAAGAGGCTGAAGAGGTGCCCCTGCTAAGGGTATAGGTCGGGTGACCGGCGCGAGGGTTCAAATCCCTCTTTCTCCGTTTGATATCATCCGGAAAACTACTGGATAGCCAGTAGTTTTTATATGTAAGAGTTACAAGATGATATCAAAGATGATATAAGACTGGTTCAAAAGAAAATGAAAAACTTTGAAAAAAGTATTGACATTGAGAAGAACAAATGATATTATATCTAAGCTGACTCGTGAGAACGAGTAAAGCAAGCAAAAAAACTTTGAAAAAAGTTAAAAAAGTTCTTGACAAAGAAAAAAGCTTTTGATAAAATATAAAAGCTGTCGCTTGAAAAGAACGATACAAATAAAGAACCTTGATAACTGAACAATAGACAACAACAACCCTTGAAAATTTCTTTAAGAGAAAAATTCAAAGAACGGTTTTTAAACAAACCAAACAACAGTAAAAAGGGAAGAATTAGCTAGTATGTTGATTCTGAACTGGATACAAACGAAGCTTCGGCAGTTC
>PPYE01559390.1_pt1 | contig 30115 bp, 21 predicted proteins | sample 1559881 | NCBI WGS metagenome assembly PPYE01 (sample SAMN08240022, study PRJNA423297) | Human gut metagenome, whole genome shotgun sequencing project. | reverse complement strand
CTTTATCTAAGCTTAAATGAAAGAGCCGTGGCTCAGGAACTTATAAATAAAGTTAAATCAAAGTGTTGCGGAATTAAGGATGAAGATGTTTTCATTAAAATAAGCTGAAAAACAGATGCGCATTTGTTGAAAGTGCATAAAAAACGTATCTTTGTACATCTTTCGTCTCAAAATAAAAACAATCAGATTTTATGTATACGAATAAAGAAATATGGAATGTCACTTACCCGATATTCTTGGGGTTGCTTGCGCAAAATGTTATCAATGTCACCGACACGGCTTTTTTAGGACATGTGGGTGAGGTAGCTTTGGGTGCAGCCGCAATGGGAGGACTGCTATATATCTGTGTATATACCGTAGCATTCGGGTTCAGTGTCGGTTCGCAGATTTTGATAGCCCGTCGTAATGGGGAAGGGAATTTTCATGCCATAGGACCGGTTATGTGGCAGGGTACAGCATTCAGTTTGGGGATGGGAGTAGCTTTACTTGCCATATTGCTGGTATGTGCCGAACCATTGATTCGTCTGCTGATTACTTCGGATACTATTTTTCATGCTACATACGAGTTTTTTACATGGCGTATCTGGGGATTTCTTTTTGCCTTTGTCAATGTCATGTTCCGTGCGCTTTATATAGGTATAACCAAGACAAAGGTACTGACCATGAATGCCGTCGTCATGGCCTTGGTGAATGTATTCCTCGACTATGCGATGATATTCGGAAAGTGTGGATTCCCTGAAATGGGAATACGTGGAGCGGCATTGGCATCGGTTATAGCAGAAGCATCTTCTATGCTGTTTTTTATTGTGTATACGTATGGTAAAATTGACTTGAAGAAATATGGCCTGAATCGTTTTGGGCATTTTGATTGGGATATGGTGATGCGTATTTTGCGCATTTCCTGCTTCACCATGGTGCAGTATTTTCTTTCCATGGCCATCTGGTTTGTATTTTTCATGGCACTTGAACGACTCGGACAACGGCAGCTTGCCATTGCCAACATTGTGCGTAGCGTATATGTTGTGCTGTTAATACCTGTCCAGTCGCTTTCTACTACGGCAAATACACTGGTCAGCAATCTGATTGGTTCGGGAGGAGTAGCAGGAGTTGTCGGATTACTGCATAAAATAGCCCGGATGTCATTCCTTATTATGGTAGTATGTGTGGCCCTTTGTGTTATCTTCCCTCAGGCTATTTTGTCGGTTTATACCAATGAGGAAGCACTGCTTCTTGAATCGGTTCCGGCATTATATGTCGTTTGTGGTGCAATGTTGATAGCTGCTCTTGCAAATATTTATTTCAATGGAATTTCGGGTACGGGTAATACACAGGCTGCTTTGGGACTGGAAGTCGGAGTACAGATCTTTTATGCATTGTATATTATTGTAGTAGGAATGATGCTTCGTGCTCCGGTAGATGTTTGTTTTACTACCGAAGTCATCTATTACTCGTTAATGCTGACATTCAGCGTTATTTACTTGAAAAAGGCGAAATGGCAGAATAAAAAGATTTGATGCATCCGATTATTTTTGTAATTTTGCGCCCTGACAAATTGGAAAAATAAAAAACAAGAAAAATATATGTTCGATAATTTAAGTGAAAGACTAGAACGGTCGTTTAAAATATTGAAAGGTGAAGGTAAAATCACCGAGATCAATGTGGCCGAAACGTTGAAAGACGTACGTCGTGCATTGCTGGATGCCGATGTGAACTATAAGGTAGCAAAGAACTTTACCGACACAGTAAAGGAAAAAGCTTTAGGACAAAACGTGTTGACTGCCGTTAAGCCTAGCCAGTTGATGGTTAAGATTGTGCATGATGAGCTGACCAAACTGATGGGTGGCGATACTGCCGAAATCGAATTGAAAGGTCGTCCTGCCGTAATCCTGATGTCAGGTTTGCAAGGTTCTGGTAAGACAACTTTCTCAGGAAAGCTGGCACGCATGCTGAAAACCAAGAAAAACCATAAGCCGTTGCTGGTTGCCTGCGACGTATATCGTCCTGCTGCTATCGAACAGCTGAAAGTATTGGGACAGCAGATTGAAGCACCTGTATATTGCGAATTGGATAGCAAAGATCCTGTTCAGATTGCACTGAATGCCATTCAGGAAGCAAAGGCAAAAGGTTATGACTTGGTTATTGTCGATACAGCGGGACGTCTTGCTGTAGACGAACAGATGATGAACGAGATTGAAGCAATTAAAAATGCAATCAATCCGGATGAAACGTTGTTTGTTGTTGACTCAATGACTGGTCAGGATGCCGTAAATACAGCTCGCGAATTTAACGAACGTCTGGACTTCAACGGTGTAGTTCTTACTAAGTTGGATGGTGATACCCGTGGTGGTGCTGCTCTGTCTATCCGTACCGTTGTGAACAAGCCTATCAAGTTTGTGGGAACAGGTGAAAAGCTTGATGCAATCGATCAGTTCCATCCGGCCCGTATGGCAGACCGTATCCTTGGTATGGGTGATATCGTTTCATTGGTAGAACGTGCACAGGAACAATACGACGAAGAAGAAGCTAAACGTCTTCAGAAAAAAATTCAGAAAAACCAGTTCGACTTTAATGACTTCTTGACTCAGATTCATCAGATTAAGAAGATGGGTAACTTGAAGGAACTTGCTTCTATGATTCCGGGTGTAGGAAAAGCCATTAAAGATATTGATATCGATGATAATGCATTCAAGAGTATTGAGGCTATTATTTATTCAATGACTCCGGAAGAACGTACTCATCCTGAAATCCTGAACGGAACTCGCCGTACACGTATTGCTAAGGGTAGTGGTACAAGCATTCAGGAAGTAAACCGTTTGCTGAAACAGTTTGACCAGACTCGCAAGATGATGAAGATGGTTACCGGCAGCAAGATGGCAGGCATGATGCAGAAAATGAAAAAGAAATAAAATATTTTTTACCCTCTCTGGTACGGAAGCAGATGGGTCTGTTTTACGTGCCGGTTAGAAGCGAGGAGGGAGAATCAGCAGGTGGAAAGATTCTTTCTCCTCGCTTGTTTTTATATGATCTTGATCAGGACTTATTCATGAAGAAATGACTTGGCAGTAAGTTAAAATCGTAATCATGTGAGAATATCTTTGGATAATCTGAAAAAATCTGTTATTTTAGAAAGGTTTTGGCAAGTGGAAGAGCTAGTATAATCAGATATTTAAACTACATAACGATGAAAAGGACTAAGATATGGAGCTATGCTTTCGGTGTGACTATGGTATTGTCACTTGCTGGTTGCGGTAATAGTGCCAAGAAATAGGTTAATGAAAAAATGAATGCAGATAGTATGAGTGTAACAAGTAATCAAGTTGGTTTGCAGGAAGATAGTACTTTGTCGACGTTGGTACTCGACGGAGTAAAAGCTACATGGATTCGTGATAACGCTTCTGCGAAACTGATGCCTCCTTCACTCTTTCCGGATGCTGGTGAGGACTTGATGAAAAAACTTTCGCTCGAAAACGGAATACCTTCTTCCATTAGTACATTTTTGATAGAAAGCAATGATATACAAATTCTTTTTGATACGGGAATGGGTGCATCCGATAGTCGCTTATTGGCTGGGTTACATGCTTTAGGGATTACTCCTGCCGACATTAAATATATATATTCTTACTCATTTTCATGGTGATCATATCGGAGGGCTGATGAAAAACGATAGTGTAGTGTTTCCTCATGCTGAAATTTATGCTTCTAAGGCTGAGTATGATAGTTGGATGAAAATGGAAGCTGAAAAGAACGGACAAGTTGTGAGAGCCATGAATGCATATAAGGATCGTTTGCACCTGTTTGCTTTTGGTGATACGTTGCCGGGAAAAGTGGTAGCAATGGAAGCTGTTGGACATACTCCCGGATATACTGTTTTTCAGGCAGGTAAATTATTGATGATTGGAGATTTGATTCATGGGGCAGCTCTGCAATTGGAACATCCGGAGATTTGTGCTACCTATGATATGGATAAGCAGGAAGCAATAAAGACTCGTAAAAAATTATTGCAGTATGCTCGCGAGAATGGACTGGTTATAGCAGGTATGCATTTGCCAGTTCCTGCATTTATAAAATAGATAAGCACACCGGTATGAATTGTCAGGTATTATAGACTCCAGTCACTCATACCGGTATGTTTTTATCTGATCTTTAAATTTTATTGTCCAGCCAGGCATCAATCAGTTGGCGGGCGATGCTGAGCTTTTTCGGTATTTCCGGCAGGTTGTTTCGGTTGTAAAAGGCTCCTGCACTCAGTTCTTCATCCTGCAACTTGATGGTTCCGCTTTCGTATTCGGCATAATATCCTATCATGATTCCGCTGGGGTAGGGCCACGGTTGACTGCCGAAATATTTCAGGTTTTTTATGGTCAGTCCTGTTTCTTCCATGACTTCGCGGTGAACACACTCTTCCAACGTTTCTCCTGGTTCGAGAAAACCGGCTACCAATCCTTTAAACGTCCCCCGGAAGTTGCGGGCATGTACAAGCAAGATACTGTCTTCCTTTTTAATAAGTACAATGACCGCTGGAGAAATACGCGGATAAAACTCCTGCCGGCATTCCGGACATCGTTTGGCTATGGGGGAAACCTGTACCGTAGGTACACCACACATGGGGCAATAACGGCTGTTCTTGTCCCAGTTCAATATTTGTGAAGCTTTTCCGGCACGCTTGTATTCTTCCAGAGGAAGTACGTCGAAAGAAGCACGCAAGTCCTTCATCATGCGTGGACTGTTTTCATCTCCACTTACTGGAATATGAATAGCATACGTCTTGGCAGGATAACCGTTTATCTCTCCGATGGTATGAATGGTACTTCCGACGGGAACCTCAACCGGAGGTTCAGGTCCGTAAGGAATATGATATCCGTCTTCTTTTTTTTCTATCAAAACCTGTCCGCTGTTGAAGACGAACCATCCGCATGTTTGTTTTTCTGTTTCCATCAATTAAGTCCTTTCATTGTAAGCTGGATGCGCTTGCGTTCATGGTCAATACTGAGTACACGTACGCGTACATGCTGGTGCATACTGACTACTGTTGTCGGGTCGCTGACAAACTTGTCGGCAAGCTGGGAGATATGTACCAGTCCGTTTTCTTTAATCCCTATATCTACGAAGCATCCGAAATTGGTAATGTTGTTGATGATGCCCGGCAATTCCATACCTTCCCGCAGGTCGTCGATAGTCTGCACGTTCTTGTCAAATTCGAAGACCTGAATCTTTTGGCGAGGGTCACGTCCCGGTTTATCCAGCTCTTGTAGAATATCAGTCAGTGTAGGCAGTCCTACGGCATCAGTTACATAGTTCTTTATGTCTATTTGGCTACGTAATTCCTTGTTTTTTATCAGGTCGGCAACGGAGCATTTCAAGTCCTTTGCTATCTTTTCTACTATGGCATAACTTTCCGGATGTACAGCCGAATTGTCAAGCGGGTTGTCTGCTTGCGGAATACGCAAGAATCCGGCACACTGTTCAAACGCCTTTGCTCCCATACGCGGTACCTTCAGCAGTTCTTTACGCGAATGGAATGCTCCGTTTTCCGTACGGTAATCTACAATGTTTTGAGCCAGCGTCGGTCCCAGTCCCGATACATATGTCAACAGATGTTTGCTGGCCGTATTGACATTTACTCCGACAAGGTTCACGCAACTCTCTACTGTCTGGTCGAGTGATGCCTTCAGTTTACTTTGATCTACATCGTGCTGATATTGTCCCACACCGATAGATTTGGCATCTATCTTGACTAGTTCGGCAAGGGGGTCCATCAGTCGGCGACCGATTGACACAGCTCCTCGCACAGTTACGTCATATTCAGGAAACTCATCTCGTGCGATTTTCGATGCAGAATAGATGGAGGCGCCGTCTTCGCTGACAACAAACACCTGTACTTCGCGGTCGTATCGTTGAGAAGTGACGAAACGTTCGGTTTCACGGCTTGCCGTACCATTTCCGATGGCGATGGCTTCTATCTTATATTGTTCGACGAGTTTGACAAGCTTGCGTCCGGCCAGAGCTGTTTCCGATTTGGGTGGATGCGGATAAATTGCTTCATTGTGCAGCAATGTACCTTGGGCGTCCAGACAGACAACTTTGCAACCGGTACGATATCCCGGATCGATACCCATTGTGCGCTTTTGTCCCAGAGGAGGAGCAAGCAACAGTTGCCGGAGATTTTCAGCAAAGACACGGATAGCCTCTTCGTCTGCCTTTTCCTTGCTGAGTGCGGAAAATTCAGTTTCTATAGCGGGTTTCAACAGACGTTTGTATGCGTCGTTCACGGCTTCTGCTACTTGTGCGGAACATTCTCCGTTTCCATGTACATACTGTCTTTCCAATCGTTCGGTACATGCTGATTCATCGTCAGGAGTGATGGATACTTTCAGGATACCTTCGGCTTCTCCACGGCGGATGGCGAGCAGACGGTGAGAGGTACACTTCTTCAATGGTTCACTGAAGTCGAAGTAGTCGCGGTATTTTAAGGCTGCTTCTTCTTTTTCTTTGCCCTTGACTACTTTCGATGTAATCATAGCCTGACGGCTAAACTGGTTTCGTATCAGATTACGGGCACGTTCATCCTCATTCACTTGCTCGGCAATGATGTCGCGTGCTCCTTTCAGGGCATCCTCTTCGTCCTTGACATCTCCCTTGACAAACTGGCGTACTCGGGCAGATAAGTTGTTTTCCCGCTGCATCAATAGTAGCATGGCAAGCGCTTCCAGTCCCTTCTGGCGTGCAGCCTCGGCACGAGTTTTTCGTTTGGGCTTAAAAGGCAGGTAAATATCTTCCAGCTCTGTCGCATCCCAACAATTGGAAATACGTTCGCGTAAAGTGTCTGTCAGTTTTCCTTGTTCTTCGATGGTAGAAAGAACCGTTTCCTTTCGTTTGGCAAGTTCACAGAGCTTTTCGTAACGCGTATGGATATCTCCTATCTGTACTTCGTCGAGGCCTCCGGTTGCTTCTTTTCGGTAACGGCTTATAAAAGGTATTGTAGCACCTCCCTGAAGCAGTTTCAATGTGTTTTCTACCCGATGGACAGGTAGCTTCAGGGTTGTGGCAATCATTTGACTGAATTGTTCCATGTATATGTTTTCTAATAATGTGGCACAAATGTAATTAAAAAAAGGATTCGAGGGAGGAGAGGATTCATTTTGAAAATAATTTAAGAGATGGTTTTAAGCTTTATTCGGATTTGAAAGACGTTTTCGAGGATTGAAAATGTTCGCTAAAGAGGGCGTGAATAGCAACTGACATTACGTATAGGAAAGTTCAAACAGGTGGATGCACAGAAAGAGGAACCCAAAGAATATTTGCTGGCTAAAGCTTTGAAAGCGGAAATTGATACAATGAACCTTTTTCCAAAACCATTTGTTACTTGTTAATATTAGATATTATTCCGGAAATATTATATGATAACTTAAACTAACGCTATGACTTATGAATAAAAAACAAAGCCTCTGGTGCATAATCCTTTTTTCTTTTTTAGGCATATCGGTAGCAATGGCGCAGAAGTCAGAGAAAGACCGGCATTGGGTATGGGAACTCTATGGTGGCGCGAATAATTATATGACATGGGAAATAGAAACGGATGTCGTATATAAGCCGTGGCGTTTTATTGGAGTTGGAGCAGGCTTTCTTTTTACTCCTCCAATAGATGGAAATAAGACTTATTCTGGAGAAGCAAGAGATAAAAACTTACGCTGGCAGATTGAGGAAAACCGTTTGATGTATTTGTTTGCGTTTCGGTCGGGAGTTTATCTGTATTCGCCTCCTGTTTATCTGAATCATGACCATGATGTGGCATTATCGTTTCGTGTGTCTCCTGGAGTTACCATTCCTTTGCCTCCCAAATTAAGTGCTAGTGTAGATTATGTTCCGAAGGATGCGATTATCCATGTACCAGCCACTTCAGGAGAAGTCAGTAATTCGCATGCGAAGGCATGTTATTATCATGTGAAATTTGCTATGGCTTTGGAAGTGAACGTGTATCGGTATTGCTTGGGTATACGACCTCCGATTATGATTTATACGGAGGAAGCCGTAATATGATAGTCGAAGGACAAAAAATAGAATTACCCCGAAAAAAGCAGGCAGGAACTTTCTTTATCGGACTGACCTACGATTTCTGATACATATTGAAGAAAACAGGACCTCATAACCCCTTTTTATAAAAATACTCCCGCCATAAATTTTTATAGCGAGGGTAAATTATACATTATGGGAATTATCTGCGGTAGAAACGCAACTCATTTTCCAGACTTCTTACTTTATTTTGCAAGTTGTCTATTTTTATCAGTAAGTGGCGGATAGCATCGATCCCTTCTATATTGATGGACAAGTCATAATATAAATGAGTATATCTTTCCAGTTCATTCAGCTGAGAAGCCGGAAAATAACTGGTATCATCTGTTACTTCGATATCTATCAGACCGTCTTCACCCAGCATGAGGATGAAGTCGGGTTCGATATTGCAATGTGTGCAATAGTCGTTTATGATGATTAAATCGTTCTGCATAGTCGTACGGTTTTAAATTATCCTTGCTGCAACTGTCGGAACAGGTCTTTCTGCTTTTCCGTCAGTGTAGTAGGAATTGTTACATGATAAGTTACAATCAAATCGCCTGTGACGCCTTCCTGCTTGTATACAGGAAATCCTTTTCCTTTCAGACGAACTTTAGCGTCATTCTGAGTGCCCGGACGAACTTTCAGTTTTACTTGTCCGTCTAATGTGTTGACTGTAACTTCACCTCCCAGTACGGCAGTGTATAAGTCGATTGTTACATCTGTGTACAAGTCATTTTCTTTCCGTTTAAAGACAGGGTCGTCAGGAATAACGAAAGTGATATACAAATCTCCGTCGGGTCCTCCGTTTGTTCCTTTACCTCCATGTCCCTTCAGTTTGATAACCTGACCGTCTGCTACTCCGGCTGGAACTGTAATACGTAATGTTTCACCGTTGATGCTGAATGTTTGTTTATGAGTGGTTGCAGCCTCACGTAGAGACAACTGTAGAGAAGCTTCAATATCTTGCCCTCTGAATCCGCCTCTTGCATTACGTCCTCTGCCGGCTCCATGCCCGAACAGTTCTTCGAAGAAATCAGAGAATCCACTGGCATTTCCACCAAATCCATGCATACCTTCTCCTCCGAATCCACTTGTAAAATGTTGTCCGTCGGTAGAATACCAATATTCACCGCCGTTACCTGTACCGCCTTGAGCACGATATGCTTGCTGTTGAGCTTCGAACTCGTCGGCGTGTTTCCAATTCTCCCCGTAAGCATCGTATTTCTTACGCTTTTCAGGGTCGCTCAGTACCTCGTTAGCTTCGTTTATCTCCTGAAACTTGTCCTTGGCCGTTGGGTCATTCGGATTTAAGTCCGGGTGATATTTGCGAGCCAGCTTACGGTACGCTTTCTTGATTTCGTCTTGAGTTGCCGTTTTGTCAACTCCAAGAACTTTGTAATAGTCTATGTAAGCCATACAGTCTGTTTTTTTATTTGAGAATGAGGCAAAGAATGTGCCAGATAGTCCGTTTGTTAACAGACTTTTAACCATATTGAAAGGTATTTATCTTTTTGTGGGTTTTGCAGGTGGTAAAGTTCCATTATCTTTGTAGTTACTTATTGGATATACTATGAAAATGTGACATTTTGTCGTTTATATATCACTTAACCCGCTAGATTTATGATGAAACTATTTACCAGTTTGATGCTTGTTCTTGCCTTTGGCGTTACAGGTCCTGCTTATGCTTCGCAAGACGGTGAAGTAACTTTGAAACTTATTGAAACGAGTGATGTGCACGGATGCTATTTCTCCTATGACTTTATAAGTATGAAGCCTCGCAAAGGAGGGCTGGCTTGTGTCAGTTCATTTGTAAAAGAACAGCGTGAGCAGTATGGAGATGGAGTTGTTCTGATGGATAATGGAGATATTTTACAAGGACAGCCCATTGCTTATTATTACAATTACATCGATACAACTTCTGTTCATGTAACTTCAGCGATGCTGAACTATATGAAATACGATGTAGGTACTATGGGAAATCATGATGTGGAGACTGGACATGCCGTGTACGACCGTTGGGTGAAACAGTGTGCTTTTCCTGTACTTGGGGCAAATATTGTGGACAATAAAACGGGAGAACCTTATCTTACTCCCTATAAAATAATTGAACGGAAAGGAGTAAAAATAGCAGTTTTAGGTATGATAACTCCTGCCATTCCTTCATGGCTTCCCGAACAGCTGTGGAACGGGCTGCATTTTGAAGACATGGAGGATTGCGCACGTAAATGGGTAAAGATTATCAAGGAAAAAGAGAATCCGGACGTTTTGATCGGATTATTTCATGCCGGACCTGAAGGTAATAAACTGGATAATGTTGTAGAGAATGGTTCGGGCGATGTAGCAAAAAATGTTCTGGGCTTCGATGTAGTATTTATGGGACACGATCATGTGCGCCGGTGTGAGAAGATTGTCAATGTGGCAGGAGATTCTGTTTTACTCGTCGATCCTGCCAATGCGGCCAGATATGTTTCGGATGTTACAGTCAAAGTGACTAAAGCTGGAGGTAAGCTTGTGCGAAAATCTGTAGAGGGTGCTTGGGCAGATGTTTCCCGCTATGCTGCTGATGAGGATTTCATGCGGGAGTTTGCCGGACAATATCAGGCAACAGTCGACTTTGTATCTCGTAAGATTGGACGTATCGAAGAAACCATTACAACCAAAGATGCCTATTTGGGTCCTTCCGCATTTATCGATTTGCTTCATCAGTTGCAGCTTGATATTACGGGTGCCGATATATCTTTCTGTGCTCCTCTCTCGTTCTCAGCAGAAATCAAGAAAGGTGATATTTATATGAGTGATATGTTTAACTTGTATAAATACGAGAACCTGCTTTATACGATGAAGCTGACAGGTAAAGAAATCAAGGATTTTCTGGAAATGTCGTATGCTTTATGGACTAACCAGATGAAATCACCCGACGACCATTTAATGTTGTTTAATGAAGAAGATAAAGGGTTCGGCCGTTTCAAAAATCCAAGTTTCAATTTCGATTCGGCAGCAGGCATTATTTATACAGTGGATGTAACGAAACCTCAGGGTGAAAAAATCAAGATAGAAAGGATGGCAAACGGAGAGCCGTTTGATATGAATAAAACATATCAGGTAGCTGTTAATTCGTATCGTGGAAACGGTGGGGGAGATTTGCTGACAAAAGGTGCTGGTATTCCCAAGACAGAACTGGCAAAACGTATCGTATACTCCACAGATAAAGATTTACGTTTTTATCTGATGAAACGGATAGAAGAAGTAAAAGTTCTCGATCCGAAGCCGCTGAATCAGTGGAAGTTTATTCCGGAAGACTGGACTGTACCTGCATCGAAAAGAGATTATGATATTTTGTTTGGAGAGAAAAAAGCTGTGGAATGATACCTTGAGAGTGAAACTGAAATGAAATTTAATTCCGGAGAGCCTGAACTCATTCATTCTCTGATGATTTCGGTTGAAGAAGAGGGACGGAATTAGTATTTTACTGAAGTGTTCAGAGATTTATGGGCATGAATGACACAAAATATGCTGATATTTATCATAAAATATCAGCATATTTTTTATAAAGATGCTGTTCTTTTTTTTTATCCTTCTGTAAATAGAAAAATGAAAAAAATCTTATCGTTGAAAAAAATATCATTTTCATTTTGCAAGTTGAAATAAAACCGTAAATTTGCATCGCTTTTCATAAACAAATTATCGCCGAAATAACTCAGTTGGTAGAGTAACTCATTCGTAATGAGTAAGTCGCGGGTTCGAGTCCCGCTTTCGGCTCTTCAGAAAAAGAGATATACTGAAAATAAAAAGTATATCTCTTTTTATTTTTCTTTACCTCTTTTGAACTCTGCGTGATTTGATAAATGGTTATAAAAAATACTTTTTGTATTGCTATTTTAAACAATCTGTCCTATTTTTGCTGTCAAAATATTATAACTGATACATTTGTTACAACATGAAATATTCTTTTATATCGGCAGAAGAAGCTGCCGCCAGTATTCATAATGGAAACACGATAGGCATAGGAGGCTTCTCGTCTGTGGGAACACCTAAGGCTGTTCCGGCTGCTTTGGCCGTTTATGCCGAAAAACTACACAGTGAAGGTAAAGAGTTTAAAGTTGGACTTATAACCGGAGGAGCTACCGGAAGTCAGGTTGATTCTGCATTGGCACAGGCACATGCCGTAGCTTTTCGTACTCCTTTTCAGTCGAATAAAGAAATGCGTAATGCTATCAATGCAGGAGAAGTACAGTATTATGACGTGCATCTTTCGCAGATAGGTCAGGATGTACGTTACGGTTTTCTGGGAGATATAGATGTAGCTATTGTTGAGGCATCCGACATCACAGAAGAAGGAGATATTGTGCTTAGTACATCGGTCGGAATTTCTCCTACCTTGATACAGGTTGCCCATAAAGTTATTATTGAGTTAAACGAAGCCCATGCCGGCAAGTTGACCGGAATGCATGATATCTATATTCCTGATGCTCCACCATACCGAAGAGAGATTCCGATTTATCGGGTAAATGATCGCGCAGGAAGTATCAGTGTAAGGGTTAATCCGGAAAAGGTTGTAGGAGTGGTTCGCACGAATGAACGAGATTGGATAGCAGCTTTTACTCCGCTGAATGATACTACTAGTCGGATTGGGCAGAATGTTGCTGATTTTCTTTTGGGAGAATATCAGCGGGGAGCCATACCACGAGAGTTTCTGCCATTGCAGTCAGGGGTAGGTAATATAGCTAATGCTGTGTTAGGAGCATTGGGAGCCGATAAAAAACTCCCGGCATTTTCCATGTATACGGAAGTCATTCAAAATTCAGTTATCGATCTGATGATGCAAGAGCGCATCCGTTTTGTTGCCGGAAGTTCGTTGACATTGTCTGATGACCGTCTGGATATGCTCTATGATAATATTGACGTGATGAAAGAAAGAGTCTTGTTGCGTCCGCAGGAGATAACCAATCATCCCGAAATGATTCGTCGTTTGGGAATAATAGCGGTCAATACAGCCCTGGAAGCAGATATATTTGGCAATGTCAACAGTACACATGTCTTAGGCAGCAAGATGATGAATGGAATTGGAGGTTCGGCCGATTTTGCACGAAATGCCTATCTCTCCATATTTACTACTCCTTCTACGGCTAAAGATGGACTTATTTCATCGATTGTTCCTCATGTTTCGCATGTAGACAGTACTGAACACGATGTACGCATCTTGGTTACCGAGCAAGGCGTTGCTGATTTGCGTGGCAAGTCACCTTCACAGCGTGCACGTTGTATCATTGAAAACTGTGCTCATCCTGATTATAAAGAGCTGCTTTGGGATTATCTGAAGCTTTCGGAAGGAAAAGGATGTCATACTCCTATGTCATTGCGTAATGCACTGAAGATGCATATAGCGTTTGCTAAAACAGGAGATATGCGGAATACAAAGTTTGAAATGTAATGCTTTATAAAAAATACGGCATTTGTTCCATCAGAGGACAAATGCCGTATACTGTATTTTAGAATTCGAATTTCTCTATCTTCATTTCAGCCAGTTCTTCTATCTGTGGAACCAGTGTCATAAAGTGAGGAGTATGTTCATGAGCTGACAATGCTTCTGCATCTTTCCATGTTTCGCAAATCATCAGTACATCGTGGCGAGTTGCACTTTCGAATACATCGTAAGCAATACAGCCTTTATCTTTTTGAGATGCTGTTACAAGTTCTTTAGCAGCAGCGAGTACTGCTTCACGCTTTTCTTCTTTTACTCTGATAAATACGTTTAGTCTGATCATAATATTGTATATATTTATATTGAATTACTATTTGCCCGAAACAGGCAGTTCTTTTTTTAAACAAATATAAAAGGCGAAAGATTATGATATTTGGATATCTTAACTTTTCGCCCTTTACTTACTCCTTATTTATATTGTCTGTATTACCATTCTACAAACTTACCTCTTGCTCTACGCTCTTTCAAGATAGCTGCAAGACGTTTGTTCTTTGATGACGCGATATATTTACGTCCGAAGATATTAGGAATAGCAACGCCTAGTGCAATACACATAATAACCAGTCCCGAGTTTACACCACTTTCGATAGCCTTCATCAGCGGGGTAACTTGATCGATTGACTGAACGTTCATATTGATTAAACCGAACAGCATGCGATACATCAATACTCCCGGAATCATAGGGATGACAGATGGGATGGTAAGCACATGGTTGGGCACATGGAACCAGTGTACGGCTTTAATTGCAATTAAGCTAACCAATACAGAACCGGCAAACGAACCGATAACCAGACCCATATCCAGACCAATGTTGTCTGTGCTTGGTCCAAGGTTTACGAAATTACGGGTACATACAGCGAGTATTCCTCCTATAGCTACTACCCATAATAACCGGCGTTGGATATTGAAGATCATAGAGAAGCCCATGGCCGAGATAGCTGCAGCAAGTGCATATTCCCAATAAGCGTGGTGAGGAACCATACTGATAGTCGGGAAGAAGTCGGCGATGCTACATAATTTTACAGCAAAGGCAATACCGAATGCCATAGCTGCCACCATTAACAAGGTATTGACTGCACGTACGATACCTACTTGTATGTAATTGTCGAGCATATCGTCTACAAAGTTAATCAATGGAACCCCCGGCACGATGAACAATGCGCATGCCAGCAACGGATGCCACGGAGTATTAGTCCATTCGGCAGGAAGGAAGGTAGAGGCCCATGCTATCATAGTAGCAATGAATGCAGAAATGGCAATACCCATATAATGATTCAAGCCCGACTCGTTACATTTCTGTCTTACGCGCATACCGATAATAGCGGCAATAGACGCATATAAGAATGCCATCCAGTCGCAACCGAACTGAATACAGAATCCTCCACAGGCAAAACCTGCTCCGATAGCGACTTGCAGGGGAGTGTAATTACGCTTCTTGGTACGTATTTTCTCTAGCTCTTCTTCATACTGGTCGAGCGTGTAGTCATTTTCTATAGCTCTCCATGAGAGTTTGCTCACTTCAGAAATAGCAGTCATGTTTACGCCATGTCCTTCGATTCGCTGGAATTTTGTAAACGAATAATCGCCGTCACTTACATTCACCATCAGCATGGTGAAACTTACGTTAATGTGCAACTTTTCTTCGGGAATACCTAAATAAGCTGCTGTACGCTTCATGTTTCTCACAATTCGATTGGTATCAGCCAAACTCTCTACCAAAAGTTTTCCTGTACGAAGCAGAAGATCAACTCGCCGGTGCAACTGCTGGTCGTGAACCTTTACAGTAGTTTCTAAATGTTCCTCTAATATCATTTTGTTTAAAGATTTTTTTCGGATGCAAAGTTAGCAAAAATATTATTCAGAGGCGAGCTTTCCCGTTCTGAAAGCATGAAAAAGATAGGAAAAACATCATGGGAATCTGAATGTTGGTGTTGATTCTTTTAGAAAAGAACGAGGAAAATATTTTGCATGTTTCTTTTTATAGGGAGATAGGAGAAGAGAAAATGGGGAATAAAAATGTGGCTTGATTGTGGATAATTTCCACAACTTATCAGAAAAATCCTCAACTTCTGTTTATATTCGTTTGTCATGATGCTCTGATTTTCAATATACAAAAATATTTTCGTACCTTTGGCACAAGTATTGCCCTTGTTTCTATGGCATCTAATAATAAAAAAATCAAAAAGAAAGTATGAAACGTTTTTTGACAAGGAAAGAATTAAAGTTAAAAAAGAAGCAGAGTATTTATGCTGCAATCGGCATCGTCATTATCATTGCACTTTATTTGTTTCTCACACGAGAAAAGCATGTTGAGCCTGAAGCTCCTATAGTTTGTGTTGCTCCTGTTCAGCAACAGGATGTAGAATTGTATGGAGAATACGTAGGCCGTATTCGTGCGCAACAATTCGTCGAGGTTCGTGCCCGTGTGGAAGGTTTCCTTGAACAGATGTTATTTGCCGAGGGTACATATGTAAAACGTAATCAGGTACTTTTTGTTATCAATCAAGACCAGTATCGTGCCAAAGCCGATAAGGTACGTGCGCAGTTGAAGAAAGATGAGGCTCAGGCTCGTAAGGCTGAACGTGACTTGGAACGTATCCGGCCGTTGTATCAGCAGAATGCTGCCAGCCAGCTTGACCTTGATAATGCTGTAGCTGCATACGAAACGGCTGTGGCCAGTGTTGGTATGAGCCGTGCTGATTTGGATCAGGCAGAACTTGAATTGGGATATACGATTGTTCGTTCTCCTATTTCCGGTCAGATAAGTGAAAGACACGTCGATTTGGGAACTTTAGTAGGCGGAAGCGGTAAATCGTTGCTTGCTACTATCGTGAAAAGTGATACAGTGCTTGTCGATTTCAGTATGACGGCACTCGATTATCTGAAAAGTAAGGAGCGTAATGTTACATTGGGACAGAAAGATTCTACTCGCTCATGGCAGCCTACTGTTACTATTACTTTGCCCGACAACAGTGTATACGAACAGAAAGGTGTAGTAGATTTTGCGGAGCCTCAGGTTAATCCGAAAACCGGAACATTCTCCGTACGTGCAGAAATGGCAAATCCTGAGCATGTTCTTTTGCCGGGACAGTTTACCAAGGTAAAACTTTTGCTTGATGTACGTGAAAATGCTACCGTTGTTCCACAAAAATCATTGATTATAGAAAAGGGTGGAGCCTATGTTTTCGTAATGCGCCGTGATTCTACTGTTGAAAAGCGTTTTATCGAACTTGGACCTGAATTCCAGAATAATATGGTAGTAGAAAGAGGGCTTGCACCGGGAGAAATGATTGTAACAGAAGGTTACCACAAACTGACTCCGGGACTGAAAGTCCGTGTAGGTGAGGCTCCGAAGGCAGAGTCGGAAGAGCAGAAAGAGGATTAACATATTAACCCATTAAACTTTACGATTCATGAAAGTGAGTTTCTTTATCGACAGACCGGTCTTTTCGGCTGTCATCTCTATATTAATAGTTATTGTGGGTATTATCGGACTGCAAATGTTGCCGATAGACCAGTACCCTCAAATCACTCCTCCGGTAGTGAAGATCAGTGCATCTTATCCGGGTGCAAGTGCCGTGACTGTATCGCAGGCTGTTGCTACACCGATAGAGCAGGAACTTAACGGTACTCCTGGTATGCTTTATATGGAGTCGAACAGCTCCAACTCAGGAGGTTTCTCGGCAACTGTAACATTCGATATTTCAGCAGATCCTGATTTGGCTGCGGTAGAAATACAGAACCGTATCAAGCTGGCGGAATCGAGTCTTCCTGCCGAAGTTGTCCAAAATGGTATTTCGGTGGAAAAACAGGCAGCCAGCCAGTTGATGACCATCTGTCTTCGTTCGGATGATCCGAAGTTTGACGAAATTTATTTGAGTAACTTTGCGACAATCAATGTGCTCGACTTGCTTCGTCGTGTGCCTGGAGTAGGACGTGTGTCAAATATCGGTAGCCGCTATTACGCGATGCAGATATGGGTGGATCCGGCCAAACTGGCTAATTTCGGACTGACTGTACAGGATGTTCAGTATGCTTTAAAAGACCAGAACCGTGAGTCGGCAGCTGGTGTGCTGGGACAGCAGCCGGTCAGCGGATTGGATATTACCATTCCTATCACGGCTCAGGGCCGTCTTTCTACGGTTAGCCAGTTCGAAGAAATCGTGCTTCGTGCTAATGCCGACGGTTCGCTTATCCGTATGCGTGATGTTGCACGCGTTTCGCTTGAAGCTTCCTCGTATGCTACGGAGAGTGGTATAAACGGAGGTAATGCGGCTGTATTGGGTATTTACATGTTGCCTGGTGCAAACGCAATGGATGTAGCAGAAAAAGTAAAGGAAACGATGGAGGAAATCAGTAAGAATTTCCCTGAAGGATTGCAGTATGAGATACCGTTTGATATAACGACATATATTTCAGAATCTATTCATGAGGTATATAAAACCTTGTTCGAGGCATTGGTTCTGGTTATTATCGTGGTATTCCTTTCTCTGCAAAGCTGGCGTGCAACGGTTATCCCGATTGTGGCTGTGCCCATCTCCTTGATCGGAACATTCGGTTTCATGCTTATATTCGGCTTCTCGCTCAATATGCTTACTTTGCTGGGATTGATTCTTGCCATCGGTATTGTGGTGGATGATGCCATTGTGGTAGTAGAAAATGTTGAACGTATCATGGAAGAAGAAAAGCTTAGTCCATATGAAGCTACTAAGAAAGCTATGGACGGACTGACAGGTGCTTTGATTGCAACTTCAATGGTTCTTGCAGCAGTATTCGTTCCGGTAAGTTTCCTGTCAGGTATTACAGGTCAGCTGTATCGCCAGTTCAGTGTGACTATTGCCGTATCTGTAATCCTTTCTACTGTTGTAGCATTGACTTTGAGCCCGGTAATGTGTTCGCTCATTTTGAAGCCAACCGATCCTAATAAGCCGAAAAATCGTGTGTTTACATTCATCAATAAATGGCTTGCTATTGGAAATACTAAATATGTAGCAGGTATAAAGCGAGTTGTTAAACATCCGCGTCGGGTGATAGTCGGTTTTGGTATCGTAATTATATGTATATTTATGTTCCACCGTCTGGTTCCTACCAGCTTCCTTCCTACTGAAGATCAGGGATTCTTTACTGTAGAGCTTGAACTTCCGGAAGGTACTACACTGGAAAGAACCCGTGAGGTAACCGACAGAGCTGTAGCTTTCCTGATGAAAGACCCTTCTGTAGAATATGTTCAGAACGTTACCGGTAGTAGTCCGCGTGTAGGAACCAGTCAGGCCCGCAGTCAGCTTACCGTGATACTGAAAGAATGGAAACAGCGAGATGATACAACTATCGGACAAATCATGCAGGATGTTCAGGATGAACTGAAGCAGTATCCTGAGTGCAAGGTCTATTTGTCTACTCCTCCTGTTATTCCGGGGCTGGGTACTTCAGGTGGTTTCGAAATGCAGCTTGAGGCTCGTGGAGATGCAACTTATGATGATCTGGTTCGTGCTACCGATACATTGATGTATTATGCTTCGCAACGTAAGGAGTTTGCAGGACTTTCTACTTCGTTGCAGGCTGAAATACCTCAGTTGTATTTCGATGTTGACCGTGATAAAGTCAAATTGTCGGGAGTGCCGATGGCAGATGTCTTCTCTACCATGAAAGCTTATACAGGTTCGGTATATGTGAACGACTTTAATATGTTCAACCGTATTTATCGTGTATATATTCAGGCTGAGGCCCCTTATCGTGAGCACCGTGACAATATCGGCTTGTATTTCGTGAGAGGAAGTGACGGCGATATGATTCCGCTGACTTCACTGGGTACAACCGATTATACGACTGGTCCGGGTAGTATTAAGCGATTCAATATGTTTAATACTTCCATTATTCGCGGTACGGCAGCCAATGGCGCCAGCTCCGGACAGGTAATGGAGATTCTGGAACAGATTGCACGCGAAAAACTTCCAAGTAACATTGGTGTTGAGTGGAGTGGACTTTCTTATCAGGAAAAGCAGGCGGGAGGTCAGACCGGAGCCATTATCGCATTGGTATTCTTGTTCGTATTTTTGTTCCTTGCTGCACTGTATGAAAGTTGGAGTATTCCTATTGCCGTGCTTATTTCGCTTCCGGTAGCTGTGCTTGGAGCGTATGCCGGAGTAGCTTTATGTGGATTGGAAAATGATACCTATTTCCAGATTGGTTTGGTTATGTTGATTGGTCTGGCAGCCAAGAATGCCATTTTGATTGTTGAGTTTGCCAAAGAGGAAGTAGATAATGGAAAAGATCTGGTGGAAGCAGCTTTGCATGCAGCTCATCTTCGTTTCCGTCCTATCCTGATGACATCACTGGCTTTCATTCTGGGTATGGTTCCTATGGTTATTGCAACCGGACCGGGTTCGGCCAGCCGTCAAGCTATCGGAACGGGTGTATTCTTTGGTATGATTGTCGCTGTGACGGTAGGTATCTTGCTTGTGCCTTTCTTCTTTGTGATGATTTATAAGGCGAAAAACAAGCTGAAAACAAAAAAAGCTAATTAACAAAACCTGAAACGTATGAAACGAACGAAATATACTTATCGCTTTTTATACATGCTGACAACTCTGTTGCTTTTGGGTAGTTGTCAGTTGGGCAAACATTATACTCGTCCGAAACTGGACTTGCCCGATGTGCTCGACAGCATGAGTGTAGACACAGTTTCCATCGGAGATTATCCGTGGGAACAGCTCTACACCGATACGACCTTGCAAGGATTGATACGTAAGACCTTGTCGTATAATAAAGATATGCTGATAGCCGCAGCGCGTGTTAAGGAGTTGGCTGCAATGAAACGCATTGATTATGCAAATATGTTCCCGGCAGTCGGTGCAAAGGTGTATGCTGAGAAGGAAGCAGAAAATTATGGAGGCAATCATTATAAATCCGGTTATGAGATTGATGCCAAGGCTTCTGTTTCGTGGGAGCTTGATTTATGGGGCAATCTTCGTTGGGCACGCGATAAGAGTCTTGCCGAATTTGTGGGATCTGTCGAAAATCAGCGTGCGCTTCGTATGAGTCTGGTTGCACAGGTTGCTCAGGCTTACTTTGAGCTGGTTGCGTTGGATAATGAATTGTCTATCGTGCAAAAGACAGTAGATGCTCGTCGGGAAAGTTTGCATTTGGCGCGCGTGCGTTACGAAGGTGGACTGACTTCTGAAACTGCTTTTCGTCAGGCACAGGTGGAGTTGGCACGAACAGCAACATTGGTTCCTGATTTGGAGCGTAAGATTTCTCTGAAAGAAAATGAAATTGCATTTTTGAGTGGCGAATATCCACATCATATCAAACGTTCGGTGTTGCCCGAAGATGTTATGCTTTCTGCCAGTTTACCTGTAGGTTTGCCTTCAGCACTGCTGGAGCGCCGGCCGGATATCCGTCAGGCAGAGCAGGCTGTCATTGCTGCAAATGCTGCGGTAGGAGTGGCTTTTACCAATTTGTTCCCTCGCATAACATTGACTGCTACTTATGGCAGCGAGAGTGCTGCATTGAGTGATGTACTGAAATCGCCTTACCATTTGTTGAGTGCTAACATTCTGCAACCGATTTTTGCTATGGGAAAGAATCGTGCGATGCTGAAAGCAAAGAAGGCAGCTTGCGAACAAGCAGCTTATGCATACGAAAAAGCTGTACTGAATGCCTTTAAAGATGCTTATAATGCCATAGCCGAATTTAATAAGATAAAGGAAATCTATGAAACTCGTCTGCGTCTTGAACAGGCATCGAAAAGTACTCTTGACCTTGCACAGCTTCAATATCTGAACGGAGTTATCGGTTATATGGATTTGCTGGATGCACAACGTGGATATCTGGACGCTCAGATAGGTTTGAGTAATGCCGTACGCGACAAGCAGATTAGTATGGTAAATCTTTATAAAGCACTTGGAGGAGGCTGGCAAGAATAACCTGTATGACCTGTTTTTTACAGTTGGGAGATAAGTTTTTAAAAAAGATGTAGATTATTTTAAGAAACATATTCGAAATATGCCAATAAATCTTTATCTTTGCATCCCGAATTGTGATGTACCCTAATGTGTAGTTTAGTGAAACAGGTAAAGAAAAAAGGTTTTACTCCGGATTCGAGATTGCAGAATTTGATTCAGGCAGTGGTGGAAAACAGAGGTCTTTTCGGGATTTTGTTTTCCTCGAAGCTTCCCTTTTTTCTGAATAATGCTACATTAGGCATTACTCATTCTGATTTTTTCTTTTGTAAGATTTTAAGCAAATGCGTTAATAATAAAAATACCTGGAATTACTTTTCAGTAAGTTCAGGTATTTTTGTATATATAGAGTAGCCAACTAAACGATACGAAATAATATGGAACCGCTAAAGCATGAATGTGGAGTAGCGATGATTCGCTTGCTGAAACCACTAGAGTATTATCAGGAAAAGTATGGCACGTGGATGTACGGGCTTAATAAGTTGTATTTGCTGATGGAAAAACAGCATAATCGCGGTCAGGAAGCTGCGGGGCTTGCGTGTGTAAAACTTCAGGCTGATCCGGGAGAGGAATATATGTTCCGCGAAAGAGGATTGGGAGCTGGAGCCATTACTGAAATATTCGGAACGGTACACAGCTATTTCAAAGATCTTACAGCCGAACAGCTTCATGATGCTGAATATGCGAAAAAGTGCTTGCCCTTTGCCGGAGAGCTCTATATGGGACACTTACGTTATTCTACAACAGGAAAGAGTGGTATTTCGTATGTACATCCTTTTCTGCGTCGCAATAACTGGCGTGCCAAGAATCTTGCTTTGTGCGGAAACTTCAATCTGACAAATGTGGATGAAATATTCGCCGACATTACTGCCTTCGGACAGCATCCTCGTAAATATGCCGATACATATATCATGTTGGAACAGGTGGGACATCGCCTGGACCGTGAAGTGGAGCGTCTTTACAATGAGTGTAAGGCTGAAGGGCTGGAGGGTATGGATATTACACATGCTATTGAAGACCGTATTGATTTGACTAACGTATTGAAGACATCCAGTCCGAAGTGGGATGGAGGTTATGTGATATGTGGGCTGACTGGTAGCGGTGAAAGTTTTGCTGTACGTGATCCATGGGGCATCCGTCCGGGATTCTGGTATATGGATGAAGAAATCATGGTGCTGGCATCCGAACGTCCGGTTATACAGACAGCATTGAATGTACCAGCTGACAGTATTCATGAGTTACTGCCCGGACAAGCTATTCTGGTAGACAAAAAGGGAGAAATGCGTCTGGCTCAAATCAATGAGCCGAAAGAAAAGAAGGCTTGTTCGTTCGAACGGATTTATTTCAGTCGAGGAAGTGATATCGATATTTACCGCGAACGTAAACTGTTGGGTAAGAAACTGGTTAATCCGATACTGAAGGCAATAGACTACGATGTAGTACATACCGTATTCTCTTTTATACCGAATACAGCAGAAGTTGCCTTTTATGGAATGTTGGAAGGTTTCGATAACTATCTGAATGAACTGAAAGTGCAGCGTATTGAGGCCCTGGGACACAAGCCGAGTCATACAGAATTGGAACAGATTCTGTCACAGCGTATACGTAGTGAGAAAGTTGCAATCAAGGATATCAAATTGCGTACTTTCATTGCTGAAGGAAATACACGTAATGATCTTGCTACACATGTGTACGATATAACTTATGGCAGCTTGATTCCTTATGAAGACAATCTGGTTATTATAGACGACAGTATCGTACGTGGTACTACCTTGAAGCAGAGTATTATCAGCATACTCGACCGTCTTCATCCGAAGAAAATTGTGATTGTATCTTCTTCTCCACAGGTGCGTTATCCTGATTATTACGGTATTGATATGGCAAGTATGGAACAGTTTATTGCTTTCAAGGCCGCGATAGCATTGCTTGAAGAGAGAGGAATGCAGCATGTGATAGAAGAAGCATACCGTAAATCGAAAGCACAGCTTGGGCTTCCGAAGGAAGAGATGGTGAATTACGTGAAAGAAATTTATGTTCCATTCACCGACGAAGAAATTTCTGCCAAGATGGTACAATTGCTGACTCCGGCTGGTACACAGGCAAAGGTTGAAATCGTATATCAGACACTTGATGGATTGCACGAGGCATGTCCGGCACATTTAGGTGACTGGTACTTCAGCGGTGATTATCCGACACCGGGTGGAGTGAAACTCGTCAATCAGGCCTTTATCAATTACGTAGAAGAGATTTATCAGTTCTGAAACGTTACAGAACGAAGTCGCTAGCAGTTTTGGTGCCTTTATATAAAGAAGAAAAACAATATTAAAGAAAACGATATAGATAGAAAATGAGAAATGTTACATTAATCCTCGACGACGGGAGCCGCTTTCATGGCAAGTCGTTCGGTTATGAGAAGCCGGTAGCCGGTGAAGTTGTATTCAACACCGCAATGACCGGTTATCCGGAAAGCTTGACCGATCCTTCGTATGCAGGTCAGTTAATGACGCTGACTTATCCGCTGGTGGGCAATTATGGAGTTCCTCCTTTCACAATCGAAGCAAACGGTCTGCCTACTTTTATGGAGAGTGAAAAGATTCATGCCGAAGCGATTATTGTAAGCGACTACAGTGAAAAGTATTCTCACTGGAATGCGGTAGAGAGCTTGGGTGACTGGTTAAAGCGTGAACAGATTCCTAGTATTACAGGTATTGATACACGTGAGCTGACCAAGGTATTGCGTGAACATGGTGTGATGATGGGAAAAATCGTTTTCGATGATGAACCAGACAATGTTCCTGAAGCAACTTATGCGGGAGTAAATTACGTAGATAAGGTGTCATGCAAGGAAGTAATCCGTTACAACGAAGGTGAAGGCAAGAAGAAAGTCGTTCTTGTGGACTGTGGCGTGAAATCGAATATCATCCGCTGTTTGCTGAAACGTGATGTAGAGATTATCCGTGTACCTTGGAACTACGATTTCAATTCGCTTGAGTTCGACGGGCTGTTCATTTCAAATGGACCGGGTGACCCTGATACTTGTGATGCTGCTGTACAGAACATTCGTAAAGCTATGCAAAATGAAAAGCTGCCTATTTTCGGAATCTGTATGGGTAACCAGTTGCTTTCGAAAGCAGGAGGAGCAAAAATTTACAAATTGAAATACGGTCACCGCAGCCATAACCAGCCGGTTCGCATGGTAGGAACAGAAAAGTGTTTCATTACTTCACAGAACCATGGTTATGCCGTAGACAATAATACATTAGGAGCCGACTGGGAACCTTTGTTTATCAATATGAATGATGGTTCTAACGAAGGAATCCGCCACAAGAAGAACCCTTGGTTCTCTGCACAGTTCCACCCGGAAGCTGCCAGCGGTCCTACTGATACAGAGTTCCTGTTCGACGAGTTTGTAAAGTTGCTGTAATCCATTAAAAACAAAAGAAAACAATGAAAGAAAATATAAAGAAAGTATTATTGTTAGGTTCCGGAGCTTTGAAAATCGGTGAAGCTGGTGAGTTCGACTATTCAGGTTCGCAGGCACTTAAGGCGTTGAAGGAAGAAGGTATTGAAACTATCCTGATAAATCCGAACATTGCTACCGTACAAACATCGGAAGGCGTGGCAGACAAAATCTATTTCTTGCCTGTTACTCCGTATTTCGTAGAGAAAGTTATTGCCAAAGAACGTCCTGATGGCGTATTATTGTCATTCGGTGGCCAGACAGCCTTGAACTGCGGTGTTGCTCTTTACAAGGCAGGAATATTCGAGAAATACAATGCACGTGTACTCGGTACTCCGGTACAGGCTATCATGGATACAGAAGACCGTGAACTGTTCGTTCAGAAGTTGGATGAAATCAATGTAAAGACCATCAAGAGTGAAGCTGTTGAAAATATCGAAGACGCTCGCCGTGCTGCCAAGGAACTGGGTTATCCGGTTATCATCCGTGCGGCATATGCACTGGGAGGTCTGGGATCTGGTTTCTGCGATAACGAAGAAGAGCTGAACGTACTGGCTGAAAAAGCATTCTCTTTCTCTCCGCAGGTTTTGGTAGAAAAGAGCTTGAAAGGCTGGAAGGAAGTAGAATACGAAGTAGTGCGCGACCGTTTCGACAACTGTATTACAGTATGTAACATGGAAAACTTCGACCCGCTGGGTATTCATACCGGTGAGTCTATCGTAATAGCTCCTTCACAGACACTGACAAACAGTGAATATCACAAACTTCGTGAACTTGCAATCCGTATTATCCGTCACATCGGTATCGTAGGAGAATGTAACGTACAGTATGCGTTCGACCCCGAATCGGAAGACTATCGTGTAATCGAAGTAAACGCTCGTCTGAGCCGTTCTTCAGCTTTGGCTTCTAAAGCAACCGGTTATCCGTTGGCTTTCGTTGCTGCCAAGTTGGGTCTGGGTTACGGTTTGTTCGATTTGAAGAACTCGGTTACTAAAACAACTTCTGCATTCTTCGAGCCGGCACTGGACTATGTAGTATGTAAAATCCCTCGCTGGGACTTAGGTAAGTTCCACGGAGTAGACCGTGAGCTGGGCTCAAGCATGAAATCTGTCGGCGAAGTGATGGCTATCGGCCGTACATTCGAAGAAGCTATCCAGAAAGGTCTTCGTATGATTGGTCAAGGCATGCACGGATTTGTAGAAAACAAAGAATTGCAGATTGCCGATATCGACAAGGCATTGCGTGAACCGACCGACAAGCGTATCTTCGTTATCTCGAAGGCAATGCGTGCTGGATATACCGTAGATCAGATTCATGAACTGACAAAGATAGACAAGTGGTTCCTCGACAAGTTGATGAACATCATGCAGACTTCGAAGGAACTTCACGAATGGAGCAACAACCACAAGTTGCTGTCGCAGCTTCCAAACGATTTGCTGTACAAGGCAAAACGTCAGGGATTCTCCGATTTCCAGGTTGCACGTGCTATCGGTTACGAAGGAGAAATGGAAGATGCTATCATCGATGTCCGTAACCACCGTAAGAGCGTAGGTATCGTACCGGTCGTTAAACAGATTGATACGCTGGCTGCCGAATATCCGGCACAGACCAACTACCTGTATCTGACTTATAGCGGTGTGGCAAACGACGTACACTATTTGGGCGACCATAAGAGTATCGTTGTTCTTGGTTCGGGTGCTTACCGTATCGGATCGTCAGTAGAATTTGACTGGTGCGGTGTTCAGGCTCTGAATACTATCCGCAAAGAAGGATACCGTTCGGTTATGATCAACTATAACCCTGAAACAGTATCTACCGATTACGATATGTGCGACCGTCTGTACTTCGACGAACTGACATTCGAACGTGTAATGGATATCCTTGATTTGGAAAATCCTCATGGCGTTATCGTGTCAACCGGAGGACAGATTCCAAACAACCTGGCACTTCGTCTGGATGCTCAGAAAGTAAATATCCTGGGAACTTCTGCCAAGAGCATCGACAATGCTGAAGACCGCGACAAGTTCTCGGCTATGCTCGACCGCATCGGTGTAGACCAGCCTGAATGGAGCGCGCTGACTTCAATGGAAGATATCAACGCCTTTATACAGAAAGTTGGATTCCCTGTACTGGTTCGTCCGTCGTACGTGCTTTCAGGAGCAGCCATGAACGTATGTTCTAATCAGGAAGAGCTGGAACGCTTCTTGCAGCTGGCAGCCAATGTATCGAAGAAACATCCGGTTGTTGTAAGCCAGTTCATCGAACATGCCAAAGAAGTAGAAATGGACGCTGTAGCACAAAACGGAGAAATCGTAGCATATGCTATCAGCGAACACATTGAGTTTGCCGGAGTTCACTCAGGAGATGCAACTATCCAGTTCCCGCCACAGAAACTGTATGTAGAAACAGTTCGCCGTATCAAGCGCATTTCTCGTCAGATTGCTAAAGAACTGAATATCTCTGGTCCGTTCAACATTCAGTTCCTTGCCCGTGAAAACGATATCAAGGTAATCGAATGTAACCTGCGTGCCAGCCGTTCGTTCCCGTTTGTGAGCAAAGTATTGAAGATAAACTTCATTGAACTTGCAACAAAGGTTATGCTTGGCTTGCCGGTAGAAAAACCAGAAAAGAACTTGTTCGAACTCGATTACGTTGGAATCAAGGCAAGTCAGTTCTCATTCAACCGTTTGCAGAAAGCAGACCCTGTATTGGGAGTTGATATGGCTTCAACCGGAGAAGTAGGATGTATCGGTGAAGATACTTCGTGTGCAGTACTGAAATCAATGCTTTCAGTAGGTTACCGCATTCCGGAAAAGAATATCCTGATGTCAACCGGTACACCAAAGCAGAAAGTAGAAATGCTGAAAGCTGCTCAGGAGCTGAAGGCAAAAGGTTACAATATCTTTGCAACAGGCGGAACATCAAAATTCCTTGCCGAAAACGGAATAGAGAATACCCGCGTATACTGGCCGAGCGAAGAAGGACATCCGCAGGCATTGGAAATGCTGCATAAGAAAGAGATCGACATGGTAGTAAATATCCCGCGTGACCTTTCTGCCGGAGAGCTTGATAACGGTTACAAGATTCGCCGTGCAGCAGTCGACCTGAATATTCCTCTGGTAACAAATGCACGTCTGGCAAGTGCCTTTATCCATGCATTCTGCACGATGACTATCGACGATATCGCTATCAAGAGCTGGGACGAATATAAATAATCCTGCCTCTTGATAAAATAAATATTACTTAAGCGCCACTTCGGAAAGGGAAAGTTTCCGGGTGGCGCTTTTTCTTTAAAAAGGCTGTTTCCTCATGGCAGGATTCAGCCTTTTGTTGTTCCTTTACGCATTTTTTATGATATCTATGTAAGTATATTCCCGAACGAGCGACTAATTAAAGTAAAAAACATGTAGAAACCAGATGCTGTATGAATAAAAACCTGCAACAAGAAAAAGACTTTCTCCTGCTGATTGAGTCGCACAAACGAGTCATTTATAAAGTCTGTTACATGTATGCAACCGATGATGAACTGTTGAACGACTTGTATCAGGAAATAGTAATGAACCTTTGGCGCGCCTATCCCAGTTTTCGTGGCGAAAGCTCTCCAGCCACGTGGATATACCGCATCAGCCTGAACACATGCATTTCGTACCGGCGGAAATCAAAACATCAGATTCAGGCTGTAACCTTACCGGTCAATTTCGAAGCTTTTGCCGAAGACGACGGAAACAAATCGTCGCAATTGCGTGAGCTTTACCGGCTGATACACGCACTCAATCCGCTGGAACGGGCACTTATCCTGCTTTGGCTGGAAGAAAGAAGTTACGATGAAATAGCCCGGATAGTGGGAATATCGAAAAACAATGTCGGTGTCCGTCTGAACCGTATCCGTGAAAAACTGAAAAATATGTCGAACCAATAAATGTCTGCTTTATGGAACTTGAAGAACTGAAAAATCAATGGAACTTGCTTAGTGAACAACTGAAGAAGAATGAAATCATCAATCATGAAGCGATAAAAGGAATGATAGAAAAACGTACCCTGAGTGCCCGCGACCGTCTGATAGGGGCCAATGTAATTGCCGTTTTTGTACTTACAGGCATGCTGTTTCTGTTTCCGCTAGCGGCTACTCGAGTAATTATCAGACAAGAACTTCTCTGGATGTTCTACATCGTGTTTCCACTCCTCATTCTATATTCACTATGGAACATACATGTATTGTATAAATTCAATCTGGCTACCCGTACCTTACTCGAACTCCACCGTTGGATATTATCCTATAAGCGCAGGCTTCGCATAGAAATCTGGTGTACTCCCTTCCTTACACTGGGACTTTTTATCTCTGTTTTCCTTATTCATCACCACTACCGCAATCTGCTTATGATTGTTTTCGATATCCTGATGCTGTCTGTGGGGATGATGGCAGGATATATATGTTATCGCTATGTAGATAAGCGTTCGGTAGATGAAATAGAGCAAGGAATGAAAGACTTGCAGGACCTGGAGTAAGTTAAATACATCAGAAAAACAGGATAGTTGGCAGTGTTGTCAGATTGCTGGGCAACATTGCCAAAACCATTGCTGAAGTTTTATGAAAAATATGCTGAATTTTTGCTAAAACTTTGTACAAACTTTTTAAAAGTTTGTACGAAAGATAAAATAATCTGTACAAATAAATGACATAATTTGTACATCTTTTCCGAAACACATGCTGAAGACTTTGGGGAATGATGGACGGAAGATTGTGCCCTTATTATCAAAAAGAAAGCGACCTTCGAAAAAAGACCGCTTTAAATGTTTTCACAACGGAATAATCCTTATTGTGATTTGCTTCAATTTAGATATTACAAATATAGCAGATATAATTCATATCAAGAAGATTTTTTATATCTTTTTTCTTAGTATATGTCAATTTTTTAAAAAATAACCGATAATACATTGATTGTTAGTTAATTATATTTGCAAAAGACCTTAAAATTTCGTAGCTTTAAGGCAGTTAACTCCCACATTAATACCATGTTACGAAACTCTAAGATCCACAACAAAAGTAGTGATTTATTCTCAGTATTGAGAGAACATTTTGTAAAAGATATGAATTTGGCAAGGATAAGGGCAATGAGTATGATGATATGCGCTCTCTGCAAGGTGCAGAGAATAGCATAT
>PPYE01597483.1_pt1 | contig 30116 bp, 24 predicted proteins | sample 1559881 | NCBI WGS metagenome assembly PPYE01 (sample SAMN08240022, study PRJNA423297) | Human gut metagenome, whole genome shotgun sequencing project. | reverse complement strand
GGGAAGAAACGGGGCCCGCACCCGCGCCCGGCAGCGTGCAGGACGTGGCACAGCAGGTGCGCCAAGCCGCAAGCGCCGCGGTCCAAAGGGCGCAGGCTGCCTGGAAAAGCGCACAGCCCCATGTGCAGGCGGCGGCGTCCAGCGCATATGAAGCTGCGCGTGCCTCGGTGAAGGCGGGTACGCAGGGGGCCTCGGCGGCCTGTGGGGAGGCGCGCAGCCGTATGGGCGATAACGGCGTGCTGTGGCTGATTATTATCATCCTCACATTTCCTGTATGGATCGGCGTTTTGGGCGGCATCTTCGGCGCACTGTTCGGCATCATCGGCGGGCTGTGCGGGCTGGTGCTGGGAGGCTTCGGCGTTATTCTGGGCGGCGTGCTGGCGCTGGTGCGCTCGCTGCTGCTGTTCGCCTCGGCCCCCATGAACGCTGTGGTGAACATGGGCCTCAGCCTTGTGTGCATGGCGCTGGGCGGCGTGCTGGCAGGCATCGGCGTGGCTGTTGTGCAAAGGCTGGTGCCCTGGGTGTTCGGCCTGATAGGAAGGCTGGCAAAATGGGTGAGCGGAAAGGTGGGCGGCAGAAGATGAGACGGTTTTCAAAGGGCCTGTTCGGCTTTGCGGGGACGTGCTTGGTCATCGGCCTTGTGATGTGCGTCATCGGTTTCGCACTGGGCGGGCGCGTGCAGAATATGCCGCTGTGGCGCAGCGGGCTGGAATTCTTCCATTTCGATTTCAGCTCCCTCGCTTTTTTGGGCAGCAGCGAGCCCCGGCCCTCTTCGGGGGCGGGGCGGGCCGGGGTGCTGAGTGATGACCAGGCCGCCGGCGTGCATGCGCTGGATATCGACGTGGCCGCGGGCAGCGTGCGGCTGCGCGAGGGTGATGCCTTCGCTGTGGAGGCAAGCGCGGGCAGCGCAGGCGTGCCGGAATATGACTGGGGCACAGATAACGGCACGTTTTACCTCAGAACAGACGATGCAGACGTTTTGCTTTGGAAAAAGAGCGCTTTCACCGTTACGGTGCCGCGCGGCACCGTGTTCCGCACGGTGCGTCTTTCCACTGATATAGGCAGCCTGGAGCTGCACGGCATTTCCTGCACGGAAAAGGCCGAGATCAGCGTGGACATGGGCAGCATAGAGCTGGAGGGCAGCCTTGCGGGCAGCATCCGTGTGGATTGTGGTATGGGCAGCGCAGAGCTGCGCATTCCCCGGCCGGAAGATTACGGCTACCGCATCCAGTGCGGCATGGGCAGCGTTGAGCTGGGCGGGGGCAGCTTCGGCGGCCTTGGCGCAGATACGTCTGAAAACACAGACGCGCCCACGGTGTTCGACCTGGAATGCGGCATGGGCGCTATTGAGGTTACTTTCACCTGACGCGGCTTCTTGCACAGGAGTGTGCGGCTTTGCTTTGACGCGATGAAAAAGGAGAATTGAGCTATGACGGAAAAGAGACTGTATAAAGCGCGCGGCCAGCGCATGGTGTGCGGCGTGTGCGGCGGCGTGGCCGAGTATTTCGGCATAGACCCCACCCTTGTGCGCCTTGCATTTCTGCTGCTGGCCGCCGGTTGGGGCAGCGGCCTGTTGGCCTATATCGTGGCGGCCATCATTATTCCCGAGCCGCCCGCAGACCCGTACCGGTAAAAATGCCGGAAATGCGGCAAGGCAGAATTCAAGCTTACAGCGGGCGGGTTCTGCGCGGCATCCGGCGGCGCTTTTTTCGCTCTGCCGCCTCGTCTCTGTTTCATGAGGTGCGAGGCGGCCTTGCGTCCGCCCATGGAGGTGAAGGCCCCGGCAGGGCCTCTGGGCAAGCAGCCCGGCTTTAGGCGCACCGGGCCTTTTCTGTGCTGATGCCTGCCCGAAGATGCCCGGCCGGGCCATGGCGGCAAAGGCCCGCCCGCCGCCCTCAGCCGGGGCCGGGCGGGGAACAAGCGTTTTGCCCCGCAATTTCGGCACTTCATATAGCAAGGCCCCATGGCAGCCGTCCGGCCCGCCATGGGGCTTTTTTATCTTCTGCATCAGAACTGCGGGGTAAAACCGCTTTGCGCCGCTGGGCAAGGGGGATTTGTGTGTGCCGCTTCAGGATTTACCTGCCGCCTGCCCACATGCTGTAAATGAGCACTTTGACCCGCAGGCTGCGCCTACTTTCGGCAGAAGGCCGCCCGCCGCAAGCGGGCATCTTACTCCACAAAGCCGCAGGGCCTTTTACTGCCGGACAGGCGCCGCTGTATATGGAAATCATCTGTTCAGCGGAAGCGATTCCTTGGCCGTCCACTGCCTGACGGCCCGCCGGGCTTTTGGGATTGGCCAAACGTCAAACATCCCAGCTCAAGGGCGCGCTGCCGCAAGAAAGCATCGCCCCTGAAAGGCAATTTTCGCGCATAGCTTCTTCAAATTCTCCAAAAGGCGCCTGCGGAAAGCTTCCCTGCTCTGCATTAAAAAATTGCCGCTTCCGGGGTGCTGCGCAGTTTTGGCCCGGCGTCGGGCGGCATTGCTTTGGGCAGGCCGTATTCCCTTCGCCCCGCTGTGTGTGCTATACTGAATACCAAAATGGAGCTTTTTGTGGAAACGGGGGGACGGCATGAGATTTCTGCGGCAGTACGGCGGCCTTCGCCGTGAGATGTATGTGGTGTTCTTCGGGCGCGTGGTCACCAACATGGGCGCGCTGATCTGGCCCATGCTGACGCTGATTTTGAAAAACAAAATGGGCATGAGCGCTTCGGAAATAGCCAGCCTGCTGCTTTTGCTGGGCTGCGTGCAGCTTCCGTGCATGATACTGGGCGGCAAGCTGGCAGACAGGTTCCCCAAGCGCAATATTATCATTGTGTGCGACCTTGTCACCGTTGCAAGCTATATGGTGTGCGCCTTTCTGCCTGTTTCGGGCCCGATGGTGGCGCTGATGTTCCTTGCGGGCGTGTTTGCGCAGATGGAATGGCCCAGCTACGACGCGCTGGTGGCGGATATTTCCGCCCCGGCCGAGCGCGAGCGCGCCTACAGCCTGAATTATCTGGGCGCCAACCTGGGCATCGTGCTGGCGCCTATTTTGGGCGGCTTTTTATTTGAAAACCATTTGAACCTCGCGTTCGCCATAAGCTCTGCGGCCACCTTCTCCAGCACGGTGCTTATCTTTCTGCTCATCAAAAACACGGCGCCCGCGCCCGGCGAAGCGCCCGGTGCGGCATACGAGGCCGGGCGCGAGGGGCAGAGCACCTGGGGCGTGCTGCGCGAAAACAGGGTGCTGCTGCTGTTTCTGAGCTGTCAGGCAGTATGGAGCCTTGTGTACAGCCAGTTCAACTTTCTTCTTCCGCTGAATATGGAGCAGCTGTACGGCGCGAAGGGGGCCGTATGGTTCGGCATGCTCACCAGTGTGAATGCCGTGGTGGTCATTGTGGGCACGCCGCTTATCACAGGCTGGTTTTCCCGGCGCCTGCACGACACCGGGCGCCTCGCGTGGGGTCAGCTTCTGATTGCGGCGGGCTTTCTGATGTATGTGTTCATCCAGGGGGCCGTCCCGCTGTATTTCCTCTCCATGGCCGTTTTTACCGTGGGCGAAATATTCGGCACGCTTGGCAGCCAGCCGTATATCACGCGGCGCATCCCGGCCTCGCACCGCGGGCGGGTAGCCTCCATCACCAGCATCTTCTCGGGCACGTTTTCCACAATCAGCCAGAAAGTCGTGGGCGCCCTGGCGGACGCGTGGCCCATGCGCGCGGTGTGGCTGGTGGTGGCGCTGCTTGGCTTTTTGAACGTGTGCGGCTATCTTGTGCTGTGCAGGCGGGATAAAAAGGCTTTCCCGCTTTTGTACGGCGAAGGCATGCCCCCGCAGACGTTGAAAGGTTAGATGTGCAAGCCCGTTTTTGCGGAAAGATGCCGCGTTTTTTCTTGGCATTTTGCGCGCCGGGTGCTATCATAAAAAACAGAAAACACTGCGCGCTTTGTGCCGCGTGCAGGGCACTTGTTTCCTGCGTGCGGCGCGGCGCGCTGCCAGAAAAAGAAAAGGGGAATGAACATGACAGTTCCGGAAAAACTGGCCGCGCTGCGCGCGGCGATGGAAGAAAAGGGCGTGGACGGCGTATATGTGCCCTCCGCAGACCCGCACATGAGCGAATATCTGCCGGAGCACTGGCGCAGCCGTGCATGGCTTTCCGGCTTTACGGGCTCGGCGGGCACTTTGTGCGTGACGAAAGACAAGGCCGCCCTGTGGACGGATGGGCGCTACTTTATCCAAGCCGGGCGCCAGCTTGCGGGCAGCGGCATTGAGCTGATGCGCATGGCCCAGCCCGGCGTGCCCACAGTGGAACACTGGCTGGCCGAAACGCTGCCGCAGGGCGGCACCCTGGCAGCAGACGGCTTTTGCGTAAGCGCGGCCATGGTGAAAACGCTGCGCGGGGCTTTTGAGGAAAAGGGCATCTGTCTGCGGGATGAAGACTTCATCACGCCGCTGTGGGCGCAGGAGGGCAGGCCCGCGGTGCCCGCCACGCCCGCGTGGATGCTCACCAAAGAACAGGCCGGCCTTTCTGCGCGGGAAAAGCTGGCGGCCCTGCGGGAAAAGCTGGCCGCGCAGAAGGCGGGCGCCATGCTGGTGACCAGGCTGGACAGCGTGGCCTGGCTGTTGAACCTGCGCGCGGATGACATTGCTTACAACCCCTTTGCACTGGCCTACTGCCTTGTGGAGGAAAACACCGCGCGGCTGTTTATCAATGCCGCCCGCGTGCCTGCGGACGTGCAGGCCGCATTGAAGGCCCAGGGCGTGGAGCTGTGTGGCTATGAAGAGGCGCGCAGCGCTTTGGCCGCCATGAAAGGGCCGGTGGCGGTGCTGTACGAGCCGACGGGAACAAGCTGGGCCATGCTGCGCGCATTGGAGGAAAACCCGGCTGTGCTGCTGAAAGAGGGCGAGGACCCCGTGCAGGCGCTGAAAGGCGTGAAAAATGAGACGGAGATCGCCCATATGAAGCACGCCCACCGCAAGGACGGTGCGGCCATGGTGCGCTTTGAAATGGAGCTGCGCCGCCGCATGGCGGCGGGCGAGGGCTGGACAGAGCTGCAGGCCAGCGAATACCTGCTGGGCCTGCGCCGGGCACAGCCGGAAAGCCTTGGAGCCAGCTTTGAGACCATTGCCGCCTATGGCCCCAATGCGGCTATGATGCACTATGCCCCCACGAAAGAGGCGTGCGCCGCCATCGAGCCGCACGGCTTTCTGCTGGTGGACAGCGGCGGGCAGTACCGCGACGGCACCACGGACATCACCCGCACTTATGCCCTTGGCCCCCTGACGGATGAAGAGCGCGAAGATTACACGCTGGTGCTGAAATGCCATATTGCGGCGGCACGCGCCGTGTTCAAAGAGGGCAGCGCCGGGCAGAACATCGACATTCTTGCGCGCGAGACACTGTGGCGCCGCGGGCTGGATTACCGCTGCGGCACAGGCCACGGCGTGGGCTTTGTGGGCGGCGTGCACGAGGGCCCGCAGAACCTTTCCGCGCGCGGCACGGCGCCATTCGTCCCCGGCATGACCATCACCGACGAGCCCGGCATTTATGAAGAGGGCAAGCTGGGCATCCGCATTGAAAATGAGCTTCTGTGCGTGCCTGTGTGCGAGACGGAATACGGCAGGTTCTACGGCTTCGAGCCGTTCACCTATTGCCCCATCGACACGCGCCCGCTGGTGCTCTCGCTGATGGACGAAGAAGAGCTTCGCTGGCTGAACGGCTATCACGCCATGGTAAAAGCGGAGCTGGAGGCCTTCCTCACGCCGGAGGAAAACGCCTGGCTGGCAGAGGCCTGCGCGCCTGTGGAAAAGTGAACGCGCCCATAGCCGTTCTTTTGCTGTTTGCGGCGCTGGGCGCCGCGGACGAGGCACTGGGCGGAAGGCTGGGCGTGGCTCCGGCGTTCCGCAGCGGGCTTGCCGCCATGGGGCCTCTGTGCCTTTCCATGGCCGGCATATACAGTGTGGCGGTCTCGGCCCTTTCGGGCATGGCCGGGCGGGGCGGCGGGCCGCTGCCGTTTGACGCGGCGCTGCCTGCGGGCCTTGTGCTGGCACCGGATATGGGCGGCTGGGCCATTGCGCAGGCGCTGGCGGCCACGCCGCAGCTTGCTGTGTACGCGGGGCTGCTGGTGGCCTCCACGCTGGGGTGCCTTGTCAGCTTTGTGCTGCCCGCCTCGCTGGGTGCGCTGCAAAGCCACGAGGTAATGGGCTTCATGCAGGGCGTTGTATGGGGCGTGGTGGCGCTGCCCGCCGGGCTTTTGCTTGGCGGGGCCGTGCTGGGCCTTGCGCCGGGCGCGCTGCTGCAAAACCTGTGGCCGGTGGCACTTTTATGCGCCGCACTTTGCATGGCGCTTCACTTTGTGCCGCGCGGCTGCCTGCGGGTGCTGGCGCTTTTGGGCGGCGCGGTGCGCTGGCTTGGCATTGCGCTGTTCTGTGCCGTGGTGCTGGGACTGTTTGTGCCGGGCCTTGCCCTGGCCCCGCAGCAGGCTGTGGCCGAGGCGCTCGTCATCGTGACAAAAATAACGGCCGTGGTGTGCGGCTCGCTGGTGGCAAGCAGCCTTGTGCTGGCAAGGTGCGGCGGCGCGCTTTCCAGGCTGGCAGCCCGCCTCGGCGTGAACGAATATGCCGTGCTGGGCCTGGCGGCAAGCCTTGTGTCCAGCATTTCCATGCTGCCTTTGTACCCGCGTATGGATGTGCGCGGCAAGGTGATGAACGCGGCCTTTACCGTGGCGGGCGCCTTTGTGCTGGGCGGGCAGATGGCCTTTGCCTCCAGCGTGGCGGGCGGCTGGGCTGTGGCGGCCTATTTTGCCGCAAAGCTCTCTGCCGGGGCGCTGGCGCTGTGGCTGGCGGCGCGCTTTACCAAAAATGAATGACCGGGGGCGGCGTTCGGCCGCCTTTCTGCCCCGGCGAAGGGCGGCAGCTCTTTTGAAAAAATATAACCTGTGTGTTAGGCGCGTTGCCGCGGGAAACGATCGGTTTTGGCTGACGGTTTTGCGTCTGATACGCGCAAAAAGCCCGGCAATTCTTCAGAATTGCCGGGTTCTTTTGCATCCCCTTCCCCCAAAACCGCCGGGCCAAAACTGCGCAGCGCCCCGGAAACGGCGAATTCTGATGCAGGGTAGGGGCACTTTCCGCAGGCACCCTTTGGGGGAATCTAAAAAAGCTGTGCGCAAAAATTGCCTTTCAGGGGCGGCGGCTTCTTGCGGCAGCGCGCTTTTAAGCGCGCTTCATGCACAAGGGCCAAAAAGGGGGGCATATTGCGGGCGGGCCTCTTGTAAGAGGCAGTGAATTGGCTTCGCCTGCCCAGCGGCCCGGGCGAAGGCTTGCCTGTTTTCAGAGGGCTGCTGCCGGCAGGGCGCTTGGCCCAGTGCCTGAAGCGGAAGCTGTTTACGCTCCCCGGCAGAGCGAGGGCGCATGTCGCGAAAGCATAACAACAAAAGCAAACTCCCTTTCCGGCCGGAAAGGGAGTTTTTATTTGCAGCAGGCAGAAGGGCCGCGCCGCATCAGAACGCCAGCACCACGCCGCCATCGTCGGCATACACGGTGGAGATGCCGCCCGTCGGCACCATAATCACGTCCTTCAGCGCCGCGCAGCTGGCCAGCAGGTCCCGCTGCAGCTCCAGCGCGCGGGGCGCGCAGTTGCAGTAGCTTAGCACCAGCACAAGGCTGGCGCGCGCGGCGTCTGCTGTTTCAGCAGCCACATGCTCCACCAGCTTTTTCATGGCGTTGGCTGTGCCGCGTATCTTTTCCAGACACACGATCTCGCCGTGGCCGTTATCTGCCATCAGGGGGCGCAGGTTCAGCACGGTGCCCACAAAGCCCGCCATTTTCGAGATGCGTCCGTTTTTCACAAGGTGGCTCAAATCCTCCAGAACAAAGCGCGTGCGCATGGGGGCAATAAAGGCCCGCACGCGCTGCTCTATCTCTTCAAAAGAGAGGTTGGCGTCTATCAGGTCGCGCAGCAGCATCACAATGCGCGTTTCACCCGCGCTGGCGCTTTCGGAATCCAGCACGCAGATTTTCAGCGAGGGGTCTGCCTCCAGCGCCATGCCGCGCCCTACACAGGCAGCGTTATAGCTGCCGGAAAGGCGTGAGGAAAGCGTCACAACAAATGTCATGGGGGCCTGGGCCATCATGGCTGCGTATACCTCCGGCGCAGGACAGGCCGTGGCGGGGGCGTTCGCACTTTGTTTCATGGCGGCCATCAGGGCCGGGATGTCCAGGCTTTCATCGTCACTAAATTCACGGTCATCCACCCGGATGGTGAGGCTTGCCGTGCGCACACGCAACACACGGCGCAGGGTAGGAGTAAGGTCGCAGCAGCTGTCTGCGATAATCTGTATTTCCATGAGGTTCCCTCCATATTGTTCGGGATTCTGATGTCGTAACCTACATTTTACCGTCCATACTATGAAAAGTCAATCAAATGGGCGGGGCCGTGCTTGTATTCCGGGCGCCGATTTGCTAGAATTTCAAATAAGAAGCACGCATTTTATGCGCAGTGAGGAATGGTTCTGAATATTTCCCGGCTGGAAAGGAGTTGCCCGCATATGAAAACTGATATCCAAATCGCCCAGGAGGCCGTCCTGGACCCCATCCTGGACGTGGCCCGGCGCATGGGGGTGCCGCAGGAGGCCGTCATCCCCTATGGCCGCACGAAGGCAAAAGTAATAGCAGGCATGCTGCCCGAAAAAAAGACGCCTGCAAAAGTAATCCTTGTCACGGCCATCAGCCCCACGCCCGCCGGCGAGGGCAAAACCACCACCAGCGTGGGCCTTGCCGATGCGCTGCACCGTATGGGCAAAAACGTGTGCCTTGCGCTGCGTGAGCCAAGCCTCGGCCCGGTGTTCGGCATCAAGGGCGGCGCTGCGGGCGGCGGCTATGCCCAGGTGGTGCCCATGGAGGATATCAACCTGCATTTTACCGGTGACCTGCATGCCATCGGTGCGGCAAATAACCTGCTGGCCGCCATGCTGGACAACCACATCCACCACGGCAATGCCCTGGGGATAGACCCGCGCCGCATCACCTGGAAGCGGTGTGTGGACATGAACGACCGCCAGCTGCGCTTTCTGGTGGACGGCCTTGGCGGCAAAGTGAACGGCACGCCGCGTGAGGACGGCTTTGACATCACGGTGGCAAGCGAAGTGATGGCCATTTTCTGCCTTGCCTCCAGCCTTTCCGATTTGAAGCAGCGCCTTGCCCGCATCGTGGTGGGCTATACATACGGCGGCCAGCCCGTCACGGCGGGGCAGCTGCACGCTGAGGGCGCTATGACGGCACTTTTGAAGGATGCCTTCGAGCCAAACCTTGTGCAGACGCTGGAGCACACGCCAGCCTTTGTGCACGGCGGGCCGTTTGCCAACATCGCGCACGGCTGCAACAGCGTGGCGGCCACCCGCTGTGCCATGAAGGTGGCCGATTATGTGGTGACAGAGGCCGGGTTCGGGGCAGACCTTGGGGCCGAAAAATTCCTGGACATCAAGTGCCGCATGGCCGGCATCGCGCCCAGCGCGGTGGTGGTGGTGGCCACGGTGCGCGCGCTGAAGCACCACGGCGGCTGCCCGAAGGAGGAATACGGTACTCCCAGCGTAGAATATCTGGCTGCGGGCAGCGCCAACCTGCGCCGCCATGTGGAGAATATGCAGAAAAAGTTTGGCCTGCCGGTGTGCGTGGCCATCAACGCCTTCCCCACGGACTCTGCGGAGGAGCACGCCTACCTGCGCGAGATATGCGCCGATATGGGCGTGCCCTGCGCGCTGAGCGAGGTGTTTGCCAAAGGCGGCGAGGGCGGGCTGGAGCTGGCCGAAAATGTGCTGGGCATTCTGGAACAGCGCCCCATCCGCTTTGCCTATCCCGACGGCATGGACGTGGATGAGAAGCTGCTGGCCGTGTGCCGCGATATTTACGGCGCAAAGGATGTCGTGTACAGCGCGGCGGCCAAAAAACAGCTTGCGGAGATAAAAGCCTGCGGCTTCGGCAGGCTGCCGGTGTGCATTGCCAAGACGCAGTACAGTTTTTCAGACGACGCCTCGCTTCTGGGCGCGCCGGAGGGCTTCACCATGACGGTAAACAAGGTGCGCTTGTCTGCGGGCGCGGGCTTTGTAGTGGCCGAGATGGGCAGCATCATGACAATGCCCGGCCTGCCGAAGAAGCCGGCGGCAGAGGCCATTGACGTGGATGAAAACGGCGTCATCAGCGGCCTGTTCTAATCGTATGCGGCCAGACGGCGCTTCGCCACAGCGGGGCGCCGCTTTTCTGAAAGGGGAGGGGAAAACTATCAAGCAGCCGTTTTCACGGGACACCGTGCGGCTCACAGCCGTGCAGGTGGCCTACTGGGCCTCATTCTGCGCTGTGATGAGCTATGCCACGGTATTTCTGCTTTCGCTGGGCTATTCCTCCACCGCGGCGGGCGCTGTCATCGCCGCAGGAAACCTGGCGGGCATCCTGCTGCAGCCGCTGTGTGCGGGCCTTGTGCCGCGCGCAGGCAGCGCGCGCACCGTAGTGCTGGGCATGGCGCTGGCGCTGGCCGCGCTGGCGGGCGCCTTGTGCCTGCTGGGCGGGCTGGCCCCTGCCTGCGCGGCGCTTATCATACTGATGTACGGCCTTTTGTACACCATGCAGGGCCTGCTGAACGCCATTGCCATGGAGCTTTCCAATGCGGGGCGCAGGGTAGACTACGGCTTTGCGCGCGGAATGGGCAGTATGGGATATGCCGTGTGTTCCTGGGCGGTGGGCGGCATTACGGCGGCCGTGGGTGCGGGCGCGCTGCCCTTTGTGCACCTCGCGCTTCTGGCCGCGCTGGGGCTGTGCCTGCTGCTGCTCCCCAAAGCGGGCGGCACTGCGGCGTGCGGGGCCCTGCCCCGGCAGGAGGGCGCGTTTGCCGTTTTGAAGGGAGACCGCGCGTTTACACCTGTGCTGCTGGGCTGCATCGCCCTGTTCATGGGCTACAACCTCAACATTACTTATATGATACAGACTGTGACGGCGCGCGGCGGCACAAGCGGCGATATGGGCGCCATTTTCGCCATTGCCGCCGTGCTGGAGCTGCCGGCCATGACACTGGCGGGCCGCCTGCTGCGCAGCCACAGTGCGGGTACGCTGATGTTCTGCTCCGGCCTGGGGCTCACGGCCAAAAGCCTGGCCATTGCCGTTACGGGCACCCTTGCGGGGCTGTATGCGGCCCAGCTTTTACAGCCGATGGGCTATGCGCTGGTTATTCCCTGTACGGTATATTATGCAAACCGCGTCTTTCCGCCGCACCGCAGGCTGGCCGGGCAGACGCTGATGGTGGCGGCCAGCACGCTGGGCACGGTGCTGTCTGCAGCATTGGGCGGCCTTCTGGTAGATGCGCTGGGCGTGCGCGCTATGCTGCTGTTTGCCGCGGCCGTCACGGCAGCGGGCACATTGGTGCTGTTCTTTTCTGCGCGCGGCCATGCAATGCCTGATGGAGAATAATGGGAGAAAAACGGCGTAAAACCGAAAGATTTTCTGCTTTTTCAGAAAATCTTTCGGTTTTCTTTCGTTTTTTGGCGCGGCCTTTTTTCGTTTCCCTGTGTAAAATAAGGGACAACGATACAAGAGGGAGGCGGCCCGGCCATGGAGCCCTGCGCATTCAATGCCATGATGGAGCAATACGAAAAGCTTGTATATACCGTGTGCCTGCGCTTTGTGCACGACGAGCACCTCGCGCAGGACCTCACCCAGGAAACGTTCCTCTCCGCTTGGGTGCACCGCAGCGCCTGCCCGGACGGCGCGCAGAAGGCCTGGCTGTGCCGCATTGCGGCCAACAAGGCGAAAGACCATTTGAAAAGCGCCTGGGCCCGCCGCACACAGCTGACTGATTTTGCCGCGGAAGGCACGGCGTGCACAGCGCCTGCCTGCATGGAAAGCCTTGCGGCGCAGGCAGAGCTGCGCATTGCCTCGCGCGCCGCGCAGGAGAAGATACGCGCTTTGCCCGAGCCGTACCAGACCGTCAGCGTATTGTATTTTCTGCAGGGCTGCCCGGTGGATGACATCGCCCGTGCGCTGGGCCGCATGCCCAAAACAGTGCATACGCAGCTTTACCGCGCCAAGCTGCGGCTTCGCGCACAGTTGGCCGCCTGCTAGCCTGATGCCCTGTGCCGCGCCGCTGTGTGCAGGTTGCATACGGCCCGGAAAAAGGGTATCATAAAGGAACCGGCGCGCGGGGCGCGGGCATGCCCGTGCCCTTTGCGCACAGCAGGCCATGGGGAGGGCACAGAACATGAAGGCACACATTCTGGTGGTGGAGGACGACGCCGAGATCCGCGAGGGCGTTTCCATTTATCTGAAAAACCAGGGCTATGCCGTGCACAAGGCGGCCAATGGCAAAGAGGGGCTGGAGATGCTGGCGCAGCAGAACATCAGCCTTGCCATCGTGGACGTGATGATGCCTGTGATGGACGGCATCACCATGGTGCTGAAGCTGCGGGAAAGGTATGATTTCCCGGTGCTTATGCTTTCGGCAAAATCGGAGGATATCGACAAGATTACCGGCCTCAACATGGGCGCAGACGATTATATTACAAAACCCTTTGTGCCCATGGAGCTTCTGGCCCGCGTGGCAAGCCACCTGCGCCGCTACGAACGGTTTCTGGCCATGGCGGGAGGCAAACAGGAGCAGCAGGGCCCGCCGCGCTATTGTGTAGGTGGGCTGGAGCTTTGCGAAGAGACGGCCACTGTTACGCTGGATGGTGCACCCGTTAAGCTGACGCCGCTGGAATTTAAGATACTGGCGCTGCTCATCAAAAACCCTGGGCATGTGTTTTCGGCGGACGAGATATATGAGCGCGTGTGGAACGAAAAGGCTGTGAACACAGACACCATCATGGTGCATGTGCGCAATTTGCGCGAAAAGATAGAGCTGGACACGAAAAACCCGAAATATCTGAAGGTGGTGTGGGGCATTGGCTACAAGATCGAAGCCCTTTGACGTGATACGGCTGACGGTGACGTTTGTGTGCGTCACCCTGTTCACGGTGCTGCTGGCGGCGGTGGGCACAGATTGGTCTGTGCGGCAGACGCAGCGCTATTTTGCCGAACTGGAAGAAACTTACGGCAGCGACATGCAGCCGGGCACTGTGGTAACCTATGGCCAGCTGTATGAGGACGAGCAGAGCGCGCTGGAAGACTGGCAGGGCCCCCTGAGCGCGTTTGAAGAGCAGGACTGGCGCGATATCCCCGCTTTGTATATCCCGCAGGAGAACGAGATGTTCTGCCAGTTCTACACCGTGGCCGCCGTGCTGGTGTTTTCTCTGGCGCTGGCTGCCGGGCTGCTGGGGGCGCTTTGGCGGCGCCTTGGCCTGGGGCGGGGCTTCTGGGGCAGGTTGCCGCTGGAATGGCATGTGTTCATCGGCTTTTGCATGCTGGTGTGCTGCATGGACGGCGCGGGCCATATTGTGTGGGCCGCGCGCGACGGCACGTTTGCCGACGTGGCGCACACGCTGTTCTTTTTAGATGCAGACGACAGCATGCTGCTGGGAAAAGCTGTGGCGGCGGGGCTGCTGTGGCTGGGTGTGTTTTTTGTGTTCGAGGCGGGCGCAGCGCTGGGTGCGGGCCTGCGGGACGGCTTCTGGCGCTACCTGCGTTGCCGGTGCCTTTTGGTGCGCGTGCCGGCCGCTTTGTGGGGCGCCTGCGGCACGGCCGTGCGCCGCTTTGCCGCTGTGGATTTGCGCCGCCCGGTAGAGAGCACGCTGTTCCGGCTGCTGTTCATCAATTTTCTTCTGGTGGCTTTGCTGTGCTCTGTCTGGTTTGCAGGCATTGCGGGGGCGCTTATTTACAGCTTTGTGCTGTTTTTTATTCTGCGCCGCTGGTTCGCGCGCCTGCAGAAAAATTACAATACCGTGCTGGCGCATGCGCAGCACATGGCGCAGGGCAGCCTGGATACCCCTCTGGAAGAGGATGTGGGCATTCTGAACCCCTTGCGCGAAGAGCTGAACGCCGTGCAGGCCGGGTTTGCCCGCGCCGTGCGGGAAGAGGTACGCAGCCAGAACATGAAGACAGAGCTTATCACCAATGTCTCGCACGATTTGAAGACACCGCTTACGGCCATCATCACATATGTGGACCTTTTGAAGGATGATTCGCTGGACGAGGCCACGCGGCGGGAATATGTGGCCACGCTGGAGAAGAAAAGCCAGCGTCTTAAACGGCTTATCGAAGACCTGTTCGAAATGAGCAAGGCGGCCTCCGGCAGTGTGACGCTGCATAAAGAAACGGTGGAGCTTGCATCGCTCATGCGCCAGCTTCAGTTTGAGCTGGAGGACGCCACCGCCGCCTGCGGGGTGGATTTCCGCTGGAGCTTCCCGCCCGAAAAGCTGTATGCCGAGCTGGACGGCCAGAAGACCTTCCGCGTTCTGGAAAATTTGGTGGTGAACATCACCAAGTATGCCCTTGCGGGCACGCGCGCCTATATTTCGCTGCAGCGCCAGGGCCGGTGCGCCGTCGTCACCATGAAAAATGTCTCCTCCGCAGAGCTGGATTTTGACGCCGCCGCCATTACCGAGCGCTTTGTGCGCGGCGACAAAAGCCGCAATACCGAGGGCAGCGGCCTTGGCCTTGCCATTGCCAAAAGTTTTGCCGAGCTGCAGGGCGGCACCTTTGCCGTAGAGACGGACGGCGATTTGTTCAAAGCCACCGTCACATTCCCGCTGTGCGAAGCGCCTGCGCAGGCGCCCACTCCGGCCCCGGAGGCCCTGCCGGACGCAGAGACGGAAGAATAGTACATATGGAAGCGAAGCGCAATGAGAAAAAACCGCATGTGCGGCGCGCTGACGCAGAAAAGCACCGGCTTTGAGCGGGCGAATGTGCCGTTCGGCACAGTCAAAAGGCCCGGCGGTCCTAACGGACTGCCGGGCCTTTTCTGTTGTATGCTTTAGCGAAATGACACCCCCCAGCAGAGCTGGGGAGAGTAAAAAAGCTTTCGCTTCAAGCATCGAGCGAAGCGGGAAGAGATGAACAACTTTACGATTGCCAGAAAAATAATCTTGGCCAAATGGCGCCCGTTTACGGGCCGCAGGGCAAGTGATGCAGGCGGCGGATTTTTTCAGCGCCTCTTGAGAGGCTTGCCGGCAGTATGCCCTTTCAGGGCTTACGCAAGCCCCAGGCTTTGCCGGGGGCCTGACTTTATGCTTTAGCGATATAGGCCCCCAGCTCTGCCGGAGAGAGTAAAAAAGCTTTTGCTTCAAGCTTTGAGTAAAGCAGGAACCAAATGGAAATGTTGCGCTTAGCAAAAAGCTAATCTTGAAAAGAAAGGCACGCTTGCAGGTGGCGGAGCAGGCGATGCAATCGGTGGATTTTCTTGAGAGGTTTTGCCGGTATGAGGCCCTTCTAGGGCGAACACAGCCCCCGGCCTGGCTGGGGAGGCTTGGCTCTTAGAATGGCCGGGGCCGGCCCCTGGCGGAAAAAACACCACCGCCATCATTTCGCAAGCGGCCGGCCAGTGCCGGCTGCTTGCACAAGCAGCACACTCTTACATTCCATACGCCTTCATCCTGTTTTTTATAATCGTTTTGATTTTGGCACGTTCACAGCTGCATGCGGCATGGGCGCCCCTTTGAAAAGGGCAGGCAGGCGGATGGCCTGCGGTGCGGCAGAGGGCTGGGCCATCAGCCGCAGTATCTCTTCGCCCGCGCGCCTGCCCAATTCTTCTGTGGGCAGGCAGACAGAAGCAGAGTAAGGCTCCATCCGGCTTTGAAGCGGAGAATCCACATATCCCACAATGGAAGCCTGCGCGCTGTGCTGCAAGCAGTAATATGCAACGTCGCTTGCCATTACGCCGTTGGAAACAATAATGGCGGTGCAGCCAAGCGCCAGAAGCTTTTCACAGCATTGCGGGCTGCTGCCGCGCATGGAATCGCCGGTTTGAACAAAGCCCTCCTCCACGGGCAGGCCGCAGTCAGCCATTGCCTGCCTGTAGGCGGCAAGGCGTTCTTTGGTGGAAGAAAGCCTTGCAAGGCCTGAAATAAAGCCAATGCGGGCATGCCCCTGTGCGGCCAGTGTTTCCACAGCCTGCCGCAAAGCGCCGCCGCTGTCCACACAGACGCTGCTGCCTGCATGCGAAAAAACGCGGTCCACCAGCACAGTGGGCAGGCCGGCGGGAAGCAAAGCAGATATCTGCTCCCACCGTCCGGCAGTGCTGGCCAGCAAAAGGCCGTCTATTGTGCCGTTGCCGGCCCCCTGCAGGTGCACAGTTTCACGGGCCAGGTCTTCTTTTGTGTTGGCAATTACCAGGCGGTAGCCCGCGCCCACCAGTACGCTTTCTACTGCTTCGATAGCCGTGGAAAAAAAGCTGTTGGCAATATCCGGCACAATAAACAGCACTGTATGGTTTCGCCCGGTTTTCAGGTTTCGTGCCATTTGGTTTGGAATATAATTCAGCCGGCGGATGGCGCTTTCCACCCGCTGCGTAACCTCATCTGACACAAACCTGCTGCGGTTGATAACATGGCTCACCGTCGCCGTGGAAACACCTGCCAGGCGCGCCACATCGGCCATACTGCTTTTTTTCACGATACCCGCTTCAACTCCCTGCCTGCCGTGGCGGGCAGATGGCGCCCGCCACGTAATGTACGTTATTTTTTATTCTAGGGGCATGGCCAGGAAAAAGCAAGCTTTTCCCCGGCACAGTTAATCGATTAAACGTTTTGTACAAAAATCGGCATTTTTCTTTGGTGATTTGTGGCATTGAAAAAGGGAGATTTGATGTGATATTCTTTTTACAGATGCAGTTAATCGGTTGCGCAATGGTTTAACTGCGTTTGAGCAAGAGGGGGGAACATATTGAGAAAAGGCATTTGTGCAGCAGGCGAGCTGCTGATAGACTTTACGCCGTGCGGCACATCTTCACAAGGGCAGCTGCTTTATGCGCGCAACCCGGGCGGGGCGCCTGCCAATGTGCTGGCAATGGCGGCAAAGCTGGGTATAAAAGCGCGTCTGTGCTCTGTGGTGGGCAGCGATAACTTCGGCACATTTCTGATTGAGAGTATGCTGGCCGCAGGAATTGACACGCGCTTTATCAGCCGCACGGCACAGGCACGCACCACGCTGGCCTTTGTAGACTTAGATGAAAGAAATGACCGCAGCTTTACCTTCTATAGAAAACCGGGTGCAGATATCCTCCTGGCTGATGCAGATATTCCAAACGAGGCGCTGGAGGGGTGCGGGATATATCACTTCAGCGGGGTGTCGCTTACTGATGAACCTGCGCGCGGCGCTGTGCTTCGTGCAGCGCAGCGGGCGAAAAAAATGGGGCTGCTTGTCAGCTTTGACCCAAATTACCGGCCGTTTCTCTGGCCGGAGGCCGCACAGGCACGGCGCGCATTTGAAGAAGGGATGCAGCTTGCCGATATTGTCAAGCTTTCCGAAGAGGAGGTGGCTTTCCTTTTAGAAAAAGAAAATGCCGCACAGGGCGCGGCGGAACTGGCGAAGCGGTGCGGTGCGCTGGTTCTGGTGTCGTGCGGTGCGCGCGGCGCGCTGGCCGCAAACGCTTCCGGCCTGCTGGGCAGGGCAGAGGCCCTGCCTGTGGCGGTGGCCGACACCACCGGCGCGGGCGACGCATTTCTGGGCACGATATTGGCGGCGCTGGCAGGTAAGGAGAAGGCAGCGCTGGCTTCCATGCCGGAGCAGGAGGCCGTAAGGCTTCTTCATTTAGGCTGTACGGCAGGCAGCCTGACAGCCTCTAAAATTGGGGCAATACCGGCGCTGCCGGATAAAAAAGAGATTTTAAAAGAGGTAAGGGAAGGTGAGGTATAAAAGGAACGGGGAGTATTTGTATAATAAATAAGTACAATATTGGTGAAAAGGAGATGTGGAATCTATGACTGAGACTAAAAGCAAGTTTAGCTTGGACACAGCTATCGGCTGTAAAAGAGTATTAGCTGTCCTTGTGTCAGTTGCAATTTTATTAAGTTTTTTTGCCCAGCTTATTTCTACAGACATGGGACGCATCAAAGTAGAAAAAATAAAAATTGATGCGCGTGGAGCCACCCTAGAGGGAGAATTATATTATCCTGTTGGAACAACGGACGAGGATTCATATCCAGCAGTTGTAATTGTACCGGGTGCGGGTAATATCAATTATCAGCTGCGCAGCTTTGCGGAAGAACTTGCAAAACGCAACTATGTGGTATTTAACATAAACGCGTATGGTTCCGGTGCAAGCGAGACGCCTGTGTATAACGAAAATGACCAAGGTGTGCTGGAATATGATATTTTTGCTACACCAATGGGATGCCTAGATGCTGTTAACTTTGTGCGTACTCTAAAATTTGTAGATCAAGAAAATATTGGTGTGATGGGGCATTCGCAGGGTTCCCGTCGTTCTGGTTATGCCGCATTGATGGACTGTGGATATTATACATTCAATGATATCATGTTGACGGTACTGCACGAAGACTTTGGTGTTGACATTTCGGAAGAAGATCTTCTTATTGATGCGGATGTCATAGCAAATGAGCGGTTAGATGCCTCTGAATTGAAAAGCTATGAGGTTTTTAAAGCTCAGCAGGAAGAAAATTATAATACAATGATTAAAGGCGCATGCCTCATTGGCTCTACTGCACAATACGTTAACCCCACTGCTGTTGTTACAGTGGCAGGACACGAAGTAACGCGTAACTGTCAAGTGAACCTTTGCATTATAAACGGAACATTTGATTACAGCTATGTTGGATTCAACACCTCCGATGATGTAAAGAATGCATGGTATATCCCGTCAAGTGACGAGGTCGTTCAAGGGGCATATTATTCTGTAGACGATAATAATGGGACGAGTCAGATTATTGGCACATTCCGTGAGGATACAGCTTCGGCCAATCAAGAACTGGCTTCAGCTATTCAGGCACGTACCTTACGCACGGTATTACTTGCAAAAGAGACACATGCAAAAGAATTGGTATCAAGTAATACAACAGCAATGGTCATTGATTATTTCAATCAGGTGCTGAATGCAGATGTTTCTACAGCAGCTATTCCTTCTGGCATGACATTCTATTATCGTGAGTTTCTCAATTTCTTTGCCATGCTTGCCATGCTTGCCACTCTGTTCCCCATTATTAAGTTGATGACAATGACTGTTAAATATAAGCCCTGTCTTGCAGCTCGCCAGACAATAGCACCCACGCATAATGTGAAAATGGGAAATATCATTGTCATTGTTGGAACAATCGTCCTGAATGGCCTGGCCATTTATCTAACGAATGCAGGTAAACAAATTATTACTTTTAATAGCAATGGATTCTTCCCGTTGATGATTACCTGTTGGTCTCCATTCTATTTCTTAGAGTGGCTCGCGTTAGCTGGCATCATATTGACCATAATTTACTTACTGGTGACAAAGTGTGGAAATAGCTTTAAGACATTTGTTAAAGAGAATTTCACTTTTGGTTTTAAGAATATTATAAAGTGTTTGGGCATTTCTGCAGTATTCATTTTTGTGGGCTATTTGCTGATGGCTATTGTCCAATATTTGTTCTATCAGGATTTCCGTATCTGGCAGATTCAGTTCTCTCCGCTCACAGCAGACCAATGGCTAATTGTAGTTCGATATGCTTTGTTGGCGCTTCCATTTATGCTCATTACGAATATCACGAGTAACTACTTAGCGGATGTCACATCGGGCAATAGAAGGCCAAATGTTGATGCCTTAATCAATGTGGCTATTACAGTAGCTGGTGTTTGGTTGTTGTGTGGTATTACACATATTGTTGATTATTCTGCAATTATGCCGGGCAAATCCATTACATCGTTTATGTTGACTTATGGGGCAATTATCTATTTGCCGATTATGACTTTTGTCAGTCGAAAAGCTTATCAGATTACAAAAAATATTTGGGTTGGGACATTTGTAAGCTCTATCTTGATGGCATGGATGCTGGTATGTGCTTCTGGTACGAATGGTATGTATGTGGCCCAGACATGGATTAGTAATTTCCTGGGGTGAGCTCCCATATAAAAAGAGCACGGAAGAAAACCGGGCGCAATTTGTGAAGTGATATAAAGATAGGAGACACAAAAAAGCGTGTCTCCTATCTTTTGTTGTATAATTAAGAAAAAGGCGGTGAAAAGATGCGAAAGGAATATACATTCCACAGCAAGGAAGAAAACTGGAAATAGTAAAGCGATATCTATCAGGGGAATCGCCTGTAAAACTTCATAAAGAAACAGGGATAAGTGATGGAAATATCCGCAAATGGAAACGGCAATATTTATCGGGTGGCGAGAGTGCTTTAGAAAACCAGAAGAAGCCGGGAAATCCACTGGCAAAATATGAACGCCGGAAGGAATTAACGCGAGAAGAGCAGTTAGAATATCAGATTGAATTGCTCAAGCGGGAACTGCTGAAAAGGGATGCGGAGGTATTGCGGTTAAAAAAATCCATCGAACTGGAAAGGGGCGATGCCAAAAGAAAGTGATTCAACAACTGTATGCGCAAGTTGAGGCAGAGAGTTCAAAACATGCTGTATCTGACCTTTGCCGGATTCAAAATCGTTTTGCGTTCTCATTTTCGCTATTGGCTGCATGATGATCTATCCGCCGTTATTGTTCAGACTATCTATTATTTCAACTTTCTCCGTCCCTTGCGTTTCCTCGGCAAAAAGCCGCCTGTCCCCTTTCGTTTGGAACAGACGGCTTAACTCCACGGCTTTTTCTGTCTACTATCTCTTGACTACTTCACAATTTGCGCCCGGTTTTCTTATACATTCGCCTCAACGGCGCTGCACAGGAACTGCGCGGCGCCTGCGCCTGCGGCGCTGTCATAATATGCGGTGAAGCGCTCGTCCTGCAAATACAGGCGGGCAAGACCCTTGTGCGCGGCCGCGGAGTAGTGCGGCCATGTGAAGCACAGCCATTCCTTGTGAAGCTGTGCGGCCTGCCGGCCCATGCTGCCGCCGGGCGCCGCGTTTTGGCTTACGGCCTCGCGCAGCAGGCCAAACAGCTTTTGCTCGGCGGCCTGCATTTGGGCAAACTGCCCTTCGCTCAGGCCCATCAGTCTGGCATTTGCGGCGTCCACAGCCTCTTCGCCATAGGCCTTGCGCGCCTCGGCGCCGTACTGCGCCTCGTTTTTTTGCACCAGCGCCTGCTTAAAACAGGCAAATTTTTCAGTGTCCTGCATGGAAACTCCTCCCTTTTCCCGTTCAATGGTTTTATCCAGTGTGGAAAGAAGGCTGTCCAGCGCATCGCGCCGGGCCAGAAGCGCCGCGCGGTGCGCGCGCAGGGCGGCAAGGCGCGCCTCGCCGCGCAAAGCGGCCAAAGGGCGTATCTGTGCCAGCGGCATGCCCAGCGCGCGGTAGAACAGGATGCTCTGCAGCGCATCCACCTGTGCCGGGCCGTACAGCCGGTAGCCGGCCTGCGTGACGCGCGCGGGCGGCAAAAGCCCTATTTCATCATAATAATGAAGCGTGCGCACAGAGACGCCCGCCAGCCCGGCCAGCTGTTTTACGGTGTATTCCATGGCCTGCGGCCTCCTTTCACAGGTGATGTTACACTATGACGCGGCGTGAGAGTCAAGCGCCTTTTTGAAAAAATTCTGCCTGCTGCCACCCGGAAAAGGGCCTGAGAACGGCGCGCTGGCGCAAGCAAGCGCCGGTTTTGGCGCCCAATGCGCGCAAAAAAACCGGCAAGCCGTCAGGATTGCCGGGCCTTTTTCGCACACCGCTCATCCAGAACCACCGGGTCAAAACTGCCCGGCGGCCCTAAAGCGGCAATTTTTGATGCAGAGCAGGGAAGCTTTCCGCAGGCGCCTTTTGCGCCCGCCAGGGAAACCGGAAGAAGCTGTGCGCAAAAATTGCCTTTCAGGGGCGATGTTTTCTTGCGCCGGCGTGCCCGGCGGCGGGGCTTTATGCCCCGCCGTTCTGCCGGATGTGATGCTCTACGCGCCGGATAATCATATCCAGCGCCACCAGATTTTTGCCGCCTTCGGGCACGATGATGTCCGCATAGCGTTTGGAAGGCTCTACGAACTGCTCGTGCATGGGCTTTACCGTGGTGAGGTACTGCTTTACCACGCTGTCCAAGCTGCGGCCGCGCTTTTTTACGTCCCGCACCACACGCCGCAAAATGCGCACATCGGCGTCTGTGTCTACAAAAATTTTCACGTCCATCAGGCTGCGCAGCTTTTCATCTGCAAAAATGAGGATGCCCTCTAGCACGATGACGCTGGTGGGCGCAATGAGCAGCGTCTCGCTGGAGCGGTTGTGCACCGTGAAATCGTACACCGGGCATGCGATGGTCTCGCCGCGGCGTAAAGCGCCGATCTGCTCCACCATCAGGTCGGTGTCGAAGGCGTCCGGGTGGTCGTAGTTCAGCCTGCACCGCTCTTCATAGGGCAGCTCGTCGTGGCGCTTATAGTAATTGTCGTGGCTGATGACGGATACATCCTGACCGAAGCGCTCTTTCAGCCTTCGCGTCAGTGTGGTTTTTCCCGAGCCCGTGCCCCCGGCAATGCCAATGATGATGCTGTCCATGCCCACAGCCTTCTTTCTGCGCCGCGCGCTTTTTTTTCAGTATAGCAAAAAAAAAGGGCAAAGAAAACCATTTTGAAGCAAAAAACGCCCCGCTGTGCGGGGCGTTTCGTGCGGAAGGGCCTATTTCTGCTCTTCCCAGATGGGGTGCTTGAGCATCCAGCGGCCATATTCGTCCTTATAGAAGATGTCACGGTTGTAAAAGCCGTCCATGATGTGCCAGAACTCGGCCTCCGTATAGCCGCAGAACTCGCAGAAATCGCGCACGCATAGCGGGTCCAGATAGCCGTCGTGCTCTTTTACAAGGCGCACGGCCTCGTCGCGGCTCAGCATGCCGTAGCGGATATAGCGCGCGGTATAGTCTGTGGCCGTGGCATGGCCGAATTTGGGGTATTTCAGCCACGAGTGCACAAGATACGCGCGGGAATCCACCTGGTCGAAATTCTCCACATGGTGCGTGCGGTCCCACTCGTGGGTGAGGTCGTGGAAGCCGCGGCTTTTGGCAAACTGGTAGTTTTTGTAGCTGTTCCAGGGAAGGAAATAGCTTAGTTTTCTATCTGCCCGCGGGCGGAATACGTCTCTTCGTCGGCATTTCCGCCGTATTCAAAGCTCACATTTTCCCCATAGCACAAAAACGGCGTGTTGAACTTCAGCGCCATGTGCAGCGGGAAGGTGTAAATAAGCCTGTCCACATACCAGGTGGGCTTGCCGTACTTTTCAAAAAAGGCGCGCATCAGCTTTTTCTGGGCGCGGATGTTAGGCTTGCAGGTGATGATGGTGCAGCCGAATTCCTCCGAGATGTTTTTCAAATTGTGCTTGCCTGCCTCTGTCATGGGGAAGTTGTCCTCGGCAGAGAACAGGATGGGGTTCATGTGCATCACTTCTTTCAGGATATGCACCTGAAAGTGGCTGTCCTTGCCGCCGGAGACGGCCACGGCGCAGTCGTACCCGCCCGGGCCGTTCATGCCGCGGTATTTGTCGCACAGCGCCTCAAATTCTTTCCAGCGCTTGTCCCAGTCGATATTCTTCCGGCTTTCGAAGTGGCGGCATGCAGAGCATACGCCCTCTTCGTCGAACGTGATGCCGGGGCGTGTGTCCGGCATGGTGCATTTCTTGCAGTATTTCATCCCAAAACCCTCCTTTGTGTGCCGTCAAATTGGTTTGGCCGTGTTTATTTTACCCCATCTTGGCACGCAACACAAGCAAAACGCGAAAAACAGGGAAAATACTGTGGGCCTGCGCTGGAATGTTGAAATGTTCACAAAGCGGCGCTAATATTTAGAAATACCGCGCGGACGCAGCAGCGCCTGCGCGGCGCGGGAATGTTTTGTGCGCCGGGCCTGCCCGGCGGGAAAGAGGCTTATGATGGATGTATTGCAGCAGTTTACACAGATTTTGTGCGGTAGCTTTGACAACGCCGCACAGTTCCGAGAAATGCAGGAGAAGGGGGAGGCCGCCTTTCCCTATGCGCGCCATGTGAATACGCCCTGCAACGGGAAGATACGCGGCCTGCCGCAGGGCTTTGAGGGGGTGTTTGTGGTGGAGGAAAGCTACTACACCGTAAACGGCCGCACCCATGCCTCGCCGCATCTGTTTCTGTTCACACAGCAGGGCAGGGATGTGAAGCTGACCTCTTACGAGCTGCCGCAGGGCTGTGACAAAGCGGGCTTTACCTTTGAGACGATGGGCGAGGTGGAGTTCGGCGCCCTGCAGCCCTCGCGGAAATTTACGCCAGCCGTGTACACCTGCCGCGGCGGTGTGTGGGAGGGCGGCAGCACCAGCATGTTCACGCCGGCGCTGAAATTTACGCTGTTCGAGCGTTTTTCCAGCGAAATGCTGGAGGTGTCGGAGACAATGGAGATGAACGGAAAGCGCACCTTCGGGTATGATGTGCCCATTTTATACCGCCGGGCCCAAGGCCCGGCGCAGGCATAACACAAAAGGCAGGGGCCGCTTTTGCAGGGCCCCTGCCTTTTGTGTAAGCTTCCGCTTTGTTTTTCACACAAAGCGGCGTATTTTTTCCTCCATGGCGCGCACTTCCTGTTTTGAAATATGGGCCTTGTCCACATAGCCGTAAATACGGCCTGCGAAATCGGCAAAGCCCGGCGAAAGGCGGCGCAGCTTTTCCGGGTGCAGCCCGCAGGCATACATGGCGTGGATGCCCACCAGCGCGCAGAATTTCAGGGTGTTGAAATGCGGGCGGAAGGGCGGGGCGAACGGGTCCTGCCGGGGGGGATTTTTATACACGTCCTCCAAAAGGTCTGCCATGCGGATATAGCTGGGCGTTTCGCTTTTGTCAAAATAGCCCTCTATCATTTCTCTGGAAATGGGGAAGGGCGCCTGCGGCGTGTCCGCCGCCGCGGCAAACGCCTCGTAGGTGGTGCAGTATTCTGCGCCCTTATAAATGACGGGGTCATATTCGTGCTCGACAGGCACAGGGCGCAGGATATGGCAGCTTTTGCCCGCAAAATACACTTCGGCAATGGCGGTGCTCATCCAGATGAAGATATTGTCTGCGGCGATAATCCACTGCTTTACGCTGTCTGCAAAAATCACATGGAAGTTCGGCCGTTTTTCCGCCAGCGCGGCCAGCGCAGGGCTGTTCCACTCGGAGGGGTGGCGGCGGTACACCAGCTCTACCTCCGGGTGAAGGGCGAGATACCTGTCGAACCACTCCAGCGTCTGCGCCATGCTGGTGCGGTTGGTGCGTGCGAACTGCGTAAAGTCTTCCCCTGCCATTTTAGAGAGCTCGGCCACCTCTTCGTCGCTCATGGAGCCATAGCCGAACGAAGAGATGTACAAAAACAGCTTTTTCTGCGCGTCCAGCCCAAACTCGCGGCAAAGCGCCTCTTTTGTTTTGAAATAGCCTTTGAATTCCGGGCGCAGAAAATCCATCATCACGGCGCCCGTCACCGGGGCGCACTCGCCCGGCACGCCGTGCGCCATCAGGCGCTGGCGCGTTTTTTCGCCCCAGCATGTCTGCACACACTTTTTTGCGTTGCCGTTGAAATTGAACCAGGGCGCGGCCTCCTGCGTGTCGGATAGCATCTGCTCCCAGTGCAGGTTCACCACTTTGCGGCACACGCCCACGTTGTTGTACACATGGCTGTTGATGGCCTCATCGTCGTACATGCAGCTTGCCACAAGCACCTTCGGCTTTTTCCAGGTGAAGTATTTCAGCTTCTTGCGGTCCAGCAGCTGGTGGATGGCCACGGAATAGCCGCGCTTTTCCAGCTCTGCCTTCAACAGCAGAAGGCTCTCGTATTCGCGCACCACATGCTCATACAGAAACAGAAAATCAAGCGCCAAGCACACCGCCCCCCTCTTTTGCATCATTTTGTCCGAACAGAACTTCGGTGTAGGCGCCAAGGCCGCGCACGGCGTCCAGATGGAAGCCGTCGTAGAACATGTCGTTTTCAAACGTGGCCTCCGGCTGGCACTCGAAATCGCGTATCTGCGCACCTGTGGCTGCAAGCGTCTCTTTCACGCGCACAAGCTCGCTGCGGATGCCCAGCGCGTCCAGCAGGTATTCCTGCACGGCGCCGTCTACCGGCGGGAACACAAAGGTCAGCTCGATGCCGCGCTGGCGGCAGAACCCGGCCAGCTCCACAAGCGCCTGCAGGTTTTCCTCGTTCACACTGTAGGCCGAGGCCTGCGGCGTCACGTCCTGCAGCGCGGCCAGCACCTCGCCCGCGTTCTGCACACTGCCCGCCTCGTCCGTCTCTACGGCGGGCAGTGTGCCTGCCTTTGCGATGCCGCCCGCGCCGTACAGCGTGGCGAGGTAGGCAATTTGGTTTTTGCGGTAGGGCAGCGCCTCGCCCGTCTCGCTCACAAGGTCGGCTTGCGTCCAGTGGCCCTCATCCCGGCTGGCGCCTGTCTGCACGCCCTGCAGGCGAAGCAGAAGCTCGTTGAGCATGTCTGCATTGCAGTCAAAATTGAACAAATAGGCCAGCGGGTTTTCCACCAGTGTGCGGATATGCTCCATGCGGTTGCGCTCGTCGCCCGTGCGCAGGGTGTAAAAGCTTACTTCAAAATAGCAGGTGTCAAGGCCCGGGTTCTCCTCAGCGGCAAGGTAGAACAGGTCGATGCTCTCGGCCATGGAGGCGCCGCCGAAGGCAAGGTTCGCCCATGGGCGGCCCGTCAGCCGCTCCACCTCGGCCATGTCGAAATGCGCCATGCGCGAATCGCCCAGAAGAATGGCATCCTGCGGGCTGTTCAAATAACCACGCACGCGGGTGATGTAAGAATCCTCCTGTACGGCGCCGCCCTTGAGGCCGAAGTAGTCGTACGGCTCAAAATAGAGAAAGACGCCGAAATACACAAGGATGGGCGCGCACAGCAGCGCCAGCACAGCAATGATTTTTTTCAAGGCGTGCGCCCCCTTTCAGAAATTGGCATACAGGAAGCTGACGGCGCCCGTCAGATACCCGTTGTTGAACAGAAAGCCCAGGAAGATAAGCCCTGCAAAGGCATAATAGCACAGCCAGCGCCAGCCCCCCAGCCCCAGCAGCACAGGTGTGGCCTCACCCTGCACGCTGCGGCGCGAAAAACGGCGCACGGCGTCCAGCGCGCAGCACGCGGCAAAGCTGAATGCAAGAAAGGCCGCAAAAGCCGCAGCCAGCAGAGGCTTTGCATTGAAGCCGGCCAGAATAATATCCCACACCTGCGCCAGTGCCCCGCCGGGCGCGCCGCCTGCAAACTGCGCCGTCAGCACATACAGGGCGTCCTGCACGCTGGCCGCACGGAAAAACACCCATGCCGTGTGCACCAGAAGGAAGGTGAACAGACACTGCCACACGCTTGCAAGCCTTCCGCTGCGGCGGATATGAAGCAGGGCATAGGCTTTTGCGCGCGCGGGCTCCAGAACGGCGCCCGCCACCTGATACAGCCCGTGCAGAAGGCCCCAGATGAGAAAGGTGAGGCCCGTGCCGTGCCACAGGCCGGACACGGCGAAGGTGGCCAGAAGGTTGAGATACTTGCGCGCCGTGCCCTTCCGGTTGCCGCCCAGGGGAATATAGACGTAATCCCGCAGCCAGGCCGACAGCGACATGTGCCAGCGCCGCCAGAATTCTTTGATAGAGCGTGAAAAATAGGGCGTGTTGAAGTTCTGCGGCAGCTCCAGCCCCAGAACGCGCGCGCAGCCCTGCGCCAGCATGGAATACCCGGAAAAATCGAAATAGAGCTGGAAGGTGTACGCCAGCGCCCCCAGCGCCAGCACAGGGCCGGAATAGGCGCGCACATCGCTCCACACGCCATTTGCAATGACGGCCAGCAGGTCTGCCACGCACACCTTGGCCAGCAGGCCCTGCGCCATCAGCACAAGGCCGGAGACGGCTTTGTCCGCATCAAAGCGGCGCGGCGCCTGAAGCTGCGGCAGAAAGCTGCCTGCCCGCGTGATGGGCCCGGAGGAAATAAAGCCGAAAAAACTTGTGAACAGGCAGAAATGCACCGCGCTCTGCGGCACAGGGCATTTTTCCCTGTACACATCCACCGCGCAGCCAATGGCCTGCAGGGTGAAAAAGCTGATGCCCAGCGGCAGTATCAGGGAAAAGCGCTGTGCCGAGGCAGACAGGCCTATGGCCTCCAGCGTCGCCAGCACATCCTGTGCCGCGTTTAACCCGGCCAAAGCAGCCCCCAGCGCCTTCAGGCCCGCCAGCAGGCCCAGGTTCAGCCCCACAGCAAGCCACAGCCTGCGCCTGCGCGCGGCGCCCGCGGCGCGCGCCATCCAGCGCACGGCGGCATAGCTGGCAAGGCTGTCCAAAACCAGCACAGGCAGCCATGCCGGGGTGGCAAAGGCATAGAACAGCCAGCTTGCCGCAAGAAGCACGGCGTTCTGATACTTTTTCGGCACAAGGAAGTAAGCCCCCGCGCAAAGGGGGAAAAATGCAAAGAAGGAGAGTGTGTTGAAGCTCAAAGCACGGTGCCCCTTTTCTTTCGAATGTTTTGCGCCCGGCGCGCGGCCCGCAGGCGGGCAGCCGGTATAAAATACTTTTACAATTATAAAGGCGGGCGGCTTTTTTGTAAAGGAAAAGCCGCCTGCGCCCGGCCGGAAAAGGCGGCGCGGCGCGCCCCTTTCGGTTGATATTTAGGCTGTTTTGTATTATACTGTTTTGTGTCTGTATGCAAATAAACGGCCCGCGCCGCGGGCAAAGGAGAGAGGCAAATGGCCCAAACCGTGATGGTGACAGGTGCGGACGGCTTTATCGGCAGCCACCTCACTGAAGAGCTTGTGAAAAAGGGCGAGAAGGTAAAGGCCTTCTGCTATTACAATTCATTCGGCAAATGGGGCTGGTTGGACACGCTGCCCAAAGACATCAAAAGCGAGATAGAGGTGTTCATGGGCGATATCCGCGACCCGAACGGCGTGCGCACGGCCATGAAGGGGCAGGACGTGGTGTACCACCTGGCGGCGCTGATTGCCATCCCGTTCAGCTATCATTCGCCGGACAGCTATGTGGATACGAACATCAAGGGCACCCTGAACGTGCTGAACGCCGCGCGCGACGTGGGCACGAAGCGCCTGCTGGTCACCTCCACCAGCGAGGTGTACGGTACGGCGCAGTATGTGCCCATTGACGAAAAGCATCCCTTCCAGGGCCAGAGCCCCTATTCCGCCACTAAAATAGGTGCGGACAGACTTGCGGAAAGCTTCTACCGCTCGTTCGGCCTGCCCGTCACTATCGTGCGCCCGTTTAACACCTACGGGCCGCGTCAGTCGGGGCGGGCGGTGATACCCACCATCATCACACAGCTTCTCAGCGGCGCGCAGGAAATAAAGCTGGGCAGCCTGGAATCCTCGCGCGATTTCAACTATGTGAAGGACACCGCCGCCGGCTTTATGGCCATTGCCGCGTGCGGCAAGGCCATTGGGGAAGAAATCAACATCGCCACGGGCAAGGATATCTCCATCGGCCAGCTTGCCGAAGAGCTGATCCGTCAGATAAACCCCGCCGCGCGCGTGGTGTGCGATGCCCAGCGCGTGCGCCCGGAAAACAGCGAGGTGTGGCGGCTGTGCGGCAGCGCCGAAAAGTTGCATGCCCTCACGGGCTGGCAGCCCGCCTACACCTTTGAACAGGGCCTTGCCGAAACGGTGGAATGGATTCGCGCGCATATGGATTCCTTCCGCACAGGGGCATACGTCCTGTAATTTGATAGCGGTATTATACAAATTGGAGCGAGTTTGGATGCAGCACACGGCCACAGATAGACTGACAAAGAAGCGCCGCGCGGCCCTTTGGGTGCTGTGCACGGTGCTGGCAGTGCTGTGCGCGGTGGCTGTGACATATTATTGGCGCGTATTTTATGAATACACGGCCGTCCCGGCGGGGCGCCTTGCCGTGTGCGCCGGCGCGCTTGCGCTTTGTGGCGCGGCAGCCGTGTGGGCCTGTGTGCACTTGTGCCGCAGCTTTGCCTCGCGCGCTGCGCTGGCCATCCTGCTGTGCGGGGCGCTGTTCTGCTTTGCAAACCCGCCCATGCAGGCGCCGGACGAGAGCACGCATTTCCTGCGTGCCAACGCCGTGAGCATGGGCCGTTTTGATTTTGACTATAACAGAACATACCCGGCGGATGTGAACGCGCTGCTTGCGGCATTTCCCGGCTCGTATGTCAACGCAAACACCACCTTCTGGCTGGAGCATGACGAGGCGGGCCTCCTCACGGG
>PPYE01585441.1_pt1 | contig 30136 bp, 29 predicted proteins | sample 1559881 | NCBI WGS metagenome assembly PPYE01 (sample SAMN08240022, study PRJNA423297) | Human gut metagenome, whole genome shotgun sequencing project. | reverse complement strand
AAGAATCAATTCCCATCATCTTACGTGGTGGAAGGTTTGTGATTGCAAGCAATGTCTTTCCTACTAAGAATTCTGGCTCGTAGTAATCGTGAATTCCGCTTAAAATCACACGATCTACGCCACTTCCGTCGTCTAATACGAACTTCAGAAGTTTCTTAGATTTTGGAACTGCTTCACATTCTTTTACCTTTACAGCACGGAAATCTGACTTGCTGAATGTGTCAAAATCAACCATATCTTTGAATAATGGTTCCACTTCTACATTAGAGAAATCGTATGTTTCTTTCACTTCAGCAATTGCTTTTTCCACTGTTTTTTCAACCGGAGCAGACTGTGCCGCATTGTTAGCTTCGTTCTTTGCAGCTCCCATGCTCTTCATTGTCGGGATTAAATTTATTTCAACTACCGTAGACGTCCATTCAGCTCCATAGAGCAACATCTACATCCAAAAGCCAAAATCCATTAAACCCCATCTAACACCAAAGAGATGACAAACTGTGTGGTCAAATCTGTGGTCAGACTTCTCGTTTAAAACGAGAGCCATCAAAAAACAATATATATTTTTGTGTGGCTGCTATATTTAATTTTAAACTTTGTATGTGTCTCATCATTTACCATCAAAATCATTTTGGTATAAATCAAACACATATTAAATTATAATCTTGCCCTGGAGATTTGCCATAATCTCCTGTTTCTTTTCTGTTGTAGCCTCTGCATAAATGTCCATCGTTGTTGAGATATCTGCGTGTCCCATCAGCGACTGGATCACTTTTAAATTTGTTTCATTCTCACAAACTCTCGTACAGAATGTGTGTCTTAAATGATGTGCTGTAAAATAAGGTAGCAACAACGGTTCACGTTTTTCACATTCCGCCTTATCCAGTTCTTCCTTATTATATGCCGCACGTGCACGATGAATTGCATGATTCACAGAAGCTTCCATATAGATTGTACCATAAGCTGTCGTAAAAACAAAGTTGGTATATCCATCAATTTCTTCCGAACAAAAGCCAATACATTTCTGCAATTCATATTCCTGTAAGAATGCTTCAAACACCTCATCAATCATAGGAATTGTTCTGGTACCTGCCTCGGTCTTTGGAGTTGAAATATGCTTTTCAGAATATCCCTCTTCATTTGGTCGATACACAAACGTGTGATTCACGCTGATGATTCTTTTCTCAAAATCAAGATCATCCCAGCGAAGTCCCAAACATTCTCCAATTCTCATCCCGGTACCTAACAAAATCGTAATAACCGGCACCCATCCTTGATATTCCCTGTGGGATCTCAGATAATCCAGAAAAGCTCTCTGCTCCGGAACTGTAAGTGCATGTCTCTTCTTTCGCTCCCAGATGTGGCTCTTTTTGATTTCAGCCATAACTCCGTCTGTCGGATTGATACGAAGCACACCATCACGAACCGCCATTTGAAAGGCTGGATGCAACTGTGTATGCACGCTGTCCAGCGTATTCGCTTTGATACCTTTATCCAATATCAGAGAATAATAGAATTTCTTCACATCCGTATATCGAATCTTGCCTATGATCTTCTTTCCAAAAGTCGGTCTTACAAAATGATTATACATATACATGTAATTGACTCTTGTATGTTCTTTCAGATCATATTTCTGTGCAATGAACCTATCATATAATTGATTCAAAGTCATTCGATCCGCAGCATTTGGATCAATCCCATCCTCTTTGTCTCGGATAATCTTCTTTTCCTTGTTCCTAAGTTCAACAAGTGTTTTTGCATAGACTACGCAACGTTTTCCATCCACACTATAGGAATAGGAATAACGTCCGTCTTTTCTTTGACTTTCGCCGGTTCGTAAAGCATATCCCCGGCTGTCTTTTCTTGCTTTCGCCATTATCTCACCTCACTTGTGTGAGGAACAGGCTACTTGTTCTCTTCCTCCAGTTTCAATAATAATTCAAAACCAGATTTAAGAACCTGCGCTTTTGTAAGACCTTGCGTTTCTGCATATGACTCAAGAACTTGTTTCTCTTCATCAGAAAACCGCACAGAGACTTTATACAATTTTGGATTGTCCACTTTTGGTCTTCCCATTTTAGCCATTTCTAAACGCCTCCTATCTTACTTTCCATTATACTTTTTGTCCGTCGCAAAGTCAATGGCTTTTGCCTGTTCCATCGCTATTTTTTACATTTCATCCCTGAAATTTTCCAGATACTCATCAATCACTTCTGTGTTGACCAAAACAATACGTTTCAAATGGTAAACCGCTTTTGCTTCCTTTGCTAATTCCTGAAAAGAATGGAAGCCCATCGAATAGAGCTTAGCACCCTCTTCATATCTCACAAATTTCTTTCTACCTGTCTGAACCAGTTTTTCTAATTCTGGAATCTCTTTTCTTGGTCTTGGCATAATACAACCCTCCTGATTTCTGTTATTTAATGCTGCCAGAACCGATGTGCTCCACACCCACACCGATTCTGACGTTTCATGTCATAGAGCGTTTATGGAAATCCATATACCCCTCTACTTTTTAGAAGGGGACGGATAACTTAATTTTCAACGACGCTTTTTTGACTTTTTTCATATTTTTCGAAAAAACGTTTCTGCACTTTTTCAAAAAGAGCCTTTTTTCGTGAACTAACCGTAGTTTGTGGAATTTCTAACTTTCTTGTTAATTCTGCTACAGCGCCTCTTTCACAAGCAAAACACGCGAGTAGAAACTCCTTATCTTCCTGAGAAAGCTCATCCATACAACTTCTCAAAACCGATAACTCAAATCGTTTTATTGCCATTTCTTCTGTATTCATTGTTGGATCAGGAATATCGCAACTTTCAATATCATCTTCTCCGATCTTTGCTGCCATTTCTTCTACAGAAAGAAAACACAACTGTGTCTTTTTCTTTGCTTCTTTACGTCTCTTTAACTTTTTTTGTTCAGCGTCTAAGAATTTTCTAATCTCCGCTGTATTTTCCTCACTTAATCCCGCTTCTCTGCATGCAATCTCATATTTAATAATCATTTTTACTACCTCCGAATTGATTGGTTATTGAGTTGTTAATTGCTCTGTAACTTCTCAATCCGAAGGCGGTGCTCTTGCCTTTTTCTTACTATTCATCTGTGGTTCCTCCCGATTGAAATATGGAAGAAAACCATCACAATAAAAAAAGCCCCACACCATTACGATGTGAGGCATTTACACCTTTACTATTAAATTTTTATTTGTATGCGGTACTTCTCCCAGCATACATATCTTACAATATAGAAAGTCGGACTTTCAGTAGGACAACCGTCGGAAATTCATCGGACTTTTATCGGAAAAATGTCGGACTTTCGTCGGACTTAATCTATAAAACCATGAAACACGAGAGTTCTCGGTTTTGTCGGTTCATAACTGATAACACCATTTTCCGATAATCTTTTCAGATAACGGTGCACAGTCGAGGTGGAGCTGTAACCTAACAATCCACATAATTCTCTGACTGTAGGTGGAAATCCATTTTCATGGAGAAAACCTACAATCCCTGTCACTACAGCTAACTCTTTTTTTGATAATCTACCATCAGACATACTCATATTCCTCCGTTTCCACATCCTCAATCAAAAATGCTTTTAGTTTTGGAATGGCACTTCCCCAGAGGGAAATTCCAAACAGCATAATCGACTCTTTCTTACGATCATAAAATCTGCTTCTTTCCATATTAAGTAGTTCCAGCATCTCGCTCTCTGTATATTTAAACTTACTAAGATAACATTTTGATAAGATTTCAAAGTACAAGTCTCCATTCTCTGGAAATTCTTTTACTTTCAGCATTGCAGAATCTACCAGTTCTATCATCCATCTTGTCTCAAACAAAGCACGAATTCTACTTTCAAATCGATCTTTTTCTTTATCCGGTGCAAACTGTTCCAGATAAATCAAGGCACCATCCAGGTCAGAGCCACAATAATAACACATTTCATCAGCAATCAAATCTGCTCGTCCAATCGCAGACCAACAGACTCTACGATAAATGCTTAAAAGCATCTTCGCTTTCTGGTACATTTCTTTCTCATCAATATTATCCATCTTGCACATGGAACGAATGCTGTTCCATGCTTCCGTGTTCTTTCTGCTCAATAGTTTCGTCTCCCTTCATGATTACTACACTAATTTTAAAAATATTTACTTCCATTCGTCATATACAGCAAAGGGAAAGAATACCGTATACGTCCGTATCTATGATAAAAGCTCGACCTTCGGGTGTCTCTCCTCGGACAAGTTCCGATGCACAACAATGTGCTGTTCGAAGAGTGCTTAACATACCATTACTTACAATTAATCGAATACTGTACACCTGCAACAAGCAAAATTACGATAGCTATATACGCAGCTATATGTAACACTTTCATATATTTTCGATCTTTATCTGTAGGATTAAATTTAATTCCCCAAATATTCTTCGCATTTCTCAGATAAACATCCGCTGCTATTACCACGCCCAAACAATGCCACCACTGATTTGAAATCCATATTAGAATCACAAAATACAAGATCATACCTAACGCCATAAAATTTTTTCTATATTGTTCATTCGAAAATCGGAATTTCAACAATTCCATCACTGACTTAATATTCACTTTTGTCGCTTCATCAATTTCCAATTCAAACTTTCCTGCTAATTCCAACATATTATCTTCTGTGCCAGATCCGTCAAATAAACGCTCAACATTGCTTTTTGACATTGCAAACAATTCTTTGTACATAGCTGTTTTAGTTTTGTCATTAGCTAATCGCCATTCCTCTCCAATTTTTTCGAATCGCATTCCTAATATTGCCGTTTGGGCTCTGTTATACTTTTTCTGTTTTTCGTTCTTCATACGAAATCCTCCTTTTGAGTTTTTCTCTATTGTAAAAAACTATTTTTGCGATTTAAAGCCCTCCAAGAATGTTGGACCGGTCCAAATTATCTACTTTCCACAAACCATTTATAATTTTCTTCATAAAACAGATAATGTGGACTGCCTGATATGATACAGGTATATCGAAGACCAACACCTCCAGCTTTTAGACTTGCAGCTCGCCGGCAATCCGTTATTCTCTGGATCTCAAATTTGCGACCATCCTCCCACGTGATCCACATGGGTTTTAATTGACCTTCTGGTGTAAACTCAGCAGCCACTTTCACATATATCTTTGTTTTTGACATTTCATCACCTTAATTCACTTTTAACAATTCAACTCCTGTACGGTTTCCATCTTCAAAGTATCCATGCGGATGAACCGTATGATCATCCTTTGCGTTCACTTTGGATAAAATCCTATCTCGATACATCAATCCTCGTTGAATACTTTCAAATCCAAAACGTCCCCTGATGATATCTACCGTCTTATCCATCTTGTGAAGCTTGTCTCTTTTTTCCTGACTTATAAATAAGTCCAATTGAACAGGACAACAAGCATCTACAAGATCGCATCCCCTGACTCCAATGCTACGAATGGGTCTTTTCCACTGATAACTCTCGCAAAACAATTCCATAGCAGCTTCTGCAATTTCAGAAGTAATATCAGTTGCCATTGCAATCTTTTTCTGTTTAGAATAGCTGTTTAATTCTTTGTCTCTTACGTGTATCTCCACCACTCTGCATTTAAAATTATTTTCTCGCAATCTAGCTGATACACTTTCCGATAAAACATAGGTGATGATCTTCACATCTTCCTCAGTTTCTAAATCTCTCGGTGTTGTTGTACTATTACCAATGCTCTTGATTGGTGCATGGTAATTTTCTTGATTAACCGGTGTTTGATCTTCTCCGTTCGCAAACATATGGAGAACTAATCCCATCTTACCAAGTTGCCTCTGTAATAATCGTGGATCTGTTTTTGCCAGCTCTCCTATGGTATGAATCCCAAATAGATTTAATTTCTTTTGAGTAGATCTTCCAACATAAAGAAGGTCTTCAACCGGTAACGGCCATACAATTTTTTGATAATTCATCTTATCAATTACCGTGATTGCATCAGGTTTCTTATAATCAGAACCCATTTTTGCGAATATCTTATTCCAGCTCACACCGATACTTACAGTGATTCCTAATTCACGCTTAATCCGGGTGCTGATTTCTTCTGCAATCTTCAATCCGTCACCTTTATAACTTGCACTTGCAGTTACATCCAGCCAAGACTCATCCACACCATAAGCCTCCTGCTGATCTGTATATTCTCCATAAATCTCATGTGCAAGCCTGGAAAATCGTAAATATAAATCCATATTAGGCGGAACAAATACAATATCCGGGCAGACCTGTTTCGCTTGCCATAATGCCATTCCTGTCTTAACTCCAGCTTTCTTTGCCAGTTGGTCCTTTGCAAGAACGATACCATGTCGTGCTTCCGGATCACCTCCGACAGCTAACGGTTTCCCGCGCAGCTCTGGTCGATGCAACAATTCAATACTGGCATAGCAGTTATTCATATCCGAATGTAGTATCACTCTGCTCATTTTTTCACCTCTTACTAGCCAAAACTCGCAACTTATAGCAACTTTTCACTTGACATTTTTCGGTTCCTTTTCTATAATTTGCTTATAGTTACTACTTCTTGCGTGTTCTTGCTGTTTGTATGATAGCAACTTATAGCAAGTTTGTCAAGAACAAAGTCGCAACTTATAGCAACTTAATTTAGAATGGGAGGCATATACATGAAATCATTTAAAGACAAAGTAAAGGAGCACAGAGGAATACTTAATCTGAGTCAGAAACAACTCGCAGAAAAATCCGGTATTGGTTACAGAACCATCACTTCCTATGAATCTGGCGAACGTTTCCCTCATTCAGCACAATTATATAAACTTGCAAAAGCTCTGGGCGTTTCTACTGAATACTTGAAGAATGATGAAATCGATGATCCCGCATATGGCTTAGATAGAATGGAATATGTAGAAGAAATGCGTCAGCAAGCTGGAAAAAAAGACTCTCTTGACCTTGAAGAAATGTTAAAACAGAATCAGTCTCTATTTGCCGGTGGTACAATCAGCGAAAAAGCAAAAGATGCTTACTTTCAGGCTGTGATGAAGGCTTATTTAGACTGTAAAGAAGCCGCAAAGCAGACTTACGGCAGAAAAAAAGACAACTAATCCGTTTAGCTGTCCGTTCTTTTGTACACGTAAGATGATACTCTTATACTGTCTAAATCTACATTTTATTTAGTAACTGGAAGGAAGTGAATTCCATTGACCATTGAAATGATTGCCGATGCGGCTCTAAAATTAAAAAAGAAATATGATGAGACTGATCCCTGGAAACTGGCATCTGCTATGAATATCCACGTATCACTGGTTCCAATGGGGCTCTTTGAAGGGTGTTGTAAAGGATTTTTTCTCATCTATAAGCGAATCAAACATATCACGATAAATTCTGATCTTCCAGAGGAATATCAGCGTGTTATATTAGCCCATGAACTCGGTCATGCCGTACTACATGCCAGAAAAGCATCCGGTGCTGCATTCCATGAAATCATTTTGTTTGATTCCACTGACACACAGGAATATGAGGCAAACGTCTTCGCATCTGAACTACTGCTCACTGATGACGCAGTTTTGGAAGCATTAAATGACGATATGTTCTTTTTCCAGGCGGCCCAATATCTATATGTACCATCAGAGCTACTTGACTTTAAATTCCGCATCTTAAAACGCCGCGGATATAAAGTGGAATCTCCTATCGTATCACATGGAGATTTCTTAAAAAACTTAGAAAAGCAAATGCCAGGAGGACAGAGATATGGCTCCTAAAACTGACAATTACGAACACAACCTATATTACACCCAGCATAAGTGGCTTCCTCATTTTTTTTATGGAGCAACAGCTCCTCTTATGAGAAAAATACAGGCACAAAAAGGACAGCTGTTCGTTAATCTATTCCATGCCATGCATGAGGGTGAACCAGACTATCACTGTCCTATTGCAGCATCAGATTTTGATGTTACTTCTTATATAGATGAAGACCAGAAGATCTTGCAGATCATTATGCCAAATCCATTAGGAAGCATGTATTGTAGAAGTGTATATCTCTGTCATAACGCGACTACAAAATCAAAAACCTACTTTACCGTGGAACAAACCAGTTCTGGTGACTACTATATCTGTTCCTGGTTGGAGAACGGTGCACATGTAATATATGAAGAAGCGCCTTATTTTATCCAGGACGAATTAGCGTATGTTCAAAAGCACTTCCATTTAGGATTACACCTGGAAGATGTCATTGCAATTACAATTTCCGAAGATCCCTCAAAACTTGTATTTTATTATGACCGACTGGCATTGTAACCAGTCGGCTTTTTCTTACACAACATTCACAGTTTCTAGAAAGGTTATCTACCACAAGCTTATAAACTATTTCTGATAAGTGCATATGCATGAGGCATAGAATTTATAATCACCTTATCTGAAATAGCAATTGCTCCATTCGGTATCAATTTGTCTTCCTCATTCCACATTGCTGGATGTACATAAATTTCTGTTTTTCTGCCATTTCTAACACCATAGATTTTTTCTTTTTCGAAGATAATATCGAAACCGGCTTCTTCCAGACATGCCATCTCTTTAATTCCTTTGATCAGAGTTACTTGTCTTTCATAAGATATCGGATTTGCCTTTTTCTTATCTTTGCTCCAGTCAAGCAACTGCTTCGCCAAATGCCTATCAAGTAAATTCTGTACCCTCTGATTCCAGTAATGTTTCAAGCAATCATGGCAGGCTGTTGCACAATGATTCTTACATTCTAATACGTTGTAAGTTTCTTCCATCAAATCTGTAATGCGCCCTGCAAGCATTGAACTATAACCTGCACCGCTTGACAAACTATCAAAAAGGAAGATATCAACGCATACCTTATCCGGTGAATACCTTAGTCGATATCCACCTTTCAAATCATTAAATTCAACATCTAGCAACTGTCCGGCAGCCAATACCATCGCTTCCGAAAGAGTTTGAGCTGCACTCTTTATCCACATTGCTTCCTGTTTGGTATTAACCTTACTAGGATCCAGAGCAATTTCAACTAGAATCATATCAGTCAAAAAACTGTGTCCTAAAAAAGCATTTGTAATACTAGCATCCGGATGCATACAACGTGTTCTTACTCTAGGATGTCTATATGGCGGTCTTATCTTTTGAAGTCCAAATCTATCATCTCCCGGCACAGCAGCACCACAATCCTCACATATGGTAAATCCTTTTCCTTCTGGACCTTGATTAAGTATTGTAAGTGGCTGATCAATCAAACGACCATATCTTACCAATTCGTAATCTTTAGATTGCTCCATTTCATCATCTCTTATAGGTGATGCATAACTTGGTAACTCAGCATAGGACATCTCAGCCTCTGCTTCCGCTTCACGGATACTTGTTCCGTCTATTGGTGCAAATCCCCACGGTTTAATTACATGTTGATATTTAATACTTTCCTGCAAACAGAACGGACATTGTTTTCCCGGATCTTCGTATCCAACCCAGTTGCATGCGGAATTTTCACAGTAAAACAATGATTTGTAATACTCTTTGCTTTCAAAATATTTTCTTGCCGGATGTTCTTTATCCTCATCTTTAAATTTTGAATGAAAATTATAAATACCACCAGATTTGTAAGTCTTTTTATTTACAACTATCAATCTTCCTGGTGCATATTCACTAATCGCCATATCCAAGGCTCTATCTGGCTCTTGTTCTACCTTACTACCTTTACTATCTTCAATACTGAAACCGACAACATTTCTTGGAAAAGAATATGTTGGAAATATACCCTCTTCCAAAAATACATCTAACAGCTTTTTCTCATTATCATTGGAATCATAATAATCATCCTTAAATGCATCTACCTTTTTATACAGAACATTTAGCGCCTCGATGAATTCTTGTTTCTGGTTATCTACAAATTCACGTTTCGACTTTGGAACTAATGATTTTATTTCATCATCATGAAAATGTTTTGACTTCACAAAATCTAAAAACTCTTCTCGATATAGATTAAAAAATTCAATGATTCCAATTGTATTTGCAGCTGTATCATATTTATCCAAAAACTCAGACACATAAATAACATTTAAATGTCGATATATAAGTTTTCTATTGTCGGTATCTATTGATGGATGACGTGGATCACCTGCAATAATTTTTGACGGATTATTAAAATAATAACTATCATGAGGACCATTATCTGTATATGTAATGATAGTCGAAATTGCAGAACCTCTTCTTCCTGCACGACCGGCTCTCTGTTGATAATTTTCTCTCATAGGCGGAATATTTCTTAATCCCACAGCAGTCAAAGAGCCAATATCAATACCTACTTCCATAGTTGTTGTGCAACTAAGCACATCAACCGGCCCTTTATCATCAATATATACATTCTGAAATCTCAACTCGTATTCTTCCGTTGTAGACCACATATCAATTCTCTGATCCTTGTGTGACAACTGTGCAGTATGTTCTTCCGTATTGATTCTTGTCATTAAAGCATCTCTCTTACCTGCAACTGCATCAAGAATCGGCTGTCTCCAAAATTCTAGTCCTTCAAACTCATTTTGAGTCATAACCTCCGGTGTTCCTTCACAACACCAAACACATTTATTCCAAAGAGTGTACGGAAAAACACGCCCACAATCAGGACATTTATACCAAGCACACTCAGAATCAAACTTCAATGTAATTACTTGTGGATTTAAAAATAGTCTATCATTTTCATCCTTACCTTTTTGGGTAAATTTACATAAAGCTTTATAGATGAGCTTTTGCTTCTCTGCTTCTATTCCATTTGCCTTTAATAATCTTTCAAAACGTGTAGGAAGCTTTCCATCCAATTCAACACCAAAACGAGGGATATTTGTTAAACTTCTTCTAACATTTCTATTTAAGTCATAATCATAGGCATAGCTATCTGTCAAAATTTCAGCACACCAAGCCGCAAACAGACTAAAGAACTGCTCCTCATTAATTCCTGCGTCATCTCGTTCAAGATCATCTAAAACCTCATCTAATAAAGTTCCATTGCATGGTTCTACCCAACATAATCCCAAATCTGTAAAGGATCTGAAATTACTACACAAAATTTTAAGCAAATATCTTGAATATAATTCCGGTACGGTTGCAAATCTCTGCTTCTTTAAATCTTCATAATTTATTTTCCTATTTCTTCTTCCACCTCTCTGTGCCTGTCTATTAATGACTTCTCTCATTTCTTGCAAATGATCATGAAGATCCACCTCATCCTCACCATAGAAAAATCTTAACTTATTGTCCAACGCAACCTTCAAAAACGAAACATACAACAGATCCATGCTTGCTTCACGATCAGTATCATCCGCCCATTTCTGAAGTTCTTTTGCCGCAACGGTCAACGCTTTTCTCATTGCATCTTCATCCGCAACAGACGTAAGTTCCTTTGCTAATGTAGCAGCTCTTTGTCTACTATCTGAAAAAAGCAATACCTTTCTTCCAGCATTTGGTGTTAATTCTAATTTCTCAGGATCATTAATTGTTGGTGGCTGAATCATTAACTGCTCCGATACAAGATGGAAAAATGGTTCGTTCCCCTTAGTGGAAAAATCCGTTGTATGCAAATGCATTTTTCCGCATCTTGGACAAGTTGAAAATGTATACAAACTAGGAGCATCTTTAGGACTCTTCATTGTAAATGCCACATGCATATACTGTGGTTCTCCTGCATGCGTATCATCCATTTCCAAACGTCCTGCGATAGAATTTATCCATCCGGTTTTAACATCTTTCTTTGCCTTAAATTTCCCATGGTTAGGAATTATATAATAATGTATTTCCTTAAATGATTTGTCTGAAACAATTCCTTTCTTGTTCCATACAAAACGAGCCTGTGGTTCGTCTTCATCAATATATCCCTTCAAAAACAAAGCTCCGCAAGTTCTATCATTCAGTAGTTCATAAATTTTGCCACCACACTTACAAACATCTTCATGATTACCAATATAAATCTTCCCTAAAGGTATATTTGATTCGTGCTTTTTTTCAGAACAATTCGGATTTGCACATGCATAAATCCCACGAATACCACGAAACATCATATGCAGTCTAGAAGGGAATAAAACCTGCCCCTCCTTATTCTTAGCAAGCGGAGCCACAGACAGCAACACACTTACTGCTTTTTGTGCAATGTCATCTTTTACATCTGGGAATACATTTGCAGCAAGACTTGCAAAAGAAACCGCCTTGCCACGACAATTCTCCATGATTTTCAGTAACGGTTTTAATCTTGTCAATTCCGAATACAACCATTGTTCTACGTCTTCTTCTACTGAAAAACTACACTCATTGACATTCAATTTTGCAAGTTCTCCAAACTGCTTTATGGACACAAGACGATTATCTGTGTGCAGAGAATCAATATCAAACATCGCAAGCTGCTCCGGAGCAACGTCAAAACTATGTTCGTAGTTAATCTTTTCACGCTCTCCTGTAATTATACGAATCTCATGTAGTTCTGGATTATCTATGGCTGTTAAATCACAAATGAATTTTTCAACCTTTTCATTTTCATCCTGCGGAATACTTGCACTTGTCAAAATAAATTGTAATTTTTCTCTTTTTACACCTAATTTATGTAAAAAACGTCTGATTAATAACGCAACTTCTCCGCCAGAAGCCCCCCTGTACATATGCGCTTCATCAATTATAAACAAAAGTTTATTATTATCATCCAGTTCCAGCCATTTTTTAGTATCTTCCCAAATACTCTGCTCTTCTTGACGCATGAGCATATATTCAAGCATAGAATAGTTTGTAATCAGAATATCTGGTGTATGCTCTTGCATTTCAAATCGAGTTATCATCTCCGCATCACGATTATCCGTCAGATGTCTGCCTTCCAGCAAATCATCTGTAAACTTCTGCATATCATATTTTGCAGGAAATTTCCCCATTTTCTTTAATTGACTCACTGTTTCTTCGTCGCGAGCTATCAAATTTGAACGCAAGGTTTCAGAAAGAGCTTTGTCCTGCTCTCTCCTAATTTCTCCCGCATATGGAGTTCTACCAGTATACATACCAAATTGAGGTCGTCTTGTAACACCAGTGTATTCAACAAACATATCATAAAAAGACAATGTTCCTATCATACGACGTAGTCTCCCTAACTGATCAGATACAAGAGCATTCATCGGATACAGCATCATGGCACGAACTCCACGCTGTTTCCAGGTATTCGTATTATTTTTTGCTTCATTTACTAACTTTGTTACCATTGGCCACATAAAACACTCTGTTTTACCAGAACCTGTACCTGTTGCAACAAACAAATCTCTATTTTTATAAAAACTTTCTAATGCTTGGATCTGATGGACATACGGACTTTTATATACCCCCATATTACGTCCTATCATTTCTTTTAGCATTGCCTTTATATCCGTTGGAAGCTCAGCTTTTTCCACACCATCTTGAATGGATTTATACGCCGGGTTTGCTTCAATATATGGTTCCTTCCACATTATCCCCTGGTCTTCCAATTCTGCTCTACACAGTTCTCGTAATTCATCATTTTTTCCGAAATAAGCCGTTTCAACATAATCAATTAATCTTTGTTTTAAAGCCTCATGCGTATTTTCAATGCTATATTCATCCATTTAGTTTTTCTCCTTAAGTTCGATACCTAAACTATCTACAATAAGTTTTTTTATATCTTCCCATACAAAATCAGGTACAACATAATTATACTTATCATCCATTGAATTCAATGGCCAACAATATGTATCTATTATGATTTGCTCCCTTGTTGGTAAGCCACAATATAAATTCAAAAGATAAACAGAATCTCGTATTTCATAAGTCGCCCCCATTGGGTTTCCGACTTGTTTACGAAGTGCCAATAAGATTCTTCTTTCTTCTTTCCATTCCGCCAAAACATATGAAAGAGGTGAATTCATAATTTTGTCTTGTTGTCTCCAAATTAAATGATATTCATGTAATCCATTATAAAGCGTCAACCTCGCAAGCATTCTTTTATCATGATTCGGAATAACATTTGTCCATGATTGATATGGGGGTCTTTTGCTATATGGATTAAAGAATTCAAAGTCTTCTAAACTATGACACTCAATCCAAGTCCCCGATTCAAAAATCCTATCAAGATATTCCACGATACTTATTTCATTCATGATGACATTACTCTCAGAATCTTGTTCGCGTCGAACAACTCTTGTTATGCCAATATGTTTAGGCACACATGTCGCATCAGATAATCCTACAATTCTGTCATATGCCTGAGAGCAATAATATCTTTCATATACCGGCAGCCCTATGTTGTGAGAATTATCAACTTCCAACAATTCTCTCGCAGCCAACATTTTATCTCGGAGTTCTCGAACCAATTCATCAATATCACTTGGACTCTTTAAGTCTTTGAATATCCATTTTTTACAAATAGGAAATGCTTCTGACATAATATACAAAAGTTCGCGCATTTTACTTAGTATATATGCCTTGCTTTTTCGATCGCATTTTGGGGTCGTTTCATCCATGACCGAATATCTCATCCAATGGCACAAAGCAGAATATATAATTCTACCTACATAATTAGCTTCCAATTCATTGTTATACCTTTTTATTTGCATATCCTGCGCCATTTTATTTAATGCATCATTTCCCATAATTAGTTACCTACTCAATTGAAAATTGTAATTCCACTTCTACTTAATATATCTTTCAACACTTCATCATCTGATTGAAAATCACATGCATTTATAATCGTTTTTTGAATAATGTCTCCCAACACAGTCACATCCATAAATTCCATATAGAATTGAAGTAAGTTACTATATTCAAGAGCCACCGTCTTCTTCAAATAACCTCCCATTACTAATCTAGAAAAGTTCTTTTTATAAATTTCCTTACTCTTTTTCATATCGAGTTTTGGAATCAATGGTTTCAAATCATGATCACCTATTAATATGTCCTCATCAGTTGCGAACTGTAACTCATGCTCTACATCCACAACTATCGCACAATTCATAATTGCTTTTGACATCATACCTAACTTTTCTAAATTCGATATAGAGAAAAAGAGATGTTTTTCTCTACAAATTTCACAGGTTCTGATAAACAAGTTTTCATTATAATTATCTAGAATGCCTTTAACGCATATAACCTGCGAATCACAACCATTAATGGTATCTATGATTTTTTTGAAACTATCTTTTTCTGAATCAATATTTATTATCAACGGAGTACTTAGATCTAATAAAGCCGCGATGGCATCTGATAGATTAGTACATACTTTATCAACTGAAATCACCGCCATACCATTGGCAAGTGCAGATAAAACAGTTCCCGTTATCTCCGTTTCATTTTCAAAGTTTACAGAAATATTCTCTCTAAAGTCATCAAAAAAATCCTCAATAGAATCAACGGCTTCTCCGTATGAAGCATTCACCGAAAATGTTTTCGGATGAATTGTGACTATGTCCGAATCATTTTCGCTTATCGTTTGAATTGCTGTATGTACTCCATTATTATTACTTTCAAATCCCAATTTTTGAAATATGAGAGTGTCTATTCTTTTTTCAACAATTCTTTTTTCAAAGCTATCAAAATATTTTTCCTCAATGCTTTCCAATTCATCTATTTGGTTACCAAGGGCTACTTTTCGTTCCTCTAAAGCATTTACTTGTTGACTCAACGATACCTTGTTATCAGTTAATTCTTCGACTTGAGATCTTAGTCCGGCTAATTCGCTTGATAACCGTTCTTCTTCAATCCTCTGTTTTTGTTGATATTCCGTTTCTAATTCTACTTTCTTTTGTTCTGCTTCGTCTTCAAGCCGCGAAACTAACTCTTCGTGCTTTTGCTCCGCTTCCGTAAATGCAGTTTTCCATTGCAAGTCATCTGCGGCCTTTCGTTCTGCAAATTCTTTTTCATATTCAGAGAACCACTCTTCTTTTTGCTTTTTCTTTTCAGCCTGTGACAGATTTTCATATTTTTGTATCTTTTGCTCTGCTGAATCAAGCTTTTCTTTGAGTTCTCTCTGAATCCTAGCTTTATCTTCAATCTGTTTCTTTAAATCACGCTTTTCCTGTTCAAATTCTGCCGAAAGCCGTTTTTCTTGTTCCTTTAAGGCATTTGCTACTTCCGCCTTATGCTTTTCCTCAAGATTTTTCATCTGCAAGATTTTCTCAATTTCTTCTTCTACCTCTACGCGGAACTCTCCTTGAATACAAACATTATGTAATTTAAGAAACACAAAAAACATTTCTACCGATACATCCGTCACAGAAATTTCTACGATTCTAAAGTAAAACTCAGCCAAATCTTTCGCACTATATGCCTTTATTTCATCGATACTTACAGACGGCTCCATACAGTTTGTTATCGCCTCAAAAAACTTATCTCTGAAAGACTCTAACTGAGTAGCTACAGCGGCTCTGAAAGGTTCTTCCCCTTTTTTATAAAGACTAAATGCAATTCCTGGCAAAAAGCTTTGAACCAAAGCAGACTTCTTATCTAATCTTCCTAATTTTTTTGCGTATTTAGTATAACGCTTGTCCTTTATTGGAATCAAAAAAAGAGCAAGATCCGCATTCTTACATACAATACTTATTTCTTCTTCATCAAGAAGTTCCAACAACTCAAAATTAATTCCATTTTTACTCATCAAGTATTTCCTCCAATACATTTATCAATGCTGCAGAGATACAATTGCTTTTTAATGTACTAACGAGATGTTTTCTCGAAAGCTTGACTTTATCCTGCATTTCAAATATTTGAATTCGTGTTTTATATGGTAATCTGACTTTTTTGGTGCCTTTATATTTTTCAAACATCTGATATAACACGTCATCATTTATTTCTGTATTGCATCGTTCCTCTTCGATCGATACACTGATGATATTAACTAGAAATTTACTTTGTAATACGCAAATCAAATCGCCATTATTCAAATCTTCAAAAGTAAAGTCTCCTATACCGCCATTCTTTTCTATTTTCCCATCACTCCGAACTAAGATAAAATCTGTCGGATTCTCGGTTCTAAATACTATCTTATTACAATATTTGCATGCATCTCTTTCTTGGAAGGAAAGATACGTATCACCAACCAGTTCATATATTCCAGCATCATGAGTTTGTATGTTTCTTTTTCTTTTTAGAAGTAAAGTACCATTTGAAATATATTTTCTGTCAATGTTAACCAAGGCTTCTTGATCCCATACTTTAACACACGTCATATTGTTGACTGAATCTAATTCATCCGGAACTTTCCTTATACCATTATAAACATATACTTTAGGCTTATCGTTACCTGACACAATATAGCCATAAATATTTTGTTCCCTGTTATTAACAATATATCCATCTTCTGATCTAATTACTGGTGGCCAAACCGGTATAAACTCTGGCTGTTTTTCAAGAAGATGTATTTTCAAATTTGTTCGCAAATACACTGTGAGACAACGAAATTCCGCATCTGAAATATCGGACGAAAACGAACCTCTGAACACATTTAGAGATACATCCTTCAACACAAGTCGACCACATTTTTCCATTTTTACTCCAGGAATAAAACTAGGCAGTTGGGATTGACGTCTTACCCAATAATATTCTTCGTCAGTAGTAATCGAATCCCCATGCCTGATTTTCTTTCCTCCTTGTTCAGATACAGTAAATAATGCGCCTTCATATGAAAAGCCGTCTGCATAATCGGACCAATGCTGAGATATTGCATACGTTTTGTTTACAGGCTCATAACAAAGGTGATATTTATGACCTGATAAAGGAATATAATCTAAAGGAATTAGTGCAGTTCTCTCACAGGAGAATCTTTCTGTATTAATACGATAAGTATTTTTTCTATCAATTTTCACTTTAACTGACTCCGCTACAGCTTTTTCCATCAAAGCAGTTGGCAAAGCCTTAAATCCCATATATAAATAGAAATCCCCCGATGAGTTTATCCGCATATATATAGGTAAACCAATTCTTTCATACACTGAATCAGTTGGACTTCCATCGACACGTCTATCACATTCTGCCGATACATCGCTTTTCTTATAATGTGCAAAATGATTACTATATTTACTTCCAGTCAAATGAACAGGTTCGCCACATTCTGGACAAATGAACCTATCTTTACTATAATAACGGGAACCAGTTTTTCCCAATCAATAGCTCCATCTTCTTTGCAAAAACTGTTCGAAAATTCTCTAATCAATCTATTTGCAGCTTTATTGTAACTTTCTTTATATGAAGCTACATATTGCTCTGGCATGGTTCCCATATAAGTAATGATTTTTTTGTAAAAATCTTCGTCACCAGTCAATTCTGCCCAGAATTGTTTTCCAGCTAATTCTTGGTACATTTTAGGTTTCCCTCTACCGCTCTCTTTTTTCTTTCCGTAGCAGTATCCTATATATGCCTCATATCTTGCTTTTGCCTGTTGTGCAAGTTTTGCCGCTGCCATAAAATTTTGTTCTTGACGTTTTTTACTGTCAGCATTAAAAACAGACGGACCACTTTTAACTGCAATCGCATAAATGGTATTAGTATCATTATCTTGAATCATCAAATCGATACCCTCCGCCAAAGCTTTGTTACCTCCACTTACAGCAATCGCAATCGGCTCAAAAAAGCAATTACCGAAAATCGTTTCTTCACTAGATGTTACAAAAGCACTCAAAACAGATTCCACTATTTCCGAAGCACTTTCCATTGCCTTTGCACGGTACAAATACGGATTTTTTCTCTTTATCACTTTTTTAATATCTAACGTATCGATTTTTTCAATCAATGTTCCATAAAAAGTTTCTAATGCTTTTGCTATAGCCTGTACTACTGCAGATTCATCATATGAATTATTAATTGCCATTTCTCATGCCCCCTATTTCCATTGCACTTTTAATTCTATTGTGTACACTAGTTCCTCTAAATCTCTTTGTTTCAATAGTTGCTGTATTATCAGCTGTAGAAATAATCGCTTTTCCAATTGCTTCAGCTAACCCCACTGGTACCGCATTTCCAATCTGCCTATATTGTGCTGATACAGTTCCAGTGAATTTCCAGTCATCCGGAAATTGCTGAATTCTCGCATACTCTTTTATACTTAATGGTCTGTCTTGTCTCGGATGACAGAGCATTGTTGCCTTTTGAGCTGGCGATGTAGTAATTGTAGGAGAAGGTTGCGAATATGATAATCTTCTATAAAAGCCAACTTTACCGCCACCAGATTCATATGCCCCACCCATTGCAATAGGTATAATTTCTTCTGGTAAATCTCTCCAATTCCCACCTTCCGGAACCATTTGAAGATATTTTTTTCTATCTCCACTCAATGGTGTAAAGCTACCTGGATTACTTTCCAAATCTCTTATCGCATCCCCAACGGTTTGCCATCGATAATTTGAATTTTGGTGCATTTGGAAATGTGTCGGTATAGGTAAAAATATATCTTCATTATCTCGACTACCTATCAAGACAAAACGTTCACGGAACTGTGGAACACCATAGTTTACTGCATCCAAAATACCGTATACTGTTTTATAACCTAATTTATCAAACTCGGCCAAAATAACATCTAAAACTGTTCCTAATTTTTGTTCCGGATCTATATTTTGCTCTATTCCCTCTTTAGTTCTATCTTTTATAGGAACATGTTTTAACGGTGCTGAAACAATACCTTTCACGTTTTCCATCACAAAAAATCTTGGACGTATATAATCAATCATTCTTATAAAGTCCATAAATAGACTTCCTCTTGGATCATTAATACCAAGTCTTTTTCCCGCTGTAGAAAAAGGCTGACATGGAGGACCACCACAAATCATAAACGGTTCACCAACATGTAATCCTGTCAATTCCAAAAGTGTCTCCGGTTTTATTTCTCGGATATCTCCGCCAAGAACGTTATGTCCATTTGCCTTCATTGTTTCTACGCAGGACGGTTCAAAATCTTGTCCAATTACCACGTTCAATCCCGCTTTTCCAAGTCCAATATCCAACCCCATTGCTCCAGAAAACAGTGAAATTACATCTCTATTATTCTTATACTTTTCATGAGCTTCTTCCCAATTAAAATTATTCATTAAACAGATTCTCCATCATTTAATATAAATTTTCTTTCAAATGTTGTTCCTGTCGCTTCTGCAATCCGATCTAAGTCAGCTATCGTAAATGTTCCTCTTTTTAACTTAGCATTCAGATTTTGAGGTGACATTCCCATTCTGCGTGCCAACTCTGAAACACTAATATTTGTTCTCACGCATAATACTTTTATTTGTTCTGATATATTCATAAGGGTACCTCTTTAAAAATTCAATAGCTACATTGTAATTATAAAACTTTAAGTTTAAACTGTCAATACAGTCCTTTAATTCATTTCAATATGGTATATTATAAACAAAAACCCCATATATATTTGCTACTTACAAATATATATAGGGTTTTTACGTAACGGCATTATTCTTCCCCAATATCCTCTTCTTTTTTCACAGGACTTGTCGCTTTAAAATTGTAAACTGGTTTCAAAACCTTTACAATCTTCGCTGTTGGCTCAATATTGTTTACAATATCCTCCATCCCCTTATATGCCATCGGACATTCATCTAGAGTAGACCAATCTATGCAAGTAGAATATATACCAGCGTCTTCCATAGTCTTCGCATATTCCTCTACAGTAAATTCATACTTTGCCGCACTTCTTGAGAAGAGTCTTCCTGCTCCATGCGGTGCAGAACAATTCCAATCTTCATTACCTTTTCCAATACATAATAAAGAACCATCTCTCATGTTAATAGGAATAAGTAACTTCTCGTCTTTCTTAGCAGAAACAGCACCCTTACGAATAATATTGCTATCATGATCGATATAATTATGTACTGTAGTAAACTCATCTTTTGCTTTCAATCCATATCCATCAAGAATCTGTCTTGCAATCATTTTTCGATTTTCATCTGCATACTCCTGACATATTCTCATATCATGCAAGTACTGATCCGTATATTTCCCAGACAAAAAGCAATATTCAAGAGGCATATCTGGCGCACTTTGATGAAAGTTACGATGCAATTCCTTCAACGCATCCTGAATCTCAGAACGTCTTCCCGCTTCTTTATATTCCTTTTTTATCTTCTCTTCTTCTTCCCATACCGGTCCCCATCCGGTGTGCAGACCTCTGGCTATCTTTTGGTAATATTCTGCCACTTGCTTTCCGAGTTGTCTACTACCTGTATGAATTACTAAATATTTACAACCGTCTTCATCTACATCAATTTCAATAAAATGATTTCCTCCACCGAGCGAGCCAATTGCTCTTTCCAGATTTTTTGTATCTTTCAAAGAACGATAACAATACATCTCCTGAATTTTAGGGAATCTCATGAGCCTTCCTTCATTTACGTTTCTTCCATATGGAACCTTTTTGCGAATAACTTCATCCAACTTATCAAAATCAATTTCAATGTTTCCGAGTTCTACTGTGAGCATACCGCATCCGATATCAACACCTACAATATTAGGAATGACTTTATCTCCTAAATCTGCCGTAAACCCGATTACACAACTAGCTCCTGCATGGCAATCCGGCATAATACGAACCTGTGCTGCTTTGAATACCTCCAAATCTAGAAGACCTTTTATTTGCTCAACACATACCTCGTCCACAACATCCGTAAAAATCTTCGCTTCGTTATAATTACCTTTTACTATCTTCATAAGGAATCCTTTCTTCAAATATTTCCAATCATCTTATGCATGTCACAATCAGAAGTCATCTAGCATTAAGACAATTTACAAACACAAGATAACAAGCAAAATCTCCAATTGCTTTTCTATTATATTTGTCATCTTCTTCATATCCCAGAGCAGTTCTCCATGCAGCTTTCTTCCCCTGCATTTTAAGATACTTCGCCAACATATTGAATTTAATTATCAATGAATTATGACAACTGCTCCTGCTTTCATCCTGTTCCATTCGAGTTTCTCTGTCCCAAACGAACCAATTAGCTCGATAGGAAGCATATTGAACCGCTTTTTCTATCAGCTCATCATAGAGTTCTAATGCCTCATTATCATTACCTATTTCAAAAACCATTTGAGAATGAATGGATTGCATTTGTTCCACTGATAAACTCTTCGGACTTTCCAAATACTCTAAATAATTCGTAAGCATTGATACACAATCTCCCTTCCTATTCACAATTTACACTCAAATCTTAACTCACCATTATGACATCTTTTGTCATCCAACTTATTTTCATTTCATATTACACAGAATTTATTATACAATCTGAAATCTCAAAACACATCTTAATCATACTCCAGATACCCCTTCAGTACAATTATCCAATCTTCAGAAATAGAAAATAACAATTTCATTTATTCTTGTTAAAAAATAATTTAAAAAATATTTTTCAACGACATTATGTGTCATGGTACTTAAGTATGATGTGATCAAGATATAGTTCAAGGGGTTGACATCCCTCAATCCCCCAACTATACTAAGCAACATAAGGAACACAAGTTCCAATCTAACGAAACTAATAACCATGATTTGAAAGGAGGACAACATGACATATTTTACAAAGAACACAAATAACTTAATAAACGCAAACAGAGGTCTGGTTGTCCTGACAATTATGGGCTAATCATACATTAATCTATCCCCCAATTGTTTTTTGGGATTTCCACGCCTCTTACTCGAAGAGGCTATTTTTATGCCCTTCTTCGGCAATTTAGAAAGGAAATCATTATGAAAACAATCCACGGGGTCTATACCTCTGCAAAAATTTTCAACACAAATACAACTAAATATAGCATTGATGACTATGCCATCGCACAATTGCAGACTTTATGCGATCACGTTGCTTTCGAAGGCTGCAACATTCGAGTTATGCCAGACGTCCATCCAGGAAAAGTAGGAACGATTGGTTTTACTTCTACACTCGGTAAATATGTTTTGCCAAATGTAATTGGAATTGATATTGGCTGCGGAATGTCCTTAGCCCAAATAAAAGGTAAGGTAAAAGACTTTCAGAAGCTCGACGTAGTGATTAGAGACACTGTGCCATCTGGCTTTGCCACACGAAAAAAGGTACATCATATGGCTGATGAAACTTCGCTTTCTCGCCTGCGTTGTTATAAACACGTTTTCGAAGAAAAAGCTCTTTTAAGTCTCGGAACATTGGGTGGGGGCAATCACTTCATCGAACTCGATATGGATGATGAAAAGAACATGTATCTGGTCATTCATTCCGGAAGCCGCCATTTAGGAAAAGAAGTTACTGAATACTATCTTTCCGAAGGACAAAAATTTTTAAAGAGCAAAGGCATCGACGTTCCTTATGAAATGACCTATCTCGAAGGTTCTTTAATGGAAGATTATCTGCATGATCTCAATATTGTTCAGGATTTTGCTTCCTTGAACAGAGAAATTATCATTACTGAAATCGCAAAAGGGATGAAATGGAAGATTCTCGAAAATTATTCTTGCATCCACAATTATGTGGACTTTAGCTACAACACTCCAATCATTCGCAAAGGTGCAATTTCTGCTAAATGTGGTGAAAAAGTCATCATTCCAATCAATATGCGAGACGGTATCATTCTGGGCACCGGCCTTGGTAATCCTGATTGGAATTATTCCGCACCACATGGTGCCGGAAGAATCATGAAGAGAGAAGAAATCAAGGCAATTTACACCGTATCCTCTTTCAAGAGTGCCATGAAAGGAGTCTACTCTTCCTGCATCGGAAAAGACACATTGGATGAAGCACCTTTTGCTTACAGAAACCTCGAGTCAATTCAGGATGCAATCTCAGATACTGTAGCAATTAATAACATTATCAAACCGGTTTATAACTTCAAAGCCGGAAACAACAAATAGAATCCAGAAAGAAGGTAATAACTATGGCCCATTATAGGGAAACCCCTTGTAAATACTATATTTCTTACAACGAGTGTGAAAAAGGCCGCGAAGCTTGTCAATCCGGTTATTGTCAGCATTGCGATAAATACTATCCTCGTGCAAAAGTAAGACACATAAATAAGAAAAAACAATATATTGATAAGATAAAAAGAAAGGAATCGTGTTAATGAACTTACCAATTTCTGTCACACAAAGTGACTTACTAGAAATTTTATTAAATGTCGCTACGATTCGTCCTGTGTTCATCTGGGGTGCACCTGGCATTGGCAAATCTGCTCTTGTAGAAAAATTTGCCGATGAGGTAGGACTTCCTTGTGTATCACTTCTCGGCAGCCAGTTGGCACCAGAAGATATCATTGGAATTCCTCAGATTCAAGATGAAGTAAGCACATTTCTTCCTCCAAAGATGATTGCTCGCAAAGAACCTTATGTTCTCTTTCTTGATGAGCTTAACGCATGTTCTCAAGAAGTTCAGAAAGCATTTTACAGCTTAATTCATGAGCGGCGAATTGGCGAATATCATCTTCCGGAAGGAAGCATTGTTATCGGAGCAGGTAACAGAGCACAGGACTCAGCCATTGTTAAAACAATGTCCTCTGCACTCATCAACCGTATGTTCCATGTACAATTAAAAGCTGATCCTGCACAATGGCTGAATTGGGCTTATGAAGAAAACCTGCATCCATGGGTAATCAACTACATTACCCAAAGACCTGATCATCTTTTCTCTGAACCGCCAAAAACAGAAGAACCATATTCTACTCCTCGTTCTTGGCATATGCTCAGCGATGCTTTAAAAGAATATCACGCAGAAGAGAATGCTATTCCTGATGCAATGCTCAAGATGATTACATATGGATGCATTTCAGCCAGTCATGCAGGAATGTTCATTGCTTTTATCAAACAACTTAACAACAAACATTTACTTACTGACATTATTAAAGGCGAAGCAAAATGGCCATCAAATCCAGAAGACCGTGATGTATTATATTTTCTTTCTCAGTCTTTCAGGGTCAAACTGCTTCACGAACTTCCAGCAAACAAACAGAATCTTGGCAAAGACGGACAATACCTCGCACACCGTGCTAAAGCTTTGATTAAAGAGCTCTCTTCTATCAGTTATGAAATCGCACAAATGGTAGTTTCAGCAGATGAAGGAAAAGTATTGCCTGAATGGTTCATGATTGAAATTGTTCGTGACTTACCAAGACTTATCCAGAACAACTAATTTGCTCGACGGAGGTGATAACAAGTTATGGCAAAAAAGGATACCAAGGAAGTCAAAAAATCACAAAAAGAAATTAATAAAGAAAATCTGCTTGCTGGCATATCTCTTATTCATCAACACCCTCTTTTTGGTGGATGTACTCCGAGAATTTGTCCTGTATCCAAAAGCGAAATTGGCTCAAATACTATGGCCATTGTTTATTCAGGCGGCATTATTAAAGCAAACGAAGATTATTACCTTTCTCCGAAACAATGGTCTTATGTTCTGGCACACAATATTCTTCATCTGGCATTTGGCCATTTCGATGCAGAGAAAATGCCGGGATATATAATTACACATACAGATGGTACAAAGGAGAAAAAAGTGGAATGCAACCCTCTTCTTTGGAACATGGCATGCGATATTTATATCACCAAATTTCTTGCTGATATCAAATTTGGACAAGCAATCAACGATGATCCCATGCACATGATATCTGGAAACCCTGGGGATGAGGTGAAAATATATGATTATCTCGTTGATAATCAAACACCTCTTTCCCAGAATCATTACGGAACAGCCACGGTTGGAACCTTTGACATGAAAGGTCTCGATAAACCTTTGGTATATGATTACAACAAAAACCAGTATAATCACTTCACAAGTTGCTTTACTATTGCATTGGCAAACTCTGTCTCTGAAGTAATCAGTAAAGCTGGCGGACACGACAAGCGACATCGCAGATACCTTTCTCCGGGGGAACGAGCTGCTAATTGGTTTATTGACCACTATCCATTGTTAGGAGGATTAGCTGCTCATTTCAAGATAATTGAAGACCATAACTATTGCAACAAGCATGATATTCATATTGCCGCAATAGACATATCGAACGGAGAGATATACATCAATCCAACTAACAATTTTTCGACAGAAGAATGGATATTTATTCTTGCACATGAATACCTGCATGCCGGTCTTCAGCACCATAATCGTTGCAATGGTCGCAATCACTATCTTTGGAATGTAGCATGTGATTTTGTTATAAATGGATGGTTAAGAGAGCTACAGATTGGATGTATGCCGTCAGAAGGACTACTTTATGACCCTGAGCTTGATGGTTTATCCGCAGAATCAATCTACGATACTCTGCTTGAAAACATACGCAAATATGAAAAATTAGACACATTTCGTGGTTTTGGAAAAGGTGATATCATGGGCAGTCCATCTGGTTATAACTCTTCCGGGAATGTTACATTAGATGAGTTTTGCAAAAATGCCCTCAGCCAAGGCTTAGAATATCATCAATCTACAGGACGAGGATATATTCCTGCAGGCCTCATTGAAGAAATCCGTTCACTTGCAATGCCACCAATTCCATGGGATGTTGCACTTGCTAAATGGTTTGATATCTACTTCGAACCGTTAGAAAAACACAGAAGTTATGCAAGACCAAGCCGCAGACAGGCAAGTACACCTGACATTCCAAGACCTCGCTACGTTTCAGCCGACATTCCAACAGATAGTCGTACTTTTGGGGTAATCATCGATACATCAGGATCTATGGACGCTAAAACAATAGGAAAAGCTTTAGGAACAATCGCAAGCTACTCCGTAGCACATGACGTACCGTTTGCCAGAGTCGTTTTTTGCGACGCAGCATCATACGATATTGGCTATATATCCCCAGAGGATATTGCCGGGCGCGTTGCAGTAAAAGGACGTGGTGGAACCGCACTTCAACCAGGCATAAATACACTTGAATCAGCAAAAGATTTTCCCAAAGACGGACCTATATTAATCATCACAGATGGAGAAATTGAAGACCATCTTGATATCAAACACGAACACGCATATCTTTTGCCTCAGGGAAAACATCTCCCATTTAGAGCAAAAGGACCAATATTTTATTTTGAAGAATGAAAGGAATTATAATTTATGATTATTCAGATAAGCTCAGGACAAGGTCCTGCAGAATGTGAATTTGCTGTAAACAGACTATTTGACACTCTCAAAAGAGAATACCCAGACATCAAGGAAATCAGTTCTCACAAATCACGTTTTAGTGAGTGTTATACTTCCATTATGTTTGAGACAGAAAACAATCTGCAAGAGTTAGAAGGTACCATTCAATGTACATTTACCAGTCCATTTCGTCCAAATCATAAGAGAAAAAACTGGTTTGTTGATGTAAGCATCATTCCCGAACAGGAAATTATCTGCACTGACAAAAACATTAAATTCGAACGCTTTCACTGTGGCGGAAATGGTGGCCAGAACGTCAACAAAGTAGAAACAGGAGTAAGACTAATCCACCTTCCTACCGGAATCACAGTAACTTCTACCGCTGAACGTAGCCAATTACTCAATAAGAGGGATGCTCTGGAAAAGCTCAACAAAATTCTCGAAGACAAACAGTTAGAACAGCAAAAACTACAAATTAATAATGCATGGAGAGAACACAACCGCATTGTAAGAGGTAATCCCGTAAGAATATATAAAGGTACTGCATTCACCCGTGTATTATAAAAAACCTATCATCAAAAAAAGATTTCTTGTCGCCAGCACCGTACAAGAAATCTTTTTTATTGATATCCATATTCATCATAATCCAAATCTAAGCTAAGCTTTCTTGAATTTGCATAATCACTTAACCATCGCAAAACATTATCGTCTGGTTGTTTATTACATTTAAGAAAAGCCTGACACACTGAACCGTCGTATATTTCAACGGTCACATAAGGAGATTTATAAGAATCTGTTTTTCTCAAAAACATGATATCTGTATAATTTTCTACATAATCGTCCAAGTAGCTCAATAAGCAATTTTGCTGCTCTATCGCTTCAATCACAAATTCTTTGATAGACTTTGGATACGTCAAAGAATATTCGTCATCGAGCACAACATAATTCTGGTATCGATTTTGATTTGATTCTTCAATCCTTTCATTCCAATAATCATTTTCACGAATTAACAATTCATGAATCTTATAAAGTTCATTTTCTCTAATTTTCTCGCACAGTTTCGCACCAATTTCTTTGCTGATATCCTCTTTTATTTGAATCTTTTTAGAAAAATAATCAAACTGAGATGGCGACCAAAACATATGGACCTTCTGGTAATGTTTACGAAACTTCCGGATAATCGTTTTTTCATCTTCCCCATTGTCTAACAACATATTCATATATCGGCACATTGAATCATTCCAAATCTCATCAAACAACCATGAATATCTATTTTGTAATAACAGTAAAGTTTTTCTTTTCTTCTCTGTAGAAATCAATTTGATACCTGCCGGACAATTGATTGAGCGCAATAAACGAATGCTTAATCCAGACAAAATATCGGAAGGCGAATTCCCAATGAGATTATATTCATCTATACTAGACAGGCGTGCTGCTATAACATCCAGCCCTGCCTTATACAGGATTTCCTTTGCACTTCCCGGTTGCATACAATGGCGAATATGATCAATCATTCTAAGTGGTCCATTTGATTTGAATTTCAAATGCCATTCCGGATGCATTGTGGAATACTTTTCATAAATCTTGTAAAAAACACCAGTATCATAGGCAGTGCATTCATTTTTCAGCAATTCTTCATATTCTATCTCTTCGTCCCAAGACCAATAGTAATCCGGTGCCACTATATAACGAGCATTGGAAGATGACACATATTCATTATAAATAATCACTTCAAAATAATTTTCATATTCTAAAATAATACACACATCCTGATGCGGTGTGTGTATTATCTCTCTTGCTTTTTGCACTACTAAATCCATATTCAACTCTTTAGGCTTCCAAGCATTATTTCCTGTCAAACCTAATAATCTAATCATTCTATCCCTACTTTCTGTCCTGATCAGCTCGTTCTTTCATATTTTTCAATCCTTTTTGAGTTATAATCCATCCCATTGCTGACCATGCTCCATAATCGTCACCCGCACAATATTCATCCAAATCTTTTGCGATTAAATAATGGTTATGAATGCATTCTTCTTTTCCGAGCACAATAAATAAATTATCTCCCAGAACTTCTTCCAAATGAGCTTTTTCAATCTTTTTACCAACCTCAGTACGTAACACTAATTTTGATTCTGGTCTTCGACTTTCTATCATTAATGTCTTTTCACAAAAATCATCTAATTTCTTACGATTATATCGCAATACATAATTTCCAGTCTTATTCCCACTGTTCAGTTTCCTTCGAATTGAAATCCAGAAAGACCTTCTCAATTGTACCTTCGGTGTACAAAGAATCAAGTTATAATTGGTGTTATAATATCTTCCGATTCCATTCTGTTTACAAGGAAAATAGATGATCTTATCCGATGCCTCTGCTAAAATTGCCATAGCATATTTCAATGCAGAATATACCTCTGCTGTTCCATCTACCATATAGCAATCTTCTTCTGGGTTATCATCAAAAGCCCACATATATTCAATTTTAGGAAACACTAAAACAGAATATTCTTTGCCTTTTTCAACTACTCGAAATTCTTCCACCTTAAACTTATCCATGACCTCCCTCTCCTTTAATAATATCCATAATTCGCTTTACGCCTTTTCCGACTGTCTTTATCCGGCATGCAGGACACATTTCACCATTTATCAAATCTATTGGCTGGCCAATAATGCCACCACTTTCATGCAAATATGTTTTCCCACATGCTTTACACACTTTAACCTCAATCTTCCTCATGAGAATTTTTGCTCCTTTTTCTTTCTTTGATCCAGTATATTTTCTGACCAAGAACACCTATTCCGACCAATATGAATGTCACAATCAAGCAATACACATAGAACAGCCTCATTCCCACCGCCTTAAACAAGCCCCATCGTTTTTCATCTTCTCTTTTATGACGGTCTATCTCATCTCTCAGAGCAACCGCCCCGAAAGCATATTCCTCAATGACCCAAGAAAATGGTCTTCTGCTTCTTTTCACTTTTTCACCCTTTCTACTACAATATAAATATGGTTAATATCCCTTACAGCCAGTAAGGAATTATCCATCTTGTTGCTTAAGCTGTATAATGA
>PPYE01091122.1_pt1 | contig 30158 bp, 28 predicted proteins | sample 1559881 | NCBI WGS metagenome assembly PPYE01 (sample SAMN08240022, study PRJNA423297) | Human gut metagenome, whole genome shotgun sequencing project. | reverse complement strand
TACTTTAAATTCTTATCAATTTGATGGATTAATTTGAAAGACAAACGCTTATGGAAGTTCTGAAAAGTCTAAGGTAACGATTTAGAGATTGTGCTAATTTCAATATTTTACAGCCTCATACTCATGAGTATAACTCTTCTTAGAACAAAGGTAAAAATATTTTTTGGATTAAAGAAAAATCCCGAAGGGAAAAATAAAAAATATTTGGGAGAGAGGATTAGAAAAATTCAAGAGAGGGAGGTTGAGGGATTAAGTTAGGGAAATCGCATAATCAATTTGTAATTACCGAAAAAAGCGTATTCGAAATCCCTGTATATTGCTTCTACCGGCGATTACACGACCGGAAATTATATAAAAAATGACTCCAATCAAGAAGTATTTTATGTTTCTCGGTTGGGGTATAAAGGTTATTTGAATTGTAGCCATACCTCATATATTCAAGCTGCCTTCCTTTAAAGGAATATGCAGTAACGATTTCATTTCCATGTCTGCGAAACTTGGTAACAACATCTTTTAAAGGTGTCTGGAATTGCTGGCAGTTATGTACATATCCGAATTCTGATTTTATGCGTGTTTACTCATAAAATTAGACTCTATATCTGCTTGCACAGGTTATCACTATACTATTTCCTGTAAATAACATTTGGGAATATAATTGGTGGCGACCAATATCAGCAAGCCTTCAAAAGGAATAACCAGCCGCTTGTTCTTTTTGATACGTCTGTAATATCCCACTATTCCGGCATCTTCTCCACCTGTCACCCGGTATTTTTCTGCGTTCTTCACGAGATTGCCATCATACGGTATCTGCTCGAACCCGTCCTCCATGGAAGAAGTGAGCATGATGAACATGTCCATCTCTTCATCCGGAATGGGGGCTGGAATCTGAGTGCCGGGATGATGGTATACCATGGCTTTCCCATCGAGAATCGAATTCAAGGAAGAGATGTAGTCATCATCGCAACGCAGGAACATCAGCATGGCGACAAGCGGGACCCGTCTGGTCACGACCTCCCCGTCCGGTTGCGGATAGCTTCTGGTTTTCATCGGGATATAGCTCTCTATCCCGTCACGTGACAATGTGGCCTCGATTTCCGAAAAGCGGTTATAAAAAATCTTCAAGGCATACCATTTTTTCATCATGACCTATTTAGTCCTTTTTTATGATTTCCAGTTCCAGTCAAACCATTCAACATCATCCTTCACAAGTGGAGCTCCTGACTGTACCTCAATAAAGAGCAGATCAGTTATGCCTTTGACTGCATGTCTCATACCTTTCCTGATACAGACGGTGTCACCACGGCCGATTCTAGTCATTTTCCCATCAAGAGCCAGCACACCCTCGCCGTCAATGAATGTCCAGACTTCATCGCGATAGCGGTGAGCCTGATAGTTTATGCTCTTACCGGCTTTTATCTTTAACTGCCTGGTAAGGGTCTCGTATCCGTCAGGAAAACTCACCGTATCGATAACCTTATATTCCCCCCAGCGACGCTCCTCGTACATCGGGCGGCATTGCAGGCGATCCGCATATGTCTTGATGTGCTCGCTCCTGCCTTTATCTGAAATCAGAATGCCATCGTATGAAGCGGCTATTACCATGTCCTTGGCTCCGATGCACATGACAGGTATTTCCAATTCGTTGATCACATGGGTATTTTCAGATTTCTCGTCCATTACCACGTTACCGATGCAACGCTCTTTCAGCTCATCGGTAAGCGCGTTCCATGTGCCGAGATCTTTCCATTCCCCGTCGTATGAAACGACAGCCACAGACTTGGCATTCTCCGCCACCTCGTAGTCGAAGCTGATTTTTGGCAGTTCCTCATATCGGAGGCGTACCTCCTCAAAGGTATCGTATACGAGATAACTCTTTACGATGTCAATCATATATCCAAGACGGAAAGCGAACACGCCGCCGTTCCAAAATGCGCCATCTGCGATAAATCTTTCAGCTGTGGCGACATCCGGCTTTTCCATAAAACGCTCCGCTTCATATATCCCGTCTGTTTTGCGATGCTTTTGAGGTATCACATAACCGTATTTGGCGGACGGATAAGTGGGCTTTATACCCATCAGTACAAGATCAGCCACATTATTCTGTACTGCTTCCGTCATTTCCGCTATAGTTTGAAAATAACGCCCTTCCGTATACGGGTCACATGGCATAACAATGACTGTTTCATTCTTGTCGCATTTCGCTGTTTTCTCCAAGTAGGCGGAAGCGAGACAGATTGCGGGGAAGGTATCCCTCCGGCTAGGTTCGGTGACGACAGTCACATCCTCACCGAGCTGGTTGGTGATGGCATCCTTTTGGGATACACTTGTAGCGATTGTGACCGGGCAGGAAAGCCCCGATTCCTTGATTTGTCGTATGACACGCTGTACCATAGATTCCCTGCCTCCGTCCGGGGAAGGAAGCAGTCTGAGGAATTGTTTGGAGCGGGATTCGTTTGAAAGCGGCCACAGTCTTTTGCCTGAACCGCCGGATAAAAGTATGATTTGCATGATTATGTTGTGAAAGTTATCTTTCCGCCCTCATCGGGTTATTCAAGAAATCCGCGTAAGAAAGGCGTATGCCTTCCTCCAGTTCCGTCTTGTAAGTCCATCCGAGCGAAGCCGCTTTCGATACATCCAAAAGTTTACGGGGCGTACCGTTAGGCTTTGTGATATCCCACTTGATTGCGCCCTCGTAGCCTATGACTTTCGCCACCAGTTCTGTCAGCGCTTTTATGGTCAGTTCCTTTCCTGTTCCGGCATTGACAGTCTCGTTGCCGCTGTAATTGTTCATCAGGTACACGCATAGGTTGGCGAGGTCGTCCACATAGAGGAACTCACGGAGCGGACTTCCATCACCCCAGCAGGTCACTTCTTTCAAGCCGGCTATCTTTGCCTCGTGGAAACGGCGGATAAGCGCCGGTAACACGTGGCTGTGCTCGGGGTGGTAGTTGTCATTCGGCCCATAGAGATTGGTGGGCATCACGCTGATATAGTCCGTGCCGTACTGGAGGTTGAGAAACTCGCAGTATTTCAATCCTGAGATTTTCGCCAATGCGTATGCCTCGTTGGTCTTTTCCAGCTCGGAGGTAAGCAGGCTGCTTTCTGGCATCGGCTGGGGCGCCATACGCGGGTATATGCACGATGAACCGAGAAACTCCAGCTTCCTGCAACCATTGCGCCATGCCGAGTGGATGACATTCATTTCCAGTATCATGTTCTCATACATGAAGTCTGCCAATGCCGATTGGTTGGCGATGATACCGCCCACCTTTGCTGCGGCGAGGAATACATATTCGGGCTTTTCTTCGGCAAAGAAGCGTTCCACGGTTTCCTGACGAGTCAAGTCCAGCTCTTTATGTGTGCGTGTGATGATATTCGTATATCCCTGACGTTGCAGTTCACGCATGATGGCAGAACCTACCATTCCGCGATGCCCTGCTACATAGATTTTTGCGTTTTTCTCCATTTCTTTAGCGAATAGTAAATGTTGATTTTTTATCAAGTTCGTTTAATATCGATCGAATAATTGTATTTTCGAATGTGTCAACTTCTTGCCGAACAAGTTTTAGCTTATTCTCATCAAACTCAATCTGCCCTCCTTCATTCAGAATATCTTGGAAAGGCTGCAACGATTTCATAAATTCCACATCCAATGATTCATTAAAATCATACAGTGGAACACCCACTAATGTACTGTATAACATTCTGGAATCATCATCAATATTTTCAGCCGCAAAAAAGTTGTTAATGTGAAAATCCTGATAGATGGCTCTTATTCGGCTGTTGACCGAATCTACAATTGTTGCTATAAGGTTATGTTTGACTCGTTCTTTTTTATCCTCGTTGATCGGTGTGAAAAATAGCTTGTTGATTCTATTTGCATATTCTAAGAAGAACACACAACTGCCGGACAAGGCCATTGATGATGCAATCGCCTGATTTACTCCACATCCACTTAAAGACTGGCTGAAATGATTGAACACGAAACTGTCAGCGGCCAGCTCTTCCAAAAAAGACTCATCTTCCAAATCATCTTCGATGATTGCACCATAAGCCTCTTCCACGAAATCTCGCGTTTCTTCAAGATTTATCCCGATTGCTTTGAAGTCTGCATTCGGCACATAATCCTTGGACACCTTAAATGGTCTGTTTTGAAGGAATTCTTTTACGTCACTTGCAAGTAACTGATATGAGTTCCTGTCTTTTTTGAACCGATGGTGGCCCAATTCATGTAGGGTTATGACCATAACCAGAGCGGTAATCCATTCAGGATTTTGAGATAACAGATGGTGAAACCGTTTGGATGATGAATGATATTCGGCCTTTATTAGTTCTAATAACTTTGAGGCTCCGTCAGTATTGTTAAAATCCAACAATCCTTTCATCAATCTGTAGTAAATGAACAGGTTTGGATTTCCGAAAGAATACAACGCCAACCATACATGGACTGATTTGTCAATGTAAATAGTGTCGGAATGTATATATGGCAGACTGAAACCACTTTCAGAATACCGTTGAATCCCAAGATTGCAGTCATACTCAGCATTGTACTTATCTACAAAAGTCTGAGCCATGGAATAAAGCCTGTTCATAGATCTATTCCAAAGTGTTTCTTCATCAGTTGTGAGAACTTTGTCTTTCCAAGATTGATAAAGTTTGAGCCATCGGGCATTTTAACGGAGATTTTGATCCTGTTCCATGACTCCTTGGCGATAGCCTTTACAACCTCTGTGAGAATATTCGCTGCTATTCCACATAAGATTGGATTTTCAGCTAATATGGTTATTATTTCATTTGTTGCTCCGTCCGCACTCCTAGTTTCCTCAATATTACAATTATCGGAAACAAGTTTAGACAGTGCTATCTTGTCTTCTTCCGGCAAATCAGATATTGTAATTCTTATTTCTTGCATAACCGTAATGCTTATAGATTATTTCACGATTCCTTTCTCCAGATATTCGGCAAGATTGGTTCTTACCTGTTGCGATGCACGCTCCACGGCTACTTTTGCCATATCGGCGTCCACCATGATTTTTACAAGTTGCTCGAACGATGTCTTCTGCGGATTCCAACCCAGTTCACGTTTCGCTTTCGATGGATCTCCCCAAAGATTTACCACATCGGTCGGACGGTAGAAGTCAGGAGAAACCTCGACAAGTACTTTACCGGTCTTGCTGTCGATGCCTTTTTCGTTTTCACCTTCACCCTCAAAACACAGTTCGATTCCGGCATAACGGAAAGCCAATTGGCAGAACTCACGTACCGAATGCTGCTCGCCGGTGGCAATGACAAAATCTTCCGGCTTGTCGTTTTGGAGGATCAGCCACATGCACTCCACGTAATCCTTGGCATAGCCCCAGTCACGGAGCGATGACAAGTTACCTAAATACAATTTATCCTGCTTGCCTTGGGCAATACGCGCAGCGGCAAGGGTTATCTTGCGGGTAACGAACGTTTCTCCGCGGCGTTCCGACTCGTGGTTGAACAGAATACCTGAACAGCAGAACATGTTGTACGCTTCGCGGTATTCTTTGGTAATCCAGAACCCATACTGTTTCGCTACGGCATAGGGAGAGTAGGGATGGAAAGGAGTATTCTCATTCTGGGGTACTTCTTCTACCTTGCCGTATAGTTCTGACGTGGAAGCCTGATAGATACGGCAGGTATCTGTCAGATCACACTGGCGCACAGCTTCCAAAATGCGTAGTACACCGGTGGCATCGACATCTGCGGTAAACTCCGGGGAGTCAAACGACACCTGTACATGACTCTGTGCGGCGAGGTTGTATATTTCGTTTGGCTTTACTTTTTTCACCACCTGTAAGATGCTCATCGAGTCGCCCAAGTCAGCATAGTGGAGGTGGAAGTTAGGATGCCCTTCCAAATGTGCAATACGCTCACGGTAGTCTACCGATGAACGACGTATAGTACCATGCACGTCATATCCTTTTTCTAAAAGCAATTCAGCAAGATATGATCCATCCTGTCCGGTGATACCGGAAATTAAAGCTGTCTTCATTAATTATGATTTTTATTATTATGACTTATTGTTCTTTTTTCTTCTCCATTCCGCATAAAGTAATCTGGGCAATGTTGCCACAATCCAACCACAACGTTTCAACTGCTTTCTCGGATCGCATAAGATACGGTATACAAATTCCATATGTGATTTCAGCATCCATTCTGGTGCTCGTTTTTCATCTGTTCCACTGTAAAATTTGAATACCGCCCCAACAGCTATCATCACTCCATGCTTCAAGAATGGCTTTAAGCGACTCATGAATATTTCCTGTTTGGGAGCTCCTAAAGCAATCCAAATAATATCCGCACCATCAGTATCTATAGATCTGGCAATATCTTCATAATCAAATTCATCAACAGTTCTATATGGTAATTCAATAAATTGCATATTAGCGACATCTGGATTTTCTTTCAAAAGGCTATTTTGCAAGCCATTTAACGTTGTTTGTGATGTTCCCATAAAAATCATTCGATATTTGCGGGAGCGAATAATATCTATAAATATTTGGCTGCCACAATATTGTTCATACTGAATTCCATATATCCAACGAATATATAACGGAACATAGCTACTATCACAAATGGAAAACATTCCACCATTGACCACTTTTAAATATTCAGGATTGAGGTTGGCTGTATTCAGAACGACTCCATCAGCAACGCAGATATAATCGGCTTTCCTCCTTATTTGTTGGGCGATACTCTTCGTTACGAGTTGCTTATCAAACTCGTAGCGAATATTAAAATAAGTATTCATTTACTATAAAAACTTGTTGTTTTGATATAATTCAATATAGAAGTAATGGAACATTATCTTTTTGAGTGCTCTTTTAATAATTCTATATGTTTTTGCAAATCGGCTTTATTTTCAAATCGTTCTCTAATTTTACGTGCAGGATTTCCAGCATAAATGCAGTAAGACTCTGTGTCATGAGTAACTAAACTTCCAGCCGCGATAACTGTACCTGAAGAAATTTTAACCCCACTCAATATTATTGCTCCATATCCAATCCAAACGTCATCTCCAATGATGGTCATCTCCCCTTTTCCCTTCCATGAATAATTGTCATCACGTATCTGTTCCGCCTTTCGAACCGTAACTCCTATTTGCTGGTAATTATGGTCGTATCGACCGATAATACCAACATTATTGGCCATTATTACATTATCCCCAATTCTGCAATTTGTTTCTATGGAAGAGCCTCTCCCCATGTAGAAGTTATTACCTATTTCGATTGTTTCTTTAGCCCAAATAAAAGTATTACGACCACAATGAAAACCGCATCCAAATTTATATTTTCGCCATATGACACGGGTGTAGTATAAATCCCGTAAATGTTTAAGGAATTGAATTAACATATAATGCTATTTAAATAATTTTAGCAGAGCTGTAACAAATTTACCTATCAATCTCCATCGTAATGACCAATATTTAATTGCTTCCTTTTGTATCTTTTTATTTGGTTGGATATTCGGGGATGTAACAAATTCGCCTAAATGCATTTCTTCGAAGGATATTTTATACCTATTATAAACGTTGCAATGCGTCGCTTCTTGAGTAAATCCATCATTCCTCACGAGTGACCTGATTGGACAGATTGAATAACCCTGTTGCTTGTGCATGGAATAGCAAAAACGTATATACCAAGAATTATTACGCCCCTCCATATAACCTCTCAGCATATTGAACAAGTCACTGCCCCCCTTACAAAATGCCTTCTGCATTTTCTTTTCAGCTTTTAACTGTATATAATCGTTAACTTCCCAATCAACAGTTATCCATCGGTCATACCAGGTAGCCCATGACCATGATTGAGCACGAATGTTGAGATAAATATCATAAGAATAATCATCGGGGATATTTATCTTTGTTGTATATCCAGAAATCTGCATGACACGTTTGTCATTTTCATATTCATCAAGCATCTTGTTCATATATCTTAAGAAACTCTTGGATAAGAAAAGGTCATCTTCCACCACAATAGCTTTCCCATGAATACGCAAAACTTCAGTTGTACCATCTATAATGGATTTTGCCAATCCCTTATTTTTATCAGAAAACACATAATGTACTTGTTTGAACCCATTAATATGTCGTACCAAATCTTGAACTTGAAAAACCTTATTAGAATCATCAGAATTATCTAATCTTGGTCCATCTACGAAAACATACAATATTGAACTCTTTGACTCAATATTCGCTTGTAAAGACTCTAATGTAGTTTTCAAGGCATATGGTCTATTGAAAGCAAATATTACTATTGGTGCCAGTTTAGAAGTTTTCATCATTTTCTTTGTAGGTATTTTCTATTTCGTCTATTCCAAAGAGAAGGTAAAAAGCACCGTATATATACTGTGCAGAAATGAAACACAGCACTCAAAATTCCATAGTGCCTTCTATTAAGATAGAAGGTCTCGTGAGGCGGCATTCCGTTAGGAAGATGAAGCATTTTCCATCGTTTCTTGAAAGGAATGTTTGGGTCGCACCATTTATCTATACGACTATGCAAATCACAATATCCTAAATATTTTCCTACCTGAAATATTTCAAATCCAGCTTTAGATGCTCTCATGCCATAATCAAAATCTCCTTTACTGTGGGAAAAATAAGAATCAAGCATCCCGATTTTATCAAATACGGCACTAGGAATTAAAACAATATTCCCATTAAAATATGAGACTTTAGTTAGCGTATCCGATTCCAATGGTATTGTGCCACTTTTAGTACGTCCTCCATAAGTAGCATATTTCCCATCCATAGAATAAGTTGCACCGACAATAATTGCCTTATTATTCTTCAGAATAGCCGCTTCTAAAAGACAAAACATTGTTTGAGGCTTTATTATAGTGTCATCATTCAGCCATATATAATAATCATAACTTTTTTCAGTTGATGCAGCTTCCCATGCTTTCAACATCCCTCTGTTCCAAAACAAGGAACCATCCCCTTTTACAATTCTTACATCATGAAACTTATCTCTTACGGCTTCGATAGTCCCATCAGTACATCCATCGTCGGTCATAAATACAGATAGAGAATATATTAATTGGGATTCTTGGGAATAAAGACATGATAGACATCTAAGGGTTTCATTTTTCCTATTATGCACAGTTAGCAAGACGGCAACAGATACAGATTTTTCCATCATATTATTTTAATTACGTTTTTTGATGAATTTTGCAGGATTGCCCCCCCATATCTCATTATCTGGAATATCTTTAGTAACAATAGAGCCGGCTCCTACTATCGAATTATCACCGATAGATATATTCTTGCATATCACAGAATTTGCCCCTATGAAACAGGCATGCCCGATTTTGACCTTTCCAGTAATAAATGTGAATCCTTTTTGTGGCAATTCTGGAGAAAGGTAATGAGAAAGTATGACAACTCCTGTAGCCAAAGTTGTCCAGTTTCCTATTTCTATACCATCCGGATTGAGATGGTCCAGCCTCACATTTTCTCCGACAAATAGATGTGGTTTTTCACCATTGGGAACTCGAAGCCTGACACCAGCCATTACTGCAAACCTGCCCCTTAACGTACCCGCCATTGGCAAGCGCATTAAAGTCATACAAATCAAAGTCTTCAATTTGTTGATCATTATAATGTAATTATTAATATATTTATTAGGATACTAACCCTCAATCCAATCGCAAATATCTTCATCTGTCATATACCGGAATTGGGGAGTCAGACACATTCCAATCATTAACCAGAGGAAGAAATAATTCGTATTGAAATTGGTAAACTCTTCTACAAAAAAATAATCCCACCTAAAAATTATAAACAAGCCAAGCATCCTTGATAAAATATTATCCGAGTCATTGATAGCTTTATACGAAGCATAAAAGAATATAATCCAATACAATAAAAGTCCTATTATTCCGGAATACAATAACGTGTTAAGTGCTCCTACTTCGGATGCATATCTATTGGCACCAAAAAGAGCGTTTTTAAAAGCTTTGGTATAATATTTACCACAGCCTCCTTCTCCAAATAAGAAAGTACCTTTCTTTTCCATAGACGAAAGACATTCTTCATAAAGAAATGTCCGAGTATCTACAGCTAAATTTTCTTTCTCACCGACTGTATTTTCTACTTCCAAACCAGAACCTAGATAAGATTTCATATCGAAAATATTGAAAGTGCCAGACAATGCAAGAAAAACCAATACAAACGGCAAAACAGACAGGACTTTCTGAATTGCAGAAATCATACGTTGATGCCGACCAATCCACCAGAAGGATAAGCTAAGAGCAACAGCTACGGACACTCGGATAAGATTTGATCTCGCCATTAAATCTGCTGGAACAAGAAAGGCGATAAGGATAATTATAAAAAGACGTTTACGTATAGGCAGGTATTTATAAACAAGAATAAAGAAATAGAGTGGTGTCCACAGATATATTATTTTAGATGGAAGCCCTACAATTATAAGTAATAGGAATGCTACGATAAAATACCACTTCCGAATAAAATCAAGCAAATCTTTTATAGCATACAATTTATATCCCAAGAAAGCAATTGATGGAATTAGAAGGGCTGGAGCATTGGTGAAAATCAATATTTTCCAATCCCAATAATTATTCGCATAAAAAGCTCCCCGAATAATTGTTACTATATTCCAACCCACCAATAATAGAAGCCAATTTCTACAATCAACTGTGATTTCATTATCCTTATCTTTAAGCGCAAGTTTTATTATTAGCCATAGACCGAGCAATATGAATGCAAGGGAAACATAGGTGGAAAATGAAAGTTTGAGCCTAAAAAAAGTGACATTGAAAAATTCAGCGATTGCCGTACAACAAAATATAAATATCAATATCTTGCCATCCGTGGACTTATAATGGTCTTCATATCCCTGTGTCAGATAATCCATTGCCTGCTTATTTGTATAATTCAAATATTTTGACTACATTTTTATCCAAGTCGAACTTTGAATCGACAAAATGCTTTCCTTTTTTTTGCAGTTCAGACTTTTGTTCATTATTTTGAAACAGGCTAACTACAGTTTTTGCAAGTATCTCATGGCTTTCTGGTATCAATATCGAGCATTTACTAAAAGTACGAAGTCCAGGTACATCATATAAAACTGCTGGTATCTCACAACCCAATGCTTCAATTGTAGTTAGTGAAATTCCCTCAAATTTGCTTGTCATGACATAAATGTCTGAAGCTATTAAGTATCTCCGAACATCGGTTTGATTTCCTTCAAACCTGATATGAGAAACAACGCCAAGTTCTTCCGCCAATTTTTTTTCATCATTCAGGGCATATCCATCTCCAAGGTGGAGATATATTGTTTCCGGAAAAGATTTTAGGATTAGCGGTAACGCCTTGATAATTTCTTGGTGCCTCTTAATTCCACTACACCCTCCTACGGAGATGATTACCAAAGCATTTTGAGAAATGCCAAGTGTTTTTCTAATAACTTCTTTCTCACCTTTGCTTGCTGGCCTGAATCTGTTTTTTCCATACCAATTATAAACCAAGGTTGTGTGGTTATGGAATGTTTTAAGCTCGTTTCGGTAAACATCATCACTGATAGACTGAAAACGGCAACCGAAAATATTTTTCGATGACCAACGCAGAAATATCTGATATGGGAGAGAGAACCATCTTATTGGAAATGTATTATGAAAAGTATAAACACTTTTTATTCCAGTCCGCCATGCACAATAAGAAGCGCCCCATTTCAAATTTGATGCATGGATATGCACCACATCTATCTGTTCTTTTCTTAGAAAGTCAATCAGTTTATTATAGAATTTAAATCTCCCGACCACGCTTTGAGGATAGGGCATGTGGATTACTTTGTAGCCTGATTTAGCGAAAAACGGAGCATATTCACCCAAAGTCTGGTTAGTATTTATTACATACAGACTACATCCCAAACTTTTCAACTTCTCGGCTGCATCCACATACATTATTTCAGCCCCGGAAAACTTTAACTCATTTAATATATGAACTACTTTCATTGTTTTATAAAATTTCTTTCCCACATAATTGATCCTTTGATTTTTTTCGCTGGAACGCCAACGTAAAGACTATACGGCTCAACATCATGAGTCACGACTGACTTCATTCCAATGACTGAACCTTGGCCGACCTTTACACCTTTGAGTACAGAAGCACTTTTACCTATCCACACATGGTCAGCAATAAGTATTGACGATGAAGTATTCAACAGATTACCAGATTCACGATCCACAATTGGATGAGAATCTGTAGCCCAAACGTCAACATTATCGGCAATCATGCATCTTGCACCAATATTTATACTGTTGCCAATCCCCATACAAACAAAATCTCCGCTCCCTATGGTAGTACCTTCCCCTATTTCAATAGCACAATTTACTCCCCTTATAACAATCTTTGAATTATTTATCATCGTACCTTCCTGTAAAATCAGATGACAATTATCTCCATCGATGACTATCTGACTATTGGTAATGGAACTATTGACAGCACTTACGTAGCTATTGTTCCCTCTGATTTTCATACTATTTCTTATTATGGTTGCATCAGAGATTACAATCTCTGATGTTTTAGATACGGAAATAGTTGTTTTCAAAAACAACACCTTGTTTATTATGATATTAGATTTTAACCGAATGGGCAAAAGCCACAAACTCGATAATACTTTTTTCAGCCAATCCATATATGCATTTTATCACCAATAACATCCTCCTTCAACTGCGATTGAACTTTTAGGGGTATCCGTACTATCAGGCCTCACCCAATATTCATTAATCAGTGAAGAATAACTACCCTGTGGAATCCGCCATTCCTTGACACCATACATCGGATCTTCCCATCGTTTACCTTTAATTCCAAACAGAAGCTGCAATGCACCTCCTAAATGGATTGCTTGCTTACCACGACGCTTGACATGAGCAGCGAGAGGCAAACCATAAGCCCCACAACCGATAAGACAGACATCATAGTCTCGCTTATCAATTTCGTTCTCCATCCATCGCAGTGCTTCAAACCAGTCAGAAAACCGAGAATCACCTTCACCCAATGACTGGACAGCCTTGATCACATCAAGAGTGGCGAAATCGGGTAATAAAAAACCACTCCAACGTTGCATCTGATTGATCAGAGACTCCGACCACCACCATTGCAGACCATCATGAAATATATATGAGACCGGATTCTTTTTTTTTCGTTTGACACCTAAATAGTTAACTACAGTAGCGAGTTCGGTTGAGCCATAACGAGCCACCATAAATGGCTTTCCGCTCTTTATCCCCTCGTATATTTTGGCTGAGGCGAGATCCGCTCCTGATATATCCGTATCTATTTTAGAAAAAGAATTGTCAGGTATAAGCCTGCATCTGGCTCGCCTAACCAATAATAATGCATTATGGTATAGTGACATATATCTTCTATTTTTTACCAAATAAAATTAATCTCAAATAAGGAATCTCATATATAATACGACCAATGACATAGCTGACCAATGAATGAAGTACGGCTATGGAAAGTATGATAAGGCTCTCAGAAGCGAATGTTACCTGACCATTAAGAACAAAAGTCTTTGCAGGCAAAATCAATACGGGTACAAGATACAGCACAAGGGTGTATTTCCCAATTTCAGAAAAATAAGTAGCTAAGAACTCTGGTAATTGTATTTTTTTGAAAAAATTAAAGAATGTAATACAACTCACAAGTGCTATAACAAATATTAGAAAGAGATTACCGGATTTTCCCAAAGATGAAGCCTCAAATGGATAAATGCACCAGCACATAACAAGTACTAAAGCAGATATGCCATACGCATGATTGGTCGTTAACTTCTTCTCAATATCCACATCTGCCATATATCCTCCTAATAGAAACGTGATTAAATAACTGGCATACCATATTGGGAATACCTGCTTTATAAGTAAACCGAGAATAATGAATAATATAATAAAAATTACCCCAAAGGTGCGTATCTTCTTGGTAATCAAATAGATAAAAAACAAATAATACAGGCAAAAACCAATAGCCATTAACTGGGTAGAAATTCAAAGAAGATACAAATCCATTCAGAGAATTACCACCATCAATCCAAAAACAGATCAAAGTCCATACTACAAATGGTAACATCAGTGTTCTGACCTTATCATATATAAATTTCACAATTCCTTTGCGCTCAAGTTGATGAGTGATTTCATTAACATAGCTACTTATGAAGAAAAAGAATGCCATATGAAATGAATATATTATAATAGATACAGGGTGCTGTGCTCCTTCAACAGTATTGGTCATGAACCTATGTCCAAGAAGAACTAAAAGGATTGCAAATCCTTTCATTATATCTATGTGTTGATTTCTAACTATATGTTTCATGATGATTTTTTAGTTTAACAAATTTCCATAATCATCGGCAAATATCCAGTCGGATGTATTAGGATATAAGTGCCAGAAATTCTTAGGACATACCTTGATTCCGTTTGATATCAAAGCCGGATTATATGAAAATGAAGATTTTGATGTTATGAGCAAATCGGCGAAGACCATGTGTGCGAAACTATCCTGTGGGCTCATGTCAAGACACCAATGGAGATTGTCGAATTTTTCAAATTCTGCATAATCTTTTGGAGATCCTTGAGAAAACAAATATATGTGAATAGCTTTAGGGGTAGTTACCCTTTTTATGATTTGCTGTAAAATTTTCTCATAATAGTCATTCGCAAGAAATCTCATCGCCAAATTAGGATTATTCGGGTCACTCATTATGTCTCCCCGCCTAATATGAATAGCAATATTGTAATTGTTACTATTATATTGAAGACGTTCTTGAAGTCGATGACTGGAGCAATAAAATTTATCTTTTATTACATTCATAACGCCGTATTGTGCCTGATAGGACTGATCCTGTTCGGCTACAAAAACCACCTTCTTTCCAATATATGAGGCAATAATCTGTTTTATCAAAGCCAGTGATTCAATATTATTTTCTTCAAATTTTGGCAATCGCCTTACTTTATACCCTTGTTTCACCAAATTATCAAGTAAAACTTCGCCTTTGCCAAATTCAAAGAAATTTTCCCATTTTTCTGAAGAAAATGGTATATGAGCAAAACCTAACTCGAATATTCTTGCGAACCAATAGCCAGCAATCCAATTAGCAAGTTGATGTCCGATGCCAGCTCCTCGATTAGGAATCGCTGCAAAATATTGATTATCAGTATTATACAACATAGGGGGGGGTGATTTTTATGTGCCAGTATGATAGATATGGCAGAAATGGCATACCCATCTTAGAGGCACTATGAATAAATATTTGTCTCAAACGAAACAAAATATTATATTTCAAAGACTTTTCATACATGACTTACAAAAACAATTATATTCAGACTCCTATGGTTTTCTTTTGTATATATGCGTGCATTAAAGACACACTACCATAAACTCTATCATTTACCACCAACTCTGGGAAAGCCGTGCATCCGCCATATTAATTTAGTCAGCCTTATCCAATTTATCAAAATTAGTCGAGCAAAAGAGCATTCATAGAGCTTCAGTTCAGCCTTGGAAAAAAGCGTGGATTTATATTCGTCCGAGAGCCCACCAAGTAAAGTCCTGACCTGTTGCGCATCGCCGGATTTAAGACTATTCATTAAGACGTGTCTCATCTCATACTTCATAAAAACAGGGAACAATCTATCTCGTTTCTCTGTCCAAAGCCACCTATTCGTAACGACATTTCGAAATAGACAGCCGTCAACCAGACGAACATCACAATTTAGACTTGAAGTAGCCTGTCCTGCAACTCCACCACAATATGCAACAAGAGGTAAACCAATGTAGGAAGTTTGTGTCAATAAGGCGACTTGAAAGATAAAAGTAAAATCTTCGTGGAACTTTTGACCTGCTATAAATCCAAGCGAATTGTCTTCGATAAATCTTTTATTGATTGTTGAAGCACTTATATGCGCATAGACATGCGGATTCTCAAAAAAGTTTATTTTTTCTATCCTCCCGTGGAGTTTGGCGGGAATAAAGTTGAATGAAGAACCGTCGGTGACATTCACAACCTTTCTCCCTCCAAGGATATATTTTGAATCTGGAAATTTAAGGATTGCATTATTGACATATTCCAAATATTGGCTATCCCACAGATCATCGGCATCAAGAAAAGAAATCCATTCTCCACGAGCCTTTTCTATACCAGTATTACGTGCAACACTGACACCTTGATTTTTTTGGGATATTATTCTAATTTGCGAATCCTGATATTTTTCATTTATCAGTTGTACTCCATTATCATTGGAACCATCATCGACAATCACAATCTCGTAATCACGATATGTTTGTCTTAACACGCAATCAAGCGTTTTTTTGATTGTGTGTGCCTTATTATACAAAGGAATTACTACAGAAATCATAATCGTTACTAAGAAAAAACTTCATTCAGAAAACACTCTGAATCCTTGCGTATCACATCCAGTCGTTTATCAATAGATTGCCAATCTATTTCACGTTCTATTACAACAGAAATATGTTCATGACAAATGCATCTATCTTCAAGCCCTAAAGGGCGCAATAAAGAACGCACTCTTTGATTTCCTCCTGAAGCATAAATATCTTCAGATTCTATTACAACAAACTGTTTATGAAAAATCAGAGAAAAAACAGTTGCATGGAAAGAGCCACAAACCACATATTCAGAATCAATAATATATCCTAACCATTCATAAGGGGGTACCACTTTATTTTCAGCAGATTTCAACCTAATACACGTGTCTGGATTTCTAAGATTCACCAATGGTATCTTTTTATTTCTACAGAATGCTACAATTTCTCTACGTTGTTTTGCATCCAGTTGGTTAAGAATATATGAGACCGCAAACCTTTCTCTTTTGGGCTTTACAGCTATATTTTCATATAATACTGGAGAAATAAGCAATGTTGGATCAACACATTGTCTGACAGAGAGTGTGTTTTCGGTTAGACTATTGAGAAATACAGTTGCATTCTCTTCACGACAACTGACATAATTGAAGGAACGGAGATGAGTCTTCAATTCATCGTGTAAATGTATAGGAATGTTACATTGCCCCATACTAACAGCATACGCCACTTTTTTCTTTTTCTCATTGACAAAACTCAATAAATAAGCATAGTTAAGTTTGCGATTGAAGTTCCAAACCTGATCACTTCCGACTATGAAAATATCATACTCTGAGTTCGCCTCGGATAACGTTTTGTTAGAATATTCCACTTTGCTTACATGCAAAACCTTGTTATATTTTCCTCTCATTCCATACAGAGTATAGTTCGCAAAGTCTTTTATTTTTGCAATCGTGTTACTTAGAGTTCGTCCGACAATCCTTTTTACGGTAAATTTTGGGCGACATGAGTAGTTGATAAACTCAATATTATATCCCAGACCCTCAATGTATTCCTGAAGAGCAAACGCCTGAAGCACTGCCCCGACATTCAATGCATCGTGAAACGTTAGTATCCCAATTTTCATTCAGTTTTTCATTAATATGGCGTTTCTACACACCATGATTTTCATATTAATAGAAGTTAACACCAATCAATCTCCAATCAGCCTCCATATCCGATGACTCATGCGTCTTAGCACTCCATTCATATAATGAAGTTCTCTTTTCAAATAAAATCTCCAACCCATAAGTCCATATTTTCTCATCGTTTTTTCAAATCCAAGCCTTGAGTAGGTTTCTTCAAATTTCATCCTTAATGGATGAACTGTGCTTGGATGTTGTAGATTGGGCTGAATGCATTTATCTATTGTTGTTGAGATTAACCATAATTTGTCTTTAATTTCGGAAAAAAGTTTTTCTCCTTTTAAGGTGTTCACTAAAATTAATGACACTCCTTTATCATCTTTGTTAATCTCATTGTCTATTTTTTCCCATCCCCAAAAGTCTGCAAGTGTAATATCTGCCGTTCTCCTTAAATTGGTATAATGACATTCTCCACATGAATGACGAAACATTATATGCTGGTAGAATGTATAAGCCGGTATATATACATATGTATTGTCCAATTGAAAAGATTCTCTGTGAGACCTCCAACCAAATCTAAGTTTATCCCTAAAGTTGACCCCGGTAATTTTTTTCTTTTTTTTCTTTTCGATATATTTAAGGTAATCATCCCATATATTGGGTCCTGGAACACCATGACACACAATATCGCAAACAAAAAGGTTTACACCATTAATTCTTTTTAAAGCAATAAAACTAAGAAGCCCTGCTGTTTGACATGGTGTACCTGAAAAAAGTACCTTTAGACCATTTTTCAAATCTTTTGCTACCTGACAAAATATGTCCCCCATGTAGCTCTGTACATACTTGGAACCACGAAATTCATCTCTTCCGTCTTTTGTATCAGCTCGTTTATGCAAAACACGGAAAGATTTATCGAAACCTGCGCCATAGACAACACCACCTTCATCTAAAACCCAATCGCTTAGAGCAGCAAACACTCCCCCGGACCTACTTTTCTCTATTTCTTGAATATTCAATTGCCTTGCGGCAAACGGCTTCGGTTTGTCAAAGTTGTCGGGGGTTTTATAATTATCGCTAAAAGCACACACCTTTTCGCATAGGCCACAGTTCACGCATTTATCCATATCAACGACAGGATACATAAACCCCATCACATCTGGTTTCATAGTGATTGCAGACTTGCCACAAATTGAAAAACAAGCGGTACAACCAGAACATTTCGCCTTATCAGTTATGCTTATCATACTTTTTGTAACTTTTTTAAACCAGCCTTAACTCTGTCCATAATAAATTGCTTTTCGTTCTTATCACAACCTACAAAAAATATTGTAATGCCTGTCCACATCAGAACAATAAGACTTTCCCATATAAACTTATACAGTGACATATCGACTGACAAAGCAAGAAATTTGACAAGCAATGGTATTGATAAGGACACGATGCAAACCAATAATGATTTCAGACAGACCAACCTAAAAAAGTCCAAAATATCAATTGGCACGATTCTCTTTATCATAATCATTCTCGCAATTAAACAAACAAAAGAGATACATATAGTGATAACCAAAGGGGATATAGGTCCGAAACCACTGTACAGCATAATATAACTTATGGGCAAATTTAACAGTTGAAGTCCACCTACAACAATTTGATAATTTTTAATATTACCCGTTGCCAACATTGCTGTTATTATCGGTTTTGAAATGGACTCTATAAGCATAAATATTAGAATCAGTTGTATGAACACAATTGTATATTCTGGTACTTCCTTTAGCCACAGGTGGACTACGTAGGAGGTATTAAGTAATAAAACTGAAGCCAACATCCATGTCAAAAAAAATGACAATCTCGAACTGTGAAAGATTAATTTGCTCATTTCCAGAAATTTAGATTGCGCATAATATTTCGTAATCTGAGGATTGACAGAAACCATAAAATTGTCTGCTAATTGTGATATTGCATTGCAGACTTGCATACTGATTGCATATGCAGAATTGACAACTGTACCCCAAAAGAGGTTGAGAATTATATTATTTCCTTGATTCCTTAACACACCGGAGGCAGCACCAATAAAATTCCATCCGGCAAATCGGCTCATATCTTTAAATATCTTGGGGTAGAATGTGAGTCGTACGTGACACTCTTCAAAATGTCGTCCGCAATACAAACCATACAGAAATCTTATTATGAGAGATATCATAAAAATTAGGATGGCATATATTACCAGCCGATCATTTGTTATAAATAAGATTAAAAAGGAAACACCAAATTTTAGTGCCACTTCGATTATACTCACATATGCAAATGCCGACATCTTCTCATGAGCAATTATAAGAGCATTATATGGAACACTGATAAGATTGACTGCAAATGTCAGTGTCGAACAGAGTAAGACAATATTTGCGGCCGAAATCCTTTCAGGGATAATATTCATTTTGGTATTTAAAAACCAATACCCTACAGTGCCACATAAAAAGATGATAATCACCGAAAGGCATAATTGTATGCTCAAAGATGTACTAAATATAATTTTCAACTTTTCTTTATCTTTTGTTCCTAATTCAAAAGTCAAAAACCTTGCAATAGCAGCCGAAAGAGAACCTGAAATTAGACTGAACAAAGTAACCATGCCACCTACAACACTGTAGATACCATAATCATTCACTCCTAATGCCACCAGAATGATTCTTGAAATATATAGGTTTGCACCCATAACCAAAATCATTCGGAAATACAGGAACAATGTATTCTTTGCTATTCGCCTATTATTATTGGTTGTCATAACAAGAATGACTAATGCCGATTAAGAATTAGCAATAAATTAAATTAGAATAATAGAAAGGATTATTAATTGCCTGATTAAAAAGTACTGCTTAAGCTATACTCAAATCAATCGCATTGAAAGATGTCACGAGTATATACTTTTGTTGTGCTATCATATAGTTCTGAAGAATATCGATTGGCAATAATCACATTCGAAATTTGCTTGAACTCATCCAAACGATTCACCACTTTACTACCGAAAAAAGTACTCCCGTCTTCCAATGTCGGCTCATAAATAATCACCGTAGCCCCTTTCGCCTTAATACGCTTCATCACACCTTGAATGGACGATTGGCGGAAGTTGTCGCTGTTTGATTTCATAGTCAGGCGGTAGACACCCACAACGCATTTTCTTTCCTCATTAGGATTGAAATCGCCACGATTGTAGTAGTCGTAGTAACCGGCTTTGTTCAATACCCTATCGGCTATGAAATCCTTGCGAGTGCGGTTGCTCTCTACAATGGCCTGTATCAAGTTCTCAGGCACATCCGCATAATTGGCGAGCAACTGTTTGGTGTCTTTGGGCAAGCAGTAACCTCCATAGCCGAATGACGGATTGTTGTAATGTGTGCCGATACGAGGGTCGAGGCTCACACCGTTGATGATGGCCTGTGTATCCAACCCCTTCATCTCGGCGTAGGTATCCAGTTCGTTGAAGTAGCTCACACGCAAAGCCAGATAAGTATTGGCAAAAAGTTTCACGGCCTCGGCTTCGGTCAGACCCATGAAAAGCACATCTATATTTTCTTTTATCGCCCCTTCTTGCAGCAGGGCGGCAAAAGTATGTGCCGCCTCGTCCAAACGGGTATCCCCCTTCGGTCGGCCCACAATGATACGGCTGGGATAGAGGTTGTCATACAAAGCCTTGCTCTCTCGCAGGAACTCCGGAGAGAAGATGACATTTTCCGTAGCAAGCCTTTTTCGTACATTTTCGGTATAGCCAACCGGGATGGTACTCTTGATGACCATGATGGCATTGGGATTAACGCTCTTTACCAGCTCAATGACTTCTTCCACATGCGAGGTGTCGAAATAGTTCTTTCCCGGGTCGTAGTTGGTGGGAGCGGCAATAACCACAAAGTCCGCATCGCGATAAGCTGTCGCACCGTCAAGAGTAGCTGTCAAGTTCAATGGCTTTTCCGCCAAATATTTTTCGATATATTCGTCCTGTATAGGTGATTTCCGCTGATTAATCAGCTCCACCTTCTCGGGAACAACGTCCACGGCTATCACTGGATGATGTTGCGCCAACAATGTGGCAATACTCATCCCGACATAGCCTGTTCCGGCTACGGCAATCTTTATTTGCTTCATATTTTCTATCCTTGATAAATTTAGAATAATTGTCCTTATCAGTGCATAAAATATAATCGTTCAATCTATGAAGATGACAAAAGCCTTTTAATATACTATTCTATAGCTTTTGCATAAATTGATTACAAACATCAAACATTTTTTCTTTTGTCTTATCCAATTGATTTATAAGTTTGTACTGCAAATTTTCTATTATCTTGTTCTTTTCCGTTCTCGTTTCTTTGCCTATTTGTCTCATGTCTTCAAATGTTTGAAATGTAACTCGTTTCAAGATTTCATTGAACTCATATTGCATTTTTTCGATGTTTCTCAGTCTTTCTATACCATTTTGATATTCACTGACTGAGTTCATTTTAAATGAATAAGCATTTTCTTCTATCTTAGAATTAATATCACATTTGAAATGGTTTAGTTGTTCTCTTCTTTCTTTCTCTTCTTCATAACATCCCCTCTTTATCAAGAGTTTTATTATGATAGGTGCTGTATCTACCACCATAATTAGAATTGTCAACAACAAACTGACAAAAGAGATTTTTTTTGCAATTTCTTTTTTTCCAAGGTCGGCATCAGGGTCTTGTTCCCATTTTTTTATATAGCTCATTGCTACTATATTTGAAATGAGATTGTCTTGGCAAAATATGCCGGATATCTCCTTGTTTTGTTCTCTATTATTTTTCACACCATCAACAAGAGTGTTGTGTTCTTGTTGCGACCTGTTTCTAATTCTCTCCAATTCAGAATACTTTATGTTGTAGGAACTGTCTATTGATCGCATTCTTTGTTGGATTTCTTGTTGTTTCTCCTGTATGGATTGATTTATTCTTTCAAGTTCTGCATTTCGTCTTTTTATCTCATTATTCTCATTTTTTTGTATTTCTGTATATTCATGTCTGGCTTTCTCTAATCGATTATTTGTTTCTTCTACTTCTTCTGAATTTACTATTTTTTTCTCTATGTTTGATATTTTGCGTTTAGCTTCTGCTATTCTCGCCAACGAAGAATTGATTAGTTCATCATATCGACTCTTTAGTGATGAATATTGTGCAGTGAGTTGTTCTTTTTCTGTTGATAAAGTTTGCAGTAGAAAATCCTCTTGATATAATTTTTCTGTATCCAACTTTAATATTTCATCTTCTATTGCTTCTAAGCGTTCTCTGCTTTTTTCTGCTTTGTCTAACAAATGTTGATCATCTAATTTGTTTTCATAGTTGACTTGCATTTCTCGCTTTACAATAGGAAGATAATCCTTAAATACGATAATTTCTAAAGGTATGGAAACTGTAAACGATATGATTAGAGTCACAAACAGTCGAAATAGAATTGTAATGATAAATTTAATCATGGATAATATATCATATTTCTTCTTTTTATGTATTGTGGAGAGTAGTCCCCAATCAATACTCAATATGATAAATCCCCAAAATAAAATAAAAACCAAGGGATAAAATGCCGCTTTACCTGAAATATCTGTGACAGAATAAATGGCAAATCCCATGGTAAACATAGATAAAATGGATGTATTCAGCACTCCAATACCCAATACCATGAACTTTTGTTTATCAATGGGGCATGTTTTTAATACATCTATATCTGCTCCACCAATATAACAGATAATTTTTTCTAGTACGTTCACAGTTTATTCTATCGTTATTATAGCTAAATATCATTAGCTAATTTGCTGTTTTTGTGCTTTCTCGCTCATTGCTGCAATGAAACCTTTGCGAGATTCTTCTATCATTTTGAAAAAGAATGCAGCCTCTTGATCCAGATTTTTTCTTAGCATATCATAGTAGAATGCATCTTCTTCATATTGTTTCGCTTCATTTAGTTGCTCTTTTCTCCTTAGTCCAAATTTCCTTATGCTCTCTTGAAAAGTGTTAGACATCTGATTAATCTTCATTTGGGCAAACTCTGTTAATGCGGTTTTTATTTGCATTGCTTGCACACTTCTTTCGCCTTCATATTGTTGTAGCTTGGAGGCTATCAGTCTGTCTCCTGCTATTTTTATTAATTCAATCTGTAGATTGGTATAAGCCTCTAACAATTTTTCATCAGAAGCAAATAGCTTTTTTAGTTTTTCAACATTTAGCCTTTCCCATTCACGTTTGGAAATATGCAAAGAGAAACTGTTCGCTATTTCTGGATGTGTATCCAACTTTTGGGCTATGACATTCAAAAGTTCTTCATTTTCATTTCCGAAGTATTCTTTCATTTGATTTGCAATAATTTGAATGTCATTTTCATCCATATTATGGAATGTAGATAAATATTTTTCTTCCATTGTTGAAATTTTATTATATTTAAAGATTAATGTCACATCTGTAGAAACCGAGATATATTCCCAGATCTTATAAATACATAGTCGGTTTGTAATAATTTTTCCATATATATGGTTTCCTCTAAAATTGTAAGACAGTGGGTGTCACTACCTATCAAGTCGTAGAGGTTATTCTTTAATAACCACTCTGCCTTCTTCTTGACAGTCAATCCGTATGAACCTATTAATGCAAAAAGATTGAGTTGAAACTTCACACCTATGTCTTTTAGGTGTTGGTAATCTGATTCACCCATATAAACATACCGTTCCGGATGGGCAAGGATAGGGTGGTAACCTTTAGCCTTGATGCGGAACAGGATGTTGCTCAATCCCATCGGAGGACTAAAATAAGAGGTTTCCACCAACAGGTGGTTTCCATTCTCGCCCAAAGGCAACAAGTCATTCTTTTCCAAACGCTCCTCAAAGAGATTGTCGAGCATATTTTCAGCCGCAAGATGTAGCGTTATCGGGCCGGTGTAGGTGGCTTGTAGTTCCGCGAAACGCTCCCGGAGGTGTGCCGTGGTATTGGGTATGTCCTCCATGATGTGCGGCGTCAACCACACGGCTTTCACGCCCAGCTCTTCATACAGACGCAGTATCTCCAACGCTTCTTCCACAGTTCGCACCCCGTCGTCCACACCCGGCAGGATGTGTGAGTGCCAGTCGGTAAAACCTTCGAATATACCGCTATCTTTCAATGGTATGCATTTCCTGAACGGCCACACAATGATATAAAGATTTTGTTTGAAAAGGATTTATTGATAACTATTTGATAGACAGCTATTTATGGCTAATTATGTTTTTCGTCGGAGCCGTAATGGTAGCCCGAGCCGTAACCGTAGTGATAACCATAGCGATAGCCGTAACGGTATCCGTAGCGACCACCGCTTCCCTCGGTTCCGTTCAGGATCAGGGACATGTTCTTGTATTTTTTCTCCCCGTAGATTTTCTCCAATTCAGCAAGCATACTCCGTTCAAGCAATCCTGCACGAACCACGAAAATACTACGGTCTGCCAGCTTCTCGATAATCTGCGTGTCGGCTACTAATTCGATGGGCGGACAGTCGATCAGCACATAGTCGTATTGCCCCCTTACGGTATCTATCACCTGCTTCAGGCGTTCATCGAACAATAGTTCCGTTGGGTTGGGAGGAATCGTCCCCACGGGTAGTATATCCATAGATTTTTGCTTCGGATCGGATACGATGATTTCGTTCAGGTTATCGATACGGCCTCCCAAATAGTCGCTCAATCCCTTGGCAGGAGAGTCGATATAGGATGACGCAGATCCGTGGCGGAGGTCACCGTCAATTACCAGCACTTTCTTTTCTTTGATGGCAAAGCTCACGGCGATGTTCATGGTCAGGAACGATTTGCCACTGCCCGGATTGAATGAGGTCACGATGATGACATTCGATGTCTTGTCCTTGCCGGTCATAAACTCCAGATTGGTACGCAATACACGGAACGCCTCGTTGATGATGTCACGGTTGCCCTCCTTGACGACAACGGCCTTGACTTCCTGCGGCTTTTTCCCGAATATTCTTTTCTTCTTTCTTGTAAACAGCGGAATCTCGCCGATGAACGGTACGGTCACACTCTCCAGATCTTTCCTTCCCCGTACACGGGTATTCATATTCTCGCGCATGAAGATAATGACTATCGGAAGGAGCAGCCCCAGAGCAAATGCGACCATAAAGATGTTCTTGCGTACAGGGGATGTCGGCAACATACTGCCGTGCGGTGGAGTGACAATGCGGGTATTATAGGCCGTAAATGCTTGCGAGAGTTCGTTCTCCTCGCGTTTTTGCAGCAGGAACAGGTAAAGAGCCTCCTTTACCTTCTGCTGGCGTTCCACCGAAAGCAGGTATTTGGCCTGTGTAGGGTTGGCCGCTATACGTGATGTTGTCTGTTGCTCCGTCTGCCGTAAACTTTTTATCTGCGAATTCAAGGTTACTATCTGATTGTCGATAGACCTGATTATCGCCCCACGCATGGATGCCAGAGCCTGATCCATATCCACGACCAGCGGATTTTCTGCGCTGCTGTTCGCAACCAGGCTGTTACGCTGCAACAGTTGTTTGTTGTATTCGGCAATCTGCGATTCGATGTTGGCACTCTCTATACCGGAATTGGCCGGAAGCAGTTGGGTACGGTTGGCATCGTTGGCTAAATAGTTCCGGATGTAACGGGTCATGTAAAGCTGGTTGTTCAAGGCCAGGATCTGTGCGTTGGTCGCACTGCTTTGGGCCATGTACATGCTCGATGCCGCCTGCACATCGGGTAACAGGTGTTCTGACTTGTAGGAGGAAATATCCTCGTCCACGTTCCCCAGCTCCTGTTCGATTACTCCCAGACGCTCATTGATGAACATTGAGGTACTGACAGCAATCTGGTTCTTGTCCTTCACCCAGTTCTCGTTATAAACGGAAATCAACATACTCAATATATCTTCCGCCCGCTGTGTAGAGTTATCCTTGAATGCCAGGTCTATAACCGACGCTTTCTCGTTATTCAATGAAACGGACAGATTGGATGAGCAGGAGTTTACAGCGTTATACAAATTGGATTTGCCTACATATAATGTATATGCCTTGCCTTTCACGTAATTGGGTGTTGTATTGATAATGATTTTCCCCAATGGTGTAGGAATGGAGTCGAGCAAGTTTCCCTTTATATCCTTTTCGTCAAGATCCGTCCCGTTACGTATAAAGTCGGATAGGAATAACGTGCCGTCCGGCTGCACTTCCAGCGTGAAACCGGCTGATTCATTTTCAGGCAAGTCATTTATCGTTACATCCACTGGTAATGTCAGTCCATAGGCCACCTGACGGTGGAATTTTCCTGGAACGAAGTAATTCATATCCAAACGCAACCGTTTAACTACCTCAGTCATTAAAGACGGTGACTGAAAGGTGATAAGTTCGTTATTCACATTTGTACCGGATTGGAACAACCCGAACTCCGAGAAGGATTCCAGATCCGAGGAAAACGACTTACCTTTGGAATCTTCTTTGACCAATACCGAAGCGGTACGTGTATAAACGGCAGGGGTACGTAACAGATGAACGGTAGCGGCACCGACCGTTACCACTAAAGACAAGACGAACCACTTCCACCTTGCGAGACACAGATACAACAGATCCTGTATCCGCAGGAAATCATCCTGCTGTCCCGGTTTTATATTCTTTTGATTTATGGCCATATCTGATTTTATATTTATTTCACAATTAACACGGTAATGGTAGTCAGCAGCGAGGCCAACGACATCCAGAAAGAAGCAGAACGGACGTTATTGCCGTTGACAGTCGCCTGCCGTGCTTTCATTGAGTTAGGTTCCACATAAACTATATCGTTCTGCTGTAAATAATACACGGGAGAGGCATAAAGGTCGTATCCTGAATTCAGGTTAACCTGATACAAGGTCTGTCCCAACACTGGAAAATCGATATCTCCATCCTTGTTGATCGTATATCCTGATATCCCCTGGCTATTGGATGTTCCCGATGTCGTACCGATCTGTCTGGATATGATCGGAAGGTTGAAAAGGTTCATCAACAAGGGGTCCTTGCTGTTGACCAGTATTGAGATCTTGTCTTCGGGACGCACCCGGATTTCCAGCGGGTTCAAGACTTGTTCTGCGGTACCCCGTTTCAGGTCCGTGAAATAAGCGACTTTCGGCGTGGCACATGATCCCAGCAGGAAAGCCACGGTCAATAAGAATAAAATGTATCTGATTTTCATATTTCATTGATTTTTATTTGTTGGTTTTCTGTTCCGATTGAAGTTGTCCGATAGATTTCGTCAGCCTGATGTTGGCAAGAGTCCATATCAGGATATCGCCCAGCACGATCCAGTTCACATTGAGATAAAGGGACAGAAGAATATTGAGCAGTATGAATATTGTTGATACGGAAACAATGATAATCATGGCATTGCGCTGCTTTATTCCGAGAGCAAGCAGCTTATGGTGGATGTGGTTCTTGTCCGGCAGGAACGGGTTCTTCCCGTTGCGTACCCGATGCAGGTAGACCCGGACCACATCGCAGCATGGAACCAGCAAGGGTGAGAAGGCCAGCACCATCGGATGTACATTTCCTGTATTATCGTCTAGACCGCACATGGTCAGTTTGAAACTGAGGAAACAGAGCATCATGCCAACGGTCAAACTGCCTGTGTCACCCATGAAAATCTTCCTTCCGTGCTCGGCGTTCCCGAAAACATTGTAATAGAAGAACGGTACCAACACTCCCAATGTGGCGAACGCCAGTATGGCATAGACATGCTGGTGGAGCATGAAAAAAGTCAGACCGTAAAACAGGCAGGCGACACTGCATAGCCCGGAAGCCAACCCGTCAATGCCGTCGATCAGGTTGATGGCATTGATGATGAAGACCACGATTAAAATGGTCAAAGGATACCCCAGCCATAACGGAACCGCATGAATACCTAGGATGCCGTGCAGGTTATTGATATATATTCCACCGGCGATAAGCATCACGCCACACAGGATCTGAATGACAAACTTGGCACGATAACGGATACCAATTAGGTCATCGGCCATGCCGACCAGATACAGTACCATGATGGAGCAGAAAGCAAAAGCCAAAGGCCGTACATTGTTTCCGATTTCAGACAACATTTCCGAATGCCCCAGTGCCATATTGATTCCCAGTAACAAAGCTATGGTGAAAAACACGACCGGTTTGAACGCGATACCACCCAATCGTGGCACCGCACAATGATGTATCTTCCGTTCATCGGGAAGGTCGAACAGCTGTTTGCGAAAAGCGATTAGCAGAATCTGGGGAATGACGATACTCGCACAGAGAACACAAAGCAAAAATGCCAGTGAACAATTTACAATCCAAAAATACATATATTCAGATATTGTTTTTTATTTGCGTAAAACCGTGAATAAGGATTCCAGACTTTTCCATATCAGGAAATGACTTCAATCAAATCGGGATGAACCTCAGCCGATATCCCCATAATCCCCTCAAGCATCACGACCACCCGGCGGTTGCGTTTCCCTTTTACCCGCATAAACACACCCTTAACTCCATCAAGCTTGCCGCCGTGGATACATACACGGGTACCTTTCCGTACGTCGATTTCATCCGGCTTATAATAGGCCGTATCCTTCTCATACAGGGAAGCTATTTGGATGAAACTGTCCATCTGGTCGTTTGGCACGGTGATATATTCCATACCCGTGCTTTTTTTTTTTCTTCCACCGTAGAAAAACTCATACCCATATTGCCGGGATTATTTTATAGGTGAGGATATACCCCTAGTTCATGCCAATTCGTATATTGGTATGTATTACAACGGATTACATTTCCTTTATTCATAATATCCACTATCAGTCCCATACTTTTGACAAAGTGTACAGACCTCATTTCCGGGGCTTCTGCCGCTACTTCTCTTGGCAAGAGAAATATCCGGGGATCATATTTTACGTAACTGGTTGACGGACAGATAGAAATACGGAACGGCATTATGGTACTTATCCGACATATGTTAAGCAAATACACTCTGTATGAATGTTTTGGTTAATTTTATCACCCGTTTTCTATTGTTTTTTCAATATTTTACGTAACTTTGCACATTATAATATTTCTCTTGCCAAGAAAACGAGCCGTATGCTCAACAATTTTTATTGTATTACAAAACGCCTTCAAAAATCCATTTTTAAAAACATCCGATTTTAAATTGTCAATAAGAATATCTCCAACGGTATCCTGCCGCTATATTGATAGTTCATGGATCTTTTCTGGTACTTTTCTTTTTAAGAGAAATATCGGGAAGGGATAGTATCTGACAATCAGAATTATATATGAATCCTGAAAGTGATCTGTTCAACAATCATACCGGCATTTGAAACATTTTCCTTTGGAGAAAACAATTTTTTATCATACGGACGGGTACTTTCCCATATTTTGATTATCTTTGCAATGTGTAATATTTCTCTTAAAAAGAGAAGCAGGAACGGCACAGCCTTTTGTCCGGTATTCTGCGTGCCGCATCCGTCTCCGTTATAAGGATTTGAGTATGATGTCATTTGCTTTGTCTACCTGTGAGGTGTCCAGCGAGGCGAGGTAGATTCTGGTTGTGTTTTCCGAATCATGTCCCATCGCCTCGCTGATGGTTGCTAGCGGCACATTCTTGCTTCTGGCAATACTCGCCCATGCATGGCGCG